>Ga0070706_100000195_pt1 | contig 75731 bp, 70 predicted proteins | sample KBSK5501metaG_FD_65476 | JGI IMG/M metagenome (GOLD analysis project Ga0070706, IMG submission 65476) | Corn, switchgrass and miscanthus rhizosphere microbial communities from Kellogg Biological Station, Michigan, USA - KBS K5-50-1 metaG | ecosystem: Host-associated > Plants > Roots >...
GGCGCTCGAGACGCTCGCGATCGTCGCCTATCGCCAGCCGGTCACAAAGTCCGCCGTCGAGCGGATCCGTGGCGTCGATTCGGACTACACGATCCGGACGCTCCTCCACCGCCGCCTCGTGGTCGAGCTCGGCCGCGCGGAGACCCCCGGCCGGCCGTTCCTGTACGGCACCGGCTTCGAATTCCTGGAGCGGTTCGGGATGACGAGCCTCGACGAGCTCCCGCCGCTCGACGTCGACATTGCGGCCCGCCTGATCCAGGACGACGAGATCGCCGATCGTGACGCGGCGCTCGGCCCACCGGTCGACATCGAGATCGAGGAAGTCTGAGTGCCGGAGGAACGCCTCCAGAAGGTGCTGGCCGCAGCCGGAGTCGCATCCCGCCGGGCCAGCGAGGGCCTGATCGCCGCAGGGCGCGTCCGCGTCGACGGGCGCCGGGCGACGATCGGCCAGGTCGTCGATCCGGCGAAGGCGAAGATCGAGGTCGACGGCCTGCCGATCGGCAACGCCTCGCGGACGACGTACCTGCTGCTCCACAAGCCGGCCGGCGTCACCTCGACGACGCAGGACCGCCACGCCGACACGACCGTGCTCGACCTCGTCCCGACCGCGCTCGTCCCCGACCACGCCCGCCTCTACCCCGTCGGCCGGCTCGACCAGGACAGCGAAGGGCTGTTGATCCTGACCAACGACGGCGGCTGGTCCGAGAAGGTCCTCCATCCGCGATTCGGTGTCGAGCGGGAGTACGCCCTCGCCGTGCGGGTGCCGCTTTCCTACGAGCAGGTCCGGGCCCTCGAGCGCGGCGTCGAGCTCGAGGAGGGCGTTGCCACTCTCCAGCATCTCCGGTCGATGACGGACGTCGAGATCGAGCGGCTCGAGGACCTCCTGTCACCACCGCCCCCGCACGGCCTCCACTGGTACCGCGCGACCCTGCGCCAGGGCTGGAAGCGCCAGCTCCGGCGCGTGTTCGGTGCCGTCGATGCTCCGATCGAGCGTCTCGTCCGCGTCCGGATCGGTCCGGTCCGGATCGACGGCCTGAAGAGCGGCCAGGTCCGTCCGCTGAAGGCGCCGGAGGTCCGCGGCCTCGGCGCTGGCGGCGGTCGGTCTCGCGGCGGCGATCGAGCGGAGCCCGAAGCCGGGGAGGTCGCCCGACAATCGTCGGATGCGGACCCGGGTTCCAGCAGCTCCTCTGGCCGTCGCGCGCCGTCACGACCGCGAGGGAGGGCGGTGCCATCGGATTCCTGAGACGGCTCATCGGCGGGGCACCGGATGCGCCCGAGTGGGCGAGTTTCTTCTCGGGTGATGAGTACCGCGCATTCCTGCACACGGTCGAGGCCGACCTGCGCCGTCGTGGAGTCACCCACATGCTTGGCGACGGCCAAGTCGCGATCGACCTGGGGAACGACGTGCCGGACGAGTTCGGCCTGGCGAACCTCGCGCAGATCTGCCACGGGCAATCGCGGAGCGACTGGCCCGGCGTCGTCGCGACGCATTTCAGCGCGGTCCTCGGCATGTCCGGTCGAGACCTCGACGCACTCGCGGCTGATCTCGACCAGGCTGCGCCCATCCTCCGACTGCGGCTCTACCCGGACGCCTCGATGGGAGGTGTCAGGCCATCGGTCGACGGCCGCGTGCTCCGTCGCTTGACGCCGGGCATCCTGATCGGCCTCGTGTACGACTTTCCCGACTCGGTGGCGTCCGTTTCGGAGACAGCTCGCCGGCTGGAGCACGCCCGAGACGGAGGTCATCGATCTTGCCCGTGCAAACACGCTTGCGGAACCGCCGCCGCTGCGGGACGCGCACGACGCGGGCGAGGGCGCGACGTTCGAGACGATGATCGGCGACAGCTTCTACATCGCCTCGCAGGTTCTCGGGCTCGCCGACTTGCTGCCGCCCGACGTCGCGAACGGGGCCCTCGTCGGCGTGCCGAACCGCCACGCGCTGCTTTGGCACCCGATCGAGGACCTGCGGGTCGTCCGTGCGATGACGACGATGGCGCCCCTGATCCAGAGGCTGTTCCGCGACGGCCCGGGATCGATCAGCAATCAGCTGTACTGGTGGCTCGACGGCGACCTCGTTCACCTCCCCATCGCACCGAACCGCAAGGGCTTCGCCTTCTCGCCGCCGGACGAGTTCGTGGCCTTGCTGAACGGCCTGGAGAAGTCGGCCGGCGATCGGTGAGGGTCGGTGGCTGCAATCGTCGCCAGTCGGGGTTCCACCTTGGTCCGCTGCATTCGCGGCCGGTATGCTCGTCGGCGTGACCAATCTCCGGATCGGCCTCGTCGTCGCCCTCGATGGTCCGGCCTCGTCCGGCAAGTCGAGCGTCGGCGCCGCCGCGGCCCTCGAACTTGGCTACCGCTTCTGCGACACGGGCCTCCTCTACCGGGCGGCGACCTGGCTCGCGCTCGAGCGCCACGTCCGCCCCGAGGGCGCCGGCTCCGATGCGCAGGCGCTGGTCGCCCTGGTGCCCGAGATCGAGCTCGTCGCGGATGCCAACGGCCGGCTCGCGCACGTGAGCGTCGACGGCGTCGACGTCACCGCCGAGGTTCACACGCCGCGGGTCGACGACGCCGTCTCTGCCGTGAGCCGGGTGCCGGAGCTGCGCGCCGCTCTCCTGGATCGCCAGCGGGGACTCGCCGCCGCTCCCGGCGGGATCATCATGGCCGGCCGGGACATCGGCACGGTCGTCCTGCCCGACGCTGACCTCAAGATCTTCCTCGACGCGTCGGTCGAGGAGCGGGCGCGTCGTCGGACCGAGGAGCGCGAGATCGCGCCCGACAGCTCGGAGGCTCGCTGGGTCCTCGCCCAGCTCCGCCGCCGAGACAACCTCGACAGCACGCGGTCCGTCGCGCCGCTTCGCCCTGCCGCCGATGCCATCCACATCGTCACGGACGGCAACCGCCTCGAGGACACGGTCGGCGCCGTGGTCGACGAGATTCGCCTGGCCGAAGCGCGCCGGTCCGTCGGGGCGGAAGAGGCAGCCCGATGAGCGCGCCGACCACCGTGCCGGCAAGCGGTCACGATCAGCCATCGGCGAAGCCGGTCATCTCCGAGGCCGAACTCCTCCGGAGCGATCTGACGCCGCTCATCCGCTCGGTCGCGCTGGGCGCGCGGTTGATCTCGAGCGCTTTCACCCGGGTCCGGATCGAGGGCGACTCGGACGCGATCCCGCGCGACGGCCCCGTGATCATTGCGGCCAACCACATTTCGAACGCGGACCCGGTGCTGATCGGAGCATTCCTCACGCCACGCCTCGGGCGGCGGATCCACTGGCTCGGCAAGAAGGAGATGTTCGACTGGCCGGTCGTCGGCTGGATGGCCCGCAACGGCGGGATCATCCCGGTCGATCGCGCGGCGGCGGACGTCGAGGCGTTTCGTGTCGCGCGGCGCGTGCTCGACGCGGGCCACGTCCTGGTGGTCTTTCCCGAGGGCACCCGCAGCCCGACCGGCGAGCTGCAGTCGCCCAAGGACGGGTTGTCGATGCTCGCGCTCCGGACGAACGCGACGATCGCCCCGATCGGGATCTCGAACACGGACCGCGTCTGGCCGAAGGGCCGATTCATCCCGACGCCGGGCAAGCACGCCACGATGCGGATCGGCGAGCCGTTCCGGGTGGGCGACCTGCTCCCGCCGGACATCGACCGGAAGGCCGCGAAGGGCCTCGCCACGACCCTGATCATGCGCCGGATCGCCGGGCTCCTCGACCCGCGCCACCGGGGGACCTACGGCGAGGACGAGTAGGCGGCCGGACCCCGGCGCGTTTCGTGGGGTGGTCGTATCCGACGGGAATCGCGCTTGGCGGCCCGAATCTGCTCGAAATTCTCTCCCGGTGGCAGCAGCGTGCGGGATTCGTGCCTCTGCGGACAGCAACGTGTCGGATATGACCATGGGGTAAGAATCGCGCGGCGCCGGGCCGGTTCGAGGGGGGCCGGGCGCCTCGCATGCGATAATCCACACGTATGGGAAGCGTCCGGGAGATCCGGATCGCCCGACGCACCGGCTTCTGCTACGGCGTGCGCGAGGCGATCGACAAGGCCAAGGAAGCCAGCGTCGCTGGCAAGTCGACCCATACCCTCGGCCAGGTCGTCCACAACGAGGGCGTGATCGCCGACCTCGAACGGCTCGGGATCGAGACCGTCGAGACGCTCGATGACGTCGACCACGGGGCGGCGGTCGTGATTCGCGCCCACGGCGTCCGCCCGGACGTCATGGAGCGGGCCAACGCCCGCGGCCTCGAGGTTATCGACGGCACCTGCACGTGGGTGATCCAGGAGCACCGCGAGCTCGTCAAGCTCGTCGACGAGGGCTACACGATCGTCCTTCTCGGCACCCCCAACCATGCCGAGGTCGTCGGCATGCTCGGGTTCGCGCCCGACGCGATCGTCGTCGACGAAGAGGACGAGTGGGAGCAGAAGGTCCCGCGCAAGAAGCGGATGGCGCTGATCAGCCAGTCGACGCAGCCGCCCTGGAAGTTCGAGCGGCTCGCCGCGTTCATGGTCGGTCGCAGCCACGAGCTCAAGATCGTCAACACCGTCTGTCCCGTGACGATTCGCCGCCAGGAGGACACCGTGGAGGCCGCGCAGGCGGTCGACCTGATGGTCGTCGTCGGCGGCCGCTCGAGCGCGAACACCAAGGAGCTGACCCGGCTTGTCGGGATCGCCGGCAAGCCCGCGATCCAGATCGAGGGCGCGTCGGACCTGACCGATGCGTCGGTCTTCGACGGCCGCGAGGTCATCGGGGTGACCGGCGGGACGTCGACCCCGATCGAGGACCTCCGCGACGTCGCCCGGCGCGTGCTCGAGATCGCGGGAACGGTCGAGACCGCCGCCCGCGCCGCCGAGCTGGCCGATCAAGCCCTGGCAGGTGCGGCAACCCCGGCCGGCCGGACGACGTCCCTCCCGAGCTTCGTGCACAACGAGGGCAGTGCCCCGACGTCCGGCGCGGCGTAGCACTGCCATGGTCTCTCGCACGCTCGCAGCCCTGCCGGTCGTTGCCGTCGTCGGCCGGCCGAACGTCGGGAAGAGCACGATCTTCAACCGCTTCGTCGGCAAGCGCCAGGCGATCGTGGAGGACCGCGCCCGGACGACCCGTGACCGGATGTACGGCGATATGGAGTGGAACGGCCGGCGGTTCGTGCTCGTCGACACCGGCGGGCTCGAGGCCGACACGGACGACCCGATCGAGATCCGCGTTCAGGAGCAGGCCCGTCTCGCGATCCGCGAGGCCGACGTGATCCTGTTCGTCGTCGACGCCGTCAGCGGACTGACCCCGGCCGACCAGGAGGCCGCCGAGCTCCTCCGGATCGCGAAGGCGCCGCTCATCGTCGCGGTCAACAAGGTCGACAACACCCAGCGCGAGGCCGACGCCGCGGAGTTCTGGTCGATGGGCTGGGAGGAGACGTACTCGATCTCGGCCTCCCACGGCCGCGGGACCGGCGACCTCCTCGACGCCATCGTCTGGGCACTCCCGCCTGAGACCGAGGCCGAGCTCGCCCGCAAGAAGCGCGAGGACGAGGCCGACGAATGGGCCCGCGAGGTGGATGCCGGCCGGCTCGAGCCGTATGTTGTCGGCGCCGCCGGAAACGCCGTCGATCCCGATGAGGACGACGAGGCCGAGCTTGGCCGGTTCGAGGGCGGCCAGGCCGCCGGCGGCGAGATCGAGGCCCGCTGGGACGCCGCGATCGAAGCCGAGTCGGACGATGTCCAGGCCGCCGTCGCGTTCGTCGGCCGGCCGAACGTCGGCAAGTCGTCGCTGCTGAACAGCCTCCTGGGCGAGGACCGGGCGATCGTGTCCGAGGTGCCCGGGACCACCCGCGACGCGGTCGACACGACGCTCGAGTGGGGCCGCAGCGAGATCGTTCTCATCGATACCGCAGGGATCCGCCGCCGTGGAAAGGTCGCCAACGGGCCGGCCGCCGAGAAGTACTCGACCCTCCGTGCCCTCCGGGCGATCGCGCGGGCCGACGTCGCCGTTCTCGTCATCGACGCCGTCGAGGGCCTGACGGCCCAGGACGCCCATGTCGCGGGCTACGTCGTCGAGGAGGGCAAGGGCCTCGTCATTGCCGTGAACAAGTGGGATCTGGTCGAGGACAAGACGGATCGGACGTTCGACCAGTACACGGAATGGATCCGCAACGAGGTGCCGTTCCTCGACTTCGCCCCGATCCTCTCGATCAGCGCCAAGACCGGGCAGCGGGTCGGCAAGGTGCTCGAGATGGCGATCGACATCTGGGGCGAGCGGCGCAAACGAATCCCGACCGGCGAGCTGAACCGGGTGATTCGGGCGGCCGTCGAGCGCCAGACGCCGCCAATCGTCAAGGGCCGCCGGCCGAAGGTGTTCTACGGGACGCAGGCCGCGGTCGCCCCGCCGACGTTCGTCTTCTTCGCCAACGACGCGGCGCTCATCCACTTCTCGTACCGGCGCTACCTCGAGAACCGCCTCCGCGAGGAGTTCGGCTTCGACGGGACGCCGATCAAGCTCGTCTTCCGCGACCGCGAGTCGGTCAAGCTGCCGCGGCGCCGCTCGGCGGGCAAGAGCCCCGTGTCGAAGGGCCCGAGCGCCAGGCGGCCAGCGAGCGGTGGTCGGCCGAAGGGACGGGTCCCCGGCCGATAGGAGGTCGAAGGAGGCGAAGATGTCGGATGCGGTGTCGGAGGGGACGCTCCGCGCGGTCCTGGATGCGTTCAACCGCCACGATCTGGACGCGATCGTGAGCTTCTTCGCCGAGGACGCCGTGTTCGAGAGCCCGCGCGGTCCGGACCCGTGGGGAACGCGGTTCGTCGGGCGGGAGAACGTTCGGGCCGGCCTCGCGAAGCGGTTCGAGGGAATCCCGGACGTCCACTACGGTGACGACGACCATTTCCTTGACGTCGACGGCACGCGCGGCGCCTCCGAATGGACGCTGACCGGGACGACGATCGACGGCGAGCGGATCGAGGTCCGCGGCTGTGACCTCTGGACGTTCGCGGACGGGCAGATCGTCCGCAAAGACTCGTACTGGCAGCGGGTCGGGTGACCGCGGCGCATGATCCGGGGGCTCGCGTCGCGGTCGTCGGGGCCGGGGCGTGGGGCACGACGCTCGCGATCCTGATCGGCAAGGTCGAGCCGGTGGTCCTGCTAGCCCACGACGTCGAGGCGGCGGTCCGGATCGGTGAGGCGCGCGCAAACGAGCGCCGTCTGCCCGGGATCGCGCTCCCGGACGCGGTCACCGTGACCGCCGACCCGGCTGCGATCGCCGGCGCGATCGATCTCGTCGTGTTCGCTGTCCCGTCGAGCCACCTCCGGTCGACCGCCGAGCGGATCGCGCCGGACATCGCGCCGTCGGCCGACATCCTGAGCGTGGCGAAGGGCCTCGAGTCCGGCTCGCTTCTCCGGATGTCCGAGGTGATCGCAGCTGCCGCCGGCGTCGGGCCGCGGCGAGTCGCGGCATTGTCGGGCCCCAACCTCGCGAGCGAGATCGCCCGTGGCCTGCCGGCCAGCGCCGTCGTCGCCGCCGACGAGCCGGAACTGGCCGATCGGGTCGTTGCCCGTCTCCGCCGTCGGGAGTTCCGCCTGTATGTCAACAGCGACCTGCTCGGGGTCGAGCTGTGCGGCGCTTTGAAGAACATCGTGGCGATCGCCGCCGGCGCCGCCGACGGGCTCGGTTTCGGCGACAACGGCAAGGCCGGGCTGATGACGCGCGGCCTGGCCGAGATGACAAGGCTCGGGATCGCCGCGGGCGCAAATCCGCTGACATTTGCCGGCCTCGCCGGTCTCGGCGACGTGATCGCGACCTGCGGCTCGACGCTCTCCCGAAACCACCGGCTCGGGGTCGAGCTGGCGAAGGGCCGCCGGTGGACCGAGCTCGAGGAGGCGCTGCCGGGCGTTGCGGAGGGCGCCTATACGGTCGATGCGGCGCTGGCCTTGGCCCGCCGCCACGGCGTCGAGATGCCGATCGCCCAGGAGGTCCACAACGCCCTGTTCGAGGGCAAGAGCGTCCAGCGCTGCCTGATTGATCTGCTGGCCCGCGAGTCCAAGGACGAGCTGGCCGACTTCCCGGCCTGGGCCGAGCGGATCCGCGATGGCGGCGGGTGATCCGGTCTCGCCCAGGGGCCGCGCACCCCTGCGTGCACGGGCGACAGATCGGCACCGCGACGGCCCCCCGCCGGCCTGAATCGGGCGAAGACCGGACCGAATGGGCGCGTGATTCACGCCCGACGTGCCAAACCGGCGAATTGAGGGGTTCGTGGTACCCACCTCGTCGCTCGTGCACGCGACGAGAATCGGGAGCGCCTGGAGCGACACGGACGGTGCCGAGCGGCCGCTCGTTGCGGTGCTCAGCGAGCCGGTCTAGGCTCTGCACCCCGGCCCGCGCCGAACCCTAGAGGAGGCTCCCGTCATGGCCACCGTCCTGACCGACCGCACCCGCTTCGTCCTCGACGAGGATCGCATCCCCCGGGCCTGGTACAACATCGCCGCCGACCTGCCGAGCCCGCCCCCACCGCCGCTTCACCCGGGCACCGGCCAGCCGATCGGGCCTGGCGACCTGGCTCCGCTGTTCCCGATGGAGCTGATCAAGCAGGTCGTCAGCCAGGATCGCGAGATCGAGATCCCGGATCCGGTCCGCGACGCCTACAAGCTCTACCGGCCGTCGCCGCTCCATCGGGCGCGGCGGCTCGAGAAGGCGCTCGATACGCCGGCCCACATCTACTACAAGTACGAGGGCGGCAGCCCGTCGGGCAGTCACAAGCCGAACACCGCGCTTGCCCAGGCCTTCTACAACAAGAACGAGGACGTGACCCGGCTCGCGACCGAGACGGGGGCCGGACAGTGGGGCAGCGCCCTCGCCTTCGCCGGCGCCGCGTTCGAACTCGACGTCAAGGTCTACATGGTCCGCGCCAGCTACGACCAGAAGCCGTACCGCCGGAACCTGATGGAGGTCTACGGCGCCCAGATCGTCGCCAGCCCCAGCTCGGACACCGAATACGGCCGGAAGGTCCTCGCCGAGACTCCGGGCCACACGGGCTCGCTCGGACTCGCGATCAGCGAAGCGATCGAGGACACGGTCACCCACCCGGGGACGAAATACTCGCTTGGGTCGGTGTTCGACTTCGTCCTCCTCCACCAGACCGTCATCGGCCAGGAGGCGATCGAGCAGATGGCGATGGCCGGCGAGGAGCCCGATGTGATCATCGGCTGCGCGGGCGGCGGCTCGAACTTCGCCGGGCTGACCTTCCCGTGGCTGGGCCAGACGTTCCGTGGCGGGCGCAGGTACCGGGTGATCGCCGCCGAGCCCGAGGCCGCGCCCTCGCTCACGCGCGGCATCTACGCCTACGATTTCGGCGACACGGCGAAGATGACGCCGCTCATCAAGATGCACACGCTCGGGTCCGACTTCATCCCGGATCCGATCCACGCCGGCGGTCTCCGCTACCACGGGATGGCGCCGCTCGTCTCGCACCTCCTGGAGCTCGGCGCGATCGAGGCACGGAGCGTCCACCAGCTGGCGAGCTTCGCCGCCGGCGTCCAGTTCGCCCGAGCCGAGGGCATCCTCCCGGCACCGGAGCCGACCCACGCCCTCAAGGTTGCCGTCGACGAGGCGCTCGACGCCAAGGCGAAGGGCGAGGAGCGGGTGATCCTGTTCAACATGTGCGGCCACGGCCACTTCGACCTGACCGCCTACGAGAAGTACCTCGCGGGCACGCTCGAGGACTACGAGTATCCCGACGAGGCGGTGAAGAAGGCCCAGGCGGCGATGCCGGTGCTCGCGGGCTGACGGGGTCGTTCGCAGGTCGCCCGGCACGCGCTCCCGAGCGGGCCGGGCGTCTTCTCGGCGGTCGATCGGGCCAAATTCCCGTCCCCGGAGCGTTCGGCATGATCGAGGCGGCCGATTCGCGGATTTGCGCACGAGGCTCGGCGAATCCGAGCGTGAATCGGGCGAGTTCGGTTGATCGCGACCCATGTTCGGCGGCGCGAACGTGCCCAATGACCCCCCGGCGGCACTCTGGCCAGGTCGCGCGGTCGGTCGCGGGCGGTCGGTCGCGGATCCGTCGGCCACGGACCGGTCGGCGCGGCTCGGCGGTGTAGACTCGTCGGACGCGGGGCGTGGCGCAGTCTGGTAGCGCACCAGTCTGGGGGACTGGTGGTCGTCGGTTCAAATCCGGCCGCCCCGACCAACTCCTCAAGCGTGAAACCGGGCGCGAGCAGATCGAAGGCTGTCTTCAGCGCCCGCGCCGGCGCCCACCGACGTCCTGGCGGGTCCGCGCGCGGAGTGCTTGGCGACGACCAGGACATCTTTCTGTTCGGCACGTCCAACAGCTGCGACGGTAACGACACGGTGGTCTCCGTGAGCGCCGTGTGGTTCAACGGGGAGTCGGCAAGGACGACCTCGTATCGTGCACTCCAGGACGTTGATTTCCCGTTCCGTAGACCTGCCCGGCCCTCAGACCCCGTCGGCTCGCATCGTCTCGGCCTCGCCCGGGCCGCCGCCGCCGGATGACGGTTCGTAATGACAAATCTCGGTTCGAGGCGAGAATGGAACCGTGCCTGGCGGTGGGTCCGCCCGGGGGGTGGACCTACCGTCTTACCGACGGTGGAGCGAGTTGGTGGCACAGTCCGCTCTCGTCGCGCAGGGCCGGACCCCCGATTCGGCTCCGCGACGTTCCTCGACACGCATTAGGTCGCATCTGGCGGACGACGACAGGCGTCGAAGGCGGGCACACGCGATCCAAACGCGGAATTGCCGCGTAGTCCTCATTGAGCGGGCGTGGCGGCCTGTTCCCGAACCAGCTTCCACCGGGGACCGAGGCCCCGCGACCACCCTCCGTGTCGCGGGGCCTCATCACGCCCGGAGCAGGTAGGCTTCCGGCGATGACGACGACCAACCGAACGGTCCCGACCGATGCGGCCGCGCTCGATCCCGAGCAGCTCGTCGGGCTGATGGACATGGATCCGGACGCGTTCCGGGCTGCGGCTCACCGCGTCGTCGACCTCATGGCCGACTACATCGAGGACGTCGAGCGTCATGCCGTCCTGCCGCCGATCGCGCCGGGGACGGTGTCGAGCGCGCTGCCGGCCGCCCCGCCCGATGACCCGGAGCCGCTCGAAGCGATCCTCGGCGACTATCTCAGCCTGATCGAGCCGAACGCGACCGGCTGGCAGCATCCGGGCTTCCTCGCCTACTTCGCGTCGACCGCGTCGGGGCCCGGGATCCTCGGCGAGATGCTGACCGCCGCGCTCGGCCAGAACCCGATGCTGTGGCGAACGTCGCCGGCCGGCACCGAACTCGAACAGGTCGTCGTCGACTGGCTCCGCCAGGCACTCGGGCTACCGGCGAGCTTCGACGGGTTGCTCACCGACACCGCCTCGACGTCGTCGCTCATCGCCCTCGCCGCGGCTCGGCAGGCCGCTGGGCTCGACGCCGCGGCGGCGGGGATCGCCGGGCGCGCGGACGTGCCCGCGCTCCGTGTCTACGCGTCGGAAGAGGCGCATTCGTCGATCGAGAAGGCCTGCATGACGCTCGGCCTCGGCCGGGCGTCCCTCGACAGGATCCCGACAAACGAACGGTTCGAGCTGCGCCCGGACGCGCTCGAGACAGCGATCGCGGCCGACCGTGCCGCTGGCCGCCGCCCGATCGCAATCGTGGCGACGGTCGGCACGACGTCGTCAACCTCGGTCGACCCCGTGGCCGCGATCGCCGACATCGCCGCGCGCGAGGGCGTCTGGCTCCACGTCGACGCCGCCTACGCCGGTGTGGTCGCGATCGATCCGGCGCTGCGGGCGCCGTTCAATGGCTGGGACCGCGCGGACTCGATCGTCGTCAACCCCCATAAGTGGCTGTGGACGCCGGTCGACGCGTCGCTGCTCGTGAGCCGTCGCCTGGATGTCGTCCGCGATGCGTTCAGCCTCGTGCCCGAGTACCTGCGAACGGTCGGGGGGCCGGGCGGCGAACGGAACTACAACGAGTACACGCCCCAGCTCGGGCGGCGGATGCGCAGCCTCAAGCTGTGGATCCAGATTCGCTGGTTCGGTCTCGAGGGCCTGCGCCGCCGGATCCGCAGCCACCTCGCGCTCGCCCAGGCGTTCGGGGAATGGGTCGATGCCGAGCTGGATTGGGAGCGACTCGCGCCCGTCCCGTTCTCGACCGTCTGCTTCCGCCACGTCCCGCTCGGCCTGGCCGGCGATGAGGAGTCGCTGGACGCCCACAACGCGGCGATCATGGACGCAGTCAACGGCACGGGCGAGGTCTTCCTGTCCCACACGAAGCTCCGCGGCCGGTTCACGATCCGACTCGCGATCGGCAGCCTCAGGACCGAGCGCCGTCATGTGGAGCGGGCGTGGGAGCTGCTCCGGGCTGCCGCCGCGGAGGTCGAGCCGCGATGAGCGGGCCGGTGCGAGTCCTGTACTTCTACCGGACCCGCTGGGGAGCCCACGATGAGTTCGTCGAGCTCTTCCGGCGCAACCACTGGCCGATCCTGCGGGAGCAGCTCGCCGCGGGGCGGTTCACGGCGGTCGAGATGAGCACCCCGCGGTTCCATGGCGACGGGCGGGCCGACTGGGACGTCCTCGTTTCGATCACGTTCCGCGACTGGGCGGCGATGGAGGAGCACAGCGACGCCGAGATCGCCGCACGGCTCTACCCGGATCAGGCGACGTTCAAGCGCGAGGAGGCCCGCCGCTTCGAGCTCCTCGAGGCACATTGGGATGTGCCCCTGGAGCCGCGCCCGCTCGACTAGCGGGTGACTGCGCCGTCCGAGCTCGTGGCTCCGGCCGCGCTCCCGGCGGCGGCTCCGTCGCCGCCCGGCATCGCGCCGAGCTGCCGCATCATCGCCATCTGGTCGAACTGGTGCCAGTGCTCGCTGACCTGTCCATCGCGGACGCGGAAGATGTGAATCTCGCCGATGGAATAGCGCTTGCCGCTCGGCGGCATACCCATGAGCTCGCCGTTCTGGGTCGCCTCGGTGGTCAGGCGAACGACGATCCGATCGCCCTCGCCGATCATGTCCTCGATCATGAAGCGCGGATCGCTCAGGGCCTTCGATGTCCGATCGATGGCCGCCTTGAGGTCGTCCTTGGGGTGCCCGGTCGACGGCCAGGTATGGCCGACGAAGTCGTCGGTGAGCAGCTCGTCGACGGCCTCCGTCCGACCCTGGACGAAGATCTCATCGATGAACCGGCGGACGAGCGCCTTGTTGTCGTCGAGGCTCATGCCAGGTCCTCCCAGCTTCGGATCGTTCAAGCGTACGACCGTCGTGCGTCGGGCGGGTCCTCCGTGGCATGATCGGCCCACCCGTTCCCCATCGCCGAGGTCCGCGCCCACCGTGCCACCGATCGACGAGCTGACCCGGATCGAGCAGGTCCATCTCGACCGTCTCGAGCATCAGGGAATCTTCACGACCGGGCTCCTGCTCGAGGTCAGCGAGACGCCGACCCGGCGCCAGACGCTCGCCGACCAGGTCGACGCGTCGACCAACGAGGTGCTCGCCTGGCGCGACGAGGCGCAGATGCTCAACCTCGCGAGCTTCGGCCCGGAGGACCACCAGCTGCTCATGCAGGCCGGGATCGACGGCCTGCACGACATCCTCAGCCTGGATCTCGATACGTTCAGGGACCGACTCCGGCGCGGCGCGACCGAGCTGAACATCGAGCCGCCCGACGATCTCACGACATCCAGCTGGTGGGAGCAGGCCCGCACGCTCGAGGACTGACCACTGGCCCAGCGACGGGCGCGCTTGCGAAGTACGGCCGAATTCCGGCGTTGCCCGTTCGCCCGGTCTACCATGCGGCGGTGCATGTAGACCCTCTCGGCGCACGAACCGTGCCGGAACGCCTGGCCGCGGTCGCGACCGGCGTCGCCGCGTCGATCGTCGTGATCGCGATCGCGATCCTGCCGTTCCTGACGCCCGCCTGGGTCTCGTTCGAGCAGGGCCGGACGCACGCGGCGAGCCTCGTCGGATATTCGGAGGCCGACCTGCAGGTCGCAACGAACGCGATCCTTCACGATCTCGTGCTCGGACCGCCGGACTTCGCCGTGGAGGTCGGCGGGGCGCCAGTCCTGGAGGAGCGCGAACGAGCCCACATGCGCGACGTCCGCGGCGTGTTCGGCGGATTCTTCCTGGCGTCGGGAGTCGCGACGGTCGGCCTCCTTGCCCTCGTCGCGGGCGCCCGGCGGATGGGCCATGTCGAGCGGGCCTGGTCGGCGATCGCGTCCGGCATGCGCTTGCTGATCGTCACGATCGTCGTCGCCGGGGTGATCGCGTCGGTCGCCTTCGATGCCGTGTTCGAGATCTTCCACGAGCTGTTCTTTCCCGCCGGCTCATTCACGTTCGACCCGCGGACCGATCATCTCGTGCAGCTGTTTCCGTTCGACTTCTGGTCGGAGACGACGATCGTTCTCGGCGGCCTGATCGTCGTCGTCGCCGCGCTCATTTCCGTGGGCGCGGGGCGCCTCGCGAAGCGGGCCGCGTCGCGCGGCGACCCACGCCGGGCCGAGTCGGCCGTGCCCGTCGCGGCCGAGATCGCGCGATGAACGGCGTCCCGATCGCCCGGATCCTCGGCTTCGAGATCCGGCTGCACGTGTCGTGGATCTTCATCATCGCGATCGTTACGGTGACGGTCGCCGGTCGGCTGGCCCAGTTCCAGCCGGAGGTCAGCCCGGCGCTGACATGGGTGGTCGGGTTGATCGGCTCGCTCGGGTTCCTGGCGACCGTGATCGCCCACGAGCTCGCCCACGCCGTGGTGGCCCGCCGGGACGGCGCGACGGCGCGGGTGCTCGTCGTCCATTTCGTGGGCTCGCCGGCGCCGATCGACGCGATCGCCAGCTCCCCTCGGGCCGAGGCGGCGATGGCCGTCGCCGGGCCCTTGGTCAGCCTCCTCCTGGGATCGATCCTGGTCGCGCTTGCCTTCGGGTCGCTGACCCTCGGGTCGTGGGCCGGAGCCGTCGCCGACGTCCTCGTGATCATCGGCGCCCTGAATCTGCTCCTCGCCGGGGTGAGTCTCGTGCCGGCATTCCCGCTCGACGGCGCGCGGCTCGTCCGGGCCGCGGCGTGGGCGCGGAGCGGCAGCCGGCGGACGGGGACGAAGGCCGCCGGCGTCGTCGGCATGTGGGCCGGCCGGGCGGCGCTGGTCCTCGGCCTCGCGATCATCCTCACCGGGGAGACACCGGACGGGATCATGATCGCCCTCGTGGGCTGGTTCCTGATGGCGTCGGCCCGGTCGGTGGATCGCTGGCTGATCCTCGACGATCTCCTTCAGGGGATGAGCGTCGGCGAGGCGATGGAGAAGGACCTCGCGACGATCTCGCCGCAGCTGACGCTCGACACCTTCGCGCCCGGCATCCTCGACGGAACGGTGACGCCGGCCCTGCCGGTTCTCCGCGACGACGTCCTCGTCGGCATCGTCGGGCTGGCCCAGGTGCGCGCGGTCGCTCAGCGGAAGTGGTCGTCGACCAGGACGGAGGACGTGATGATCGGCAAGCCCGATATGCCGACGGCGAGCCCCGACGACCGCCTGAGCGATGCGCTCGAAGACCTCCGCGTATCGCATCTCGACGGGCTGGCGGTCCTCGACGGGGAGACGTTGCGTGGCGTCCTGACGCGGCGCTCGATCGCGGCGCTCCTCCACGCCCGAGCCGAGGCGCGCGGGCAGGCCCTGTGACGCTGCGACCGGTCGGGCGCGTCGCGAGCGGCGATCGCCTGCTGTCGGTCGAGGAGGCGCGGGCCGCCGTCCTGGCTGCGATCGCGGGCCCGACCGAGTCCGAGGTCGCGTATCTCTCGGAGGCGCGCGGCAGGATCCTGGCCGAGGACGTCATGAGTCTCACCGCCCTCCCGCCGTGGGACAACTCCGCCATGGACGGGTACGCGATCCGATCCGCGGACGTCGCGCGGGCCACCGACGACGACCCGGTTCGCCTCACCGTGGTCGGCGAGGTCCGCGCCGGGAGCGCGCCGGTGACGTCGGTCGAGCGCGGCACGGCGATCCGGATCGCGACCGGTGCGCCGATCCCGCCGCGTGCCGATGCGGTCGTTCAGGTCGAGCTCACGACGCCCGCAGATGCTGCCGGGATCCCGACCGGCGATCGAGGCCGAGATGCCGCCGGCCCGCTCCCTCGCGCGGTCCTCGTCCACGAGGCGGTCGCGGCGGGAACGGCGATCCGGAAGGCCGGCGACGACCTGCCCGAGGCGATCGCGATCCTGACCTCCGGGACGCGCCTCGGACCGGCGGCCATTGCCCTCGCGGCGGGCTCCGGGAACGAGACGGTCCGCGTCCACCGCCGGCCGCGGGTCGGGATCCTCGCGACCGGCGACGAGGTCCGCGCCCCGGGTCGGGCGCTCGGTCCGGCCGGGATCCCGGACGCGAACGGCCCGGGACTGGCCGCACTGGCCGAGGAGGCCGGCGGCCAGCCGGTGACGCTCGGCATCGCGGCCGACCGGCTCGAGGACGTCCGGGCTCGTCTGAAGGCCGCTCTGTATGGCGATCTCGACCTGATCGTCGTCTCGGGCGGTGTCTCGGTCGGGCCGTACGACGTGGTCCGAGCCGCGTTCGCCGAGATCGGCAGGATGGAGCTGTGGCGCGTGGCGGTCCAGCCCGGCAAGCCGTTCGCGTTCGGCGTCGTCGACCGGCCCGACGGCGGGCGGACCCTTCTGTTCGGGCTGCCCGGCAACCCGGTGTCGAGCTTCGTGACGTTCGAGCTGTTCGTCCGGCCGGCGCTTCGTCGCCTCTCGGGCCTGCCGCCCGAGCGCCTCGTCCGCTCGTCCGATCGCGGCGTTCTCGTCGAGAGCGTCTCGAAGAGTCCCGGGCGGCGGGCGTTCCTGCGCGTGGTCGTCGAGCGGGACGCCGGCGGCGCGCCGCTCCGCGACGAACAGGGCCGCGTCCCCGTCCGGCTCGCGGGGGGAGGGCGGGGCCAGGGCAGCCATGTGCTGTCCGCGCTCGCGATCGCCGAGGCGCTCGCGATCGTGCTGGAATCCGTCGACTCCCTCCCGGCCGGCGCCCCGGTCGAGCTGTGGTGGCTGGACCGCGACTGATCGAGCGTCGCGCGGCCGCGTGTCGGAGTGACGTCGCCGCCGCCGCCGTCCGCAAGCGGTCGACAATCGTGTCCGGAGGCCACCCGCCGTCCGCCCGATCGACCGATACTGGAGACACGATGGCCCGCGAGATCCCGCCCCGCACCGAGCGTCGCCGCCTGACCCACGTCGATCGTCGGGGGCGGCCGCGGATGGTCGATGTTTCCGACAAGCCGTCGACGGCACGGCGGGCCGTTGCGGAGGCGCTCGTGGCGGTGTCGGCCGAGACGATGAGCATGGTCATCGACGGCGGCGGCGCGAAGGGCGATGTCCTCGGCGTCGCCGAGCTGGCCGGGGTGATGGGCGGCAAGCGGACGAGCGAGCTGATCCCGCTCTGCCATCCGCTGGCGCTGACGGATCTCGTCGTGGCCGTCACGCCCGATCGCGCCGCCGGCGTGCTCCGCGTCCGGGCCGAGGCCGCGACGACCGGACCGACCGGCGTCGAGATGGAAGCGCTGACGGCGGCGTCGGTCGCCGCCCTGACGATCTACGACATGGTCAAGGGCGTCGAGCGCGGCGTCGAGATCCGGGGTGTCCGGCTGATCTCGAAGACCGGCGGCAAGAGCGGCGAATGGCACCGCCCGGCCGATTCGGACGACGTGCGCCAGCCGGACTTGCGCCGGCCGGGCGATCGGGCCGCCGGACGAATCGGCGGAGGCAGCCGCCGGGGCGCCAAGGGATGAGCCCAGCGAACACGATCGCGAGCCGGACGGCCCTCGTCCTGACGGCCAGCGATCGAAGCGCGGCCGGCACGCGCGACGACACGAGCGGGGCGGTCCTCGCCGAGCGCTTGGCGGCCCTCGGGTTCGACGTCGAGCGGGCGGTCGTCGCCGACGACCGGGGCGAGATCGAGGCAGCCCTCCGTGCCGGGTCCGAGGTCCACCCGCTGATCGTGACCACGGGCGGGACGGGCCTCACCCCGCGTGACGTGACGCCCCAGGCGACCCTCGCGGTCATCGACTACGAGGTGCCGGGCCTCGCCGAGGCGATCCGTGCCGACGGCCGGTCCAGGACGCCGTTCGCGGACCTCAGCCGGGCCGTCGTCGGGGTGCGAGGGCGGACGCTGATCGTGAACACCCCAGGGTCGCCGAGGGGCGCCGCGGAGTCGCTCCAGGCGATCGTCGCCGTCCTCGACCATGCCCTCGAGACGCTGGCCGGACCGCACGATCATGACGCGGCCGACGCCATCTCGATCGGTGCGGCGCCCCACGATCCCGACGGCGACGCGCCAGGCGACAGCATCGAGGACCAGCACGCGTTCGGCCGACCGGCGCCGCCGATCCTCGAGAAGGACGTCGACTGATGTTCCCGGTCTTCGCCCACGTGCCGGCGTACCCGCTCGTGTTCGTCGTGTTCTGGGGAGCGGCTGCGATCTTCGCCCTTGCGATCGCCCGCCACCTTCGTGTCTTCGCGGCCGCCCGACCCTCCATCGAGCAGCCGCATCCGCTCGGGCACATCGGGCGACGCCTGACCGGGTTGATCGAGTACGCCCTCGTCCAGACGAAGATGTTCAAGGATCCCCGGGCCGGGCTGATGCATGCCGGGATCTTCTGGGGCTTCGTGCTGCTGACGATCGGGACGGCCAACATCGTCACGGGCGGCGTGATCCAGACGGTGCTCTCCGCCCCGTTCGACGGGGTCCTGTGGACGGCGATCAGCACGATGCAGAACGTCGTGGCGGTCATCGTCATCGCCTCGATCCTGTGGGCATTCGAGCGGCGCCTGATCTCGCGACCACGCCGCCTGACCTACAACCGCGACGCGCTGCTGATCCTCTCGATGATCGGCGGGGTCGTCGCGACCGAGCTCTTCGCCCAGGTGTTCCAGTTCGCCCGCTACGGCGATGAGCCGGGGGCGTTCGTTGCCGCGGCGCTCGCGGGACCGCTCCGGTCGACCGTCGGGCCCGGCGCGCTCGAAGGCGCGTACGTCGTCCTCTGGTGGGCGCACATCGTCCTGGTGGCGGCGTTCCTCGTCTACCTGCCGTTCAGCAAGCACCTCCATATCGCGACGGCGTTCCCGAACATCTGGTATCGCAAGCTCGCCCCGCGCGGCGAGCTGCCGGCCATGGACCTCGAGCGTGAGGATGCGATTTTCGGCCTGAAGTCGCTCCAGGATCTCGGCTGGAAGGACCTCCTCGACGGCTTCACCTGCACCGAATGCGGCCGCTGCCAGGCTGCCTGCCCGGCGAACTTCACGGGCAAGCCGCTCAATCCCAAGGAATTCATCATGGGCATTCGGCACATGTCGATCGACGCCGAGCATGGGCTGGATCTCATCCCGAACAACCCGATCGTCCGCGAGACGTACGCCCTGGGCGGTGCTGCACCCGATCCCGCCCGGATGTCTGCCCAGATCGTCGACGACGCGATCCCGTACGACGCGGTCTGGGACTGCGTCACCTGCGGCGCGTGCGTCGAGGCGTGTCCTGTCCTGATCGAGCACGTCGACAAGATCGTCGGGCTACGGCGGAACCTCGTCCTCGAGGAATCGCGGTTCCCGCAGGAGCTGACGGGCGCGTTCCGGGGCATGGAGGGCCAGGGCAACCCGTGGGGCCAGCCGGCTTCGACGCGGACGGACTGGACCCGCGGCCTGCCATTCCCGGTCCCGACCGTCGCCGAGATGGCGGTTGCGCCCGGTGGCCTCGACGAGCTCGAGGTCCTCTACTGGGTCGGCTGCGCCGCCGCCTTCGACGAGCGCAACAAACGTGTCGCTCGATCGGTCGCGACGTGCCTGCACGCCGCCGGCGTGCGGTTCGCGATCCTCGGCCAGGAGGAGTCGTGTACCGGCGACCCGGCCCGGCGGATGGGCAACGACTACGTCTTCCAGATCCTTGCCGCGGGCAATGTCGAGACGCTCAACCGCTACGGGATGGGCCAGCGGACGATCGTGACGGCCTGCCCCCATTGCTTCAACACGATCTCGAACGAGTACGGCCAGCTGGGCGGGTCGTTCCGCGTGGTGCATCACTCGGTCTACCTCCAGGGCCTGCTGGCCTCGGGTCGATTGCGGGTCGCCGAAGAGGGGGCGGCCGCGGCGGGCTCCGTGACGTTCCACGATTCCTGCTACATGGCCCGCTACAACAACGTCGTCGCCGCCCCGCGGGACGTGCTCGGTGCCGTGCCGGGCCTGGAGCTCCGGGAAATGGAGAAGAGCGGCAAGAACACGTTCTGCTGCGGGGCGGGCGGCGGTCGGATGTGGATGGAGGAGACCCGCGGCACGCGGATCAACGCAGAGCGGACCCGTCAGGCGCTCGAGACCGGTGCCGGGACGGTCGCGACGAGCTGCCCGTTCTGCATGGTGATGATGAAGGACGGCCTCGCCGACGCCGCCGCGTCGTCGGCCGCGGAGGAGGGCGCCGACGGCAGAGCCCCGGGTTCGGGCGTGGTCAGCGCTCGCGACATCGCCGAGATCCTCGCCGACGTGATCGAGCCGGACCCGATCCCCGCGGGACGCCGATTGCCGGTCCTGCAGTAGGGCGCGATCTCGCCCGAGCGCGCGATCAGCCCGGCAGCTTCCTGCCGCAGCTCACGCAGTTCCGGTCGGTCCAGGCGTTGTAGGCGCCACAGTTGGGGCAGCGCTTCTGGCCCTCGCTCGAGGTCGCGTACGGGTTCTCGCGATCGGAAGCCTCGCGGTCGCGACGCTGACGACGGAGCATCACCAGCATCGCCAGGATCCCGACCGAGGCCGCCCCGATCAACAAGAGAAGCTGGGTCGTCTGGTCCATCACTGAGTCCTCCGCGGCTAGAACCCACGCCCCCGGGCGGGGCTCGCCACGTTCCGCGAAGCCTACCGGTTCCCGATGGGCGCCGTCCCCGCGCGACCGACCGCTGCTACGATCCTTGCGATGGTCCGCTCGACGCCCGCCCCCGAGCCCACTGCATCACCGACGCGGCCCGATCCTCGCCCGCCGATGGCCTACCGCCTGACCGACGACCAGGCTGCCCTTCGCGACGCCGTTCGCGTCCTGACCGACGACCGGATCGCCCCGCGGGCCGCGGAGATCGACCGGTCAGCGGAGTTCCCCTGGGACGTCAAGGAGCTGCTCGCGAGCCATGACGTCCTAAGCCTGCCGTTCCCGGAGGCGTACGGCGGGCTCGGCGGCGATCTCCTGACGGTGTGCCTTGCGGTCGAGCAGATCAGCCGGGTCTGCGCCACGAGCGGCCTGATCCTCGCCGTGCAGGAGCTCGCATCGCTGCCGCTCCTCCTCGCGGGAAGCGACGAACAGAAGCAGCGCTGGTTCCCGGATCTCGCGGCCGGCCGCAAGCTGATCGCGTTCGCGCTGACGGAGGCCGAGGCGGGCTCCGACGTCGCCGCGGCCCGGACCCGGGCCCGGCGCGCCGGGCCGGGCGACGGCGCGGACTGGATCCTCGACGGATCGAAGCGATTCATCAGCCAGGGCAGCGTGGCCGACCTGATCGCCGTCTTCGCGGTCACCGCCGACGACGCCGACGGTGCATCCGAGACCCAGCGGCACAAGCGGCTGTCCTGCTTCATCGTCGAGAAGGACATGCCGGGCTTCTCGGTCGAGCGGGTCGAGCACAAGATGGGCATTCGCGGCTCGCCGACCGCGGAGCTCGGGTTTCGCGGCGTCCGCATTCCCGATGCGAACCGCGTGGGCGCGGTGGGGGAGGGCTTCTCGATCGCGATGCGGACCCTCGATCGAAGCCGGCCGGGCATCGCCGCGCAGGCCGTCGGAATCGCTCAGGGCGCACTCGAGGTCGCGGCGGCCTATGCGACGGAGCGCAAGCAGTTCGGCAGGCCGATCGCGGACTTCCAGATGATCGCGGCGATGCTCGCCGACATGGACGCGCAGACCGAGGCCGCGCGCCAGCTCCTATACAAGGCAGCAACGGAAATCGATGCCGGGGCGGCCGACGCGAGTCGCTGGTCGGCGATGTGTAAACTCGTCGCCGGCGACACGGCGATGCGCGTGACGACGGATGCCGTCCAGGTGCTCGGGGGGTACGGCTACATCGATGAGTTCCCGGTCGAGCGGATGATGCGAGACGCCAAGATCACCCAGCTGTACGAGGGAACCCAGCAGATCCAGCGGCTGGTCATCGCCCGGGCCCTCACGGCTCGACGCTGACCGCCGGACCGAACTCGAACGCCGGGCCCGGACGGCCCGATCGCCCGCCACCAAGCCGCAAGGAGGCTGCCCGCCCGTGCGAATCGTCGTCCTCGTCAAGCCCGTGCCGGACACCGCATCGGGCGGCGAGCGGCTCCGACTGGACGATTGGCGCCTGGATCGCGCCGCCGTTCCGGCGGTGGTCAACGCGAACGACGAATACGCGCTCGAGGCGGCCCTGAAGCTGACTGAGGCCCACGGCGGCGATGTGGTCCTCGTCTCGATGGCGGGCTCGAGCGCTCCGGAGACGATGCGCAAGGCGCTGGCGATGGGCGCAGCGAGCGGCACGCTCGTCACCGACGACAGCCTCGGCGGATCCGACACGATCTCGACGGCGCGCGTCCTGGCGGCGACGCTGCGGGGGATGGAATACGACCTCGTGCTGGCCGGCGCCGACACGTCCGACGGCGGGGCGGGCGTGGTCCCGGCGGGCGTCGCGACCCTGCTGGGCCTGCCGTACCTGTCGTACGCGGCGAAGATCGAGCCGAATCCGGCCGCGCAAACGGTCCGGGTGAACCGAATCAGCCCGACCGGCTACGAGGTCCTCGAGGCGCCGCTGCCCGCTCTCGTCGTCGCGACGCAGGCCCTCGGCGAGCCGCGCTACCCGTCGCTGAAGGGGATCATGGCCGCCCGCTCGAAGACGCTCGAGACGAAGGCCCTCCGCGACGTTCCAGTGGGCGACGTGGCTGTCGGCGGCGCGGCCGCAACGACCGCCGTCCTCGGGTCGGAGGCACCGCCGCCTCGAGCCGCGACCCGGGTGATCCGCGACCCGGCAGACGAGGCCGCCCGCCAGGTCGTCGACTTCCTCGCCGAGCGGAGGATCATCTGATGGCGGCGGCCGCGCCGATCTGGGTCCACGGCGAGATCGCGCCGGACGGCAGCCTGGCGAAGATCAGCACCGAGATCGCGACACTGGCGCGCGCGCTCGGCGAGGCCGGCGGCCGCGATGTCGTCGGTGTCGTCGTCGCCGCCGATCCGAGCGCGGCAGCGACGGAGCTCGCGGGATACGTGCCGCGGGTCCTCGCGATCACGGAGCCGGCGGTGGCGGACCACGCCGCCGCGTCGATCGTCGGTCAGCGCCTCGCGGCCTTGATCGAGCGTGAGCACCCTGCGGTCCTGCTCGCCGGTGCCGGTCCCGAGGGTCGCGACATCGTCGGCGTCGTCTCGGTCCTGACCGGCTGGGGCGTGCTCGTCAACGCGGTCGGGGTGGCCTGGAACGACGGGCCGGTCGTGACAATGAGCGTGTTCGGCGGCAAGCTGACGACGACGAGTCGCTTGACGAACAGACAGGGAATCGTGACGGTCCGCCCGAATGCGGTGACGGCCGAGCCCGCTGCCGCGAACGGGGTCATCGAGGCGACGACCGTCGCCGGCGACCTCGCCCTTCCGCAGGTCCGGATCGTCGATCGGGTCGAGGCCGCCGGCGCCGCCGCCCCGATCGAGGAGGCCCGGATCATCGTCGCCGGCGGTCGCGGTGTCGGTGGTCCCGACGGCTTCAAGGTCGTCGAAGAGCTCGCCGAGGCGCTCGGCGGCGCCGTCGGCGCGACCCGGGCCGCCGTCGACTCCGGCTGGATCCCATATGCCCAGCAGATCGGCCAGACCGGCAAGATCGTGAAGCCGGCGCTCTACCTCGCCCTCGGCATCTCCGGCGCGATCCAGCACAAGGTCGGGATGCAGACGGCCGGCACGATCGTCGCCGTCAATCGCGACCCGGACGCCCCGATCGCCGAGTTCGCCGATGTCGTCGTGATCGGCGACTTGTTCGAGGTCGCTCCCGCGCTCCTCGCCGCCCTCCGCGCCCGGGCCGGCTGAGGCGGCGGGCCAGGCGAGCCGGTTCGACCGGGGCCGAGCGGGACACCGACGTGCAGCCACTGCTCGTCCTGCCGCTGCTGGCGTTCCTCGTTCTGTTAACGCTCTTCGTGCTCGTCCTCCGTCGAGCCGGCCGCTTCATCGCCGCGACTCGCGACGTCGAGCGGTTCCGGCGCCAGGTCGGCGATCTCGCGAGCCGGGTCGAGACCTCCCTGAGCGAGATCTGCAGCCGGGTCGACGCGGTCCGGCGCGGATCGCTCGGGGCGGACCAGCTCGCCGACGACCTGGCTGCGTCGCTCGACGCCGTCGGGCGATACGAGGAAGAGGCGAGCGGCCTCCACCCGCCGGCCGATGGCACGGCGATCCGCGACGCGATCGTCTCCGAGCTCGCGCGGGCGGCCCGAGCGCTCGAGATGGTCGAGCACGGACGCGGGATCCAGGCGTCGGCCCGGTCGGGCGGACGGGAGATCGAGGCGCAGACCGCGATCAAGCGCGGCTACCTCAATGTCCTTCACGCTCGCGAGGCCATTGCCCACCAGGCCAAGGTCGCCCGGGACCTCTCCGGTGCCGGCGACGCGGGACGGTTCCAGCGGCGCAACGCCTGAATCGCGCTGGCGACCCGCTATGTAGTGGTATCATCGACCGACACCACAAGCCGTAGTGGTGTGATCAGCAGGAGCCCCGATGCGTTGTCCTCATTGCGGTGAGCGCGAGACACGGGTCGTCGACTCGCGAGACCTCGACGATTCGGCGACGATCCGCCGTCGTCGGGAGTGCTCGGGGTGCGCGACCCGGTTCACGACGTACGAGCGGGTCGAAGCCGCCCGCCTCGTCATCGTCAAGCGCGACGGCGGCCGCCAGGAGTTCGACCGCGAGAAGCTCGCATCGGGCCTGCGCAAGGCGCTGACCCGCCGCCCGGTCGCGGACGACGCCGCCGAGAAGGCCGCCGACGAGATCGAGGCCGAGCTCCGCTCCCAGGGCACGACCGAGGTCGACTCGTCGCGGGTCGGCGCCCTCGCGATGGCCAAGCTCCGCGAGCTCGACCAGATCGCCTACATCCGGTTCGCCAGCGTCTACCAGAGCTTCGACGACCTCGAGGCGCTCAAGCGCGAGGTCGACAGCCTGTACGCCGAGCGCGGCGACGAGACGATCGCCGTCGATCTCCGCCCCACGCTCGGGAAGGGCGGCAAGGCGGGCAAAGCAGGTCATTAGCCACGCCTCGGTTCGATAGGCTGTGGCCATGACGCGAGACGGCGACGGACCGACCGCGGGCGTGCTGCCCCGCCAGCGCCTGGCGGAGCTGGTGACACGTGGCGCGATCGTCGCCGACCGCGGTGATCCGGCCGACCACCTTCAACCGGCCAGCGTCGATCTGACGCTCGGCGACGTCGCCTATCGGCTCCGCTGCAGCTTCCTGCCCGGCAACGATTCGGTTCGCGACAAGCTGCATCGCTACGAGATGGGTCACATCGACCTCTCTGGCGACGGCGCCGTTCTCGAGCAGAACCGGCCGTACCTGATCCCGCTTCGCGAGCGGCTGCGCCTCCCTGAAGGCATCCGGGGTCGAACGAATCCGCGGAGCTCGACCGGTCGCCTCGACGTCTTCACCCGGGTCATCACCGATCGCGGCAATCACTTCGACGAGATCAGCGACGGCTACGCCGGCGAACTCTTCCTGGAAGTCGTGTCGATGTCGTTCACCGTCAAGGTGAAGGCGGGCATCACCCTCAACCAGCTGCGTCTCCTGTCGGGGCCGGCTCGACTGACCGACGACGAGCTCATTGCCTTGAGCGACGCCGATCCGATCGCCTTTCCGGGCGCGTCGTCTGCGCCGGAGGACGAGGCGTACGTGTCGGACGGCCTGTTCCTGAGCGTCGATCTGTCCGGCGACGGCCGCAAGTTCGCCGGCTATCGCGCCAAGCCGAGCAGCGGACTGCTGGAGCTGGATCGCGTCAACGCCTACCAGGTCGGGGACTTCTGGGAGCGGGTCGCACCCGAGGATGGCCGGTTGATCCTGGCGCCCGACCAGTTCTACCTGCTCGTCTCGCGCGAACGGGTCCGCATCCCACCACGGTACGCCGCGGAGATGGCCGCGTATGACCCGACCAGCGGCGAGCTCCGGACCCACTACGCAGGCTTCTTCGACCCCGGCTTCGGTGACGTGCCCGACGGGGAGTGGAAGGGAACGCCTGCCGTCCTCGAGGTGCGAGCGCATGACGTGCCCTTCGCGCTCGAGCACGGCCAGCGCCTGTGCAAGCTGACGTTCGAGCGGATGGGCGAGGAGCCCGACGAGCTCTATGGGTCGGGAATCGGGTCGCGATACCAGCGCCAGTACCTGACCCTGAGCCGGCAATTCCTGCCGGATCAGGCCGGGAAGGCGAAACCCCGGCGGATGAAGGGCGTCGAGCAGAATCCGCTGCCCCTCGTGTCCGGTGGTCGCCGGGACTCACCGCCCCTCCCGGTCACGCGACGTGCGTGACGGTCCACATGCCCAGTAAAGACGCCGTCGACTGGCGGCGCGACCTCGGCGGCGGGATCTCCGTGGCGCTCGTCCAGGCCGGCACCTTTCGCTCGGACGCTGGCGCGCTGTTCGGCCCGGTCCCGCGCCTGTTGTGGGATCGCTGGGCTCGCGCCGAGCTCGACGCCGGGAACCGCCTGCTCCAGGCGCTGAACTGCCTCCTGATCGAGACGCCGGCCGGTCGCGTCCTGGTCGAGACCGGGATCGGCGATCGCCTGGACGATCACGACCGGGCGATGCGCGGCTACGAGGGCCCCTGGATCGTCCCCGCGCTGCGGACGGCTGGGTTTGACCCGGCGTCGGTCGACGTCGTGGCGATGAGCCACCTCCATTTCGATCACGCCGGCGGCCTGCTCGCGGGCGACGGATCACGGGCCTTCCCGCGGGCGGCGATCGTCGCGCAGCGGGCCGAATGGGAGATCGCTCTCGGCGACAACCCGCGCCTCGTCGCGAGCTATGTCCAGGCGGAGCTCCGCCTCGTCCGCGACTGGGGTGCGGCGGGCTGGGCGGACGGCGAGCGCGAGCTGCTGCCGGGCGTCTCGGTCATCCCGACCGGTGGCCACTCGGCCGGCCATCAGGCGATCGTCGTCCGCGCGCCGGGCGCCGCCCCGCTCGCCTTCTTCGGCGATCTCGCAATGCGGGCGTGGAGCGCGAACCCGCGGTGGGTCACCGCCTTCGACGACTTCCCGCTCGACTCTGTGACCGTGAAGGGATCGTTGTTCGCCAGGGCGGCGGACGAGGGCTGGACGATCGTCCTGTCGCACGAGAAGGACCACCCGATCGGGCGTCTCGGGCGCGACCGGGATCGCTACAGATACGAGGCGGAGTAGAACCGGCGTCGATCGCGGCTCGGCGCGCGCCTGCGCGACGAATGACGCATCCGCCGCGTGTCGCGAGTCCTACACGATTGATGACTTCCGGCAGGTATCGACACGCCAGATCGCCGCCTACGTTGTGCCCAGATAGACGGACCGCCCGACAACGAAACCTGCGTCCGGTATCGCGTAGTCCAGACGGCGGGACGCCGAACGGCTACGGAGCCGGCATTGATGCCGCTTCGGCGGTCCGTCATCCCCTCTCTCGACGATCCCGACCGGCCGCATCGTGCGGGCCGGTTTCGCTGTGTCAGGGGCCCGAGCCCGACGGACCCGCACTGACCCGCGACGCCGGGCTCCCGGGCGAGCCGCCCGAGCCTCCGACCCGCGGCGGCAGGATCGCCTCCACCTGGGCGATCGCGTGGGCCTCGGTGAGTGGCGCCAGAACGAACGATCGGACGGCTCCGTCGGGACCGATGAAGATCTGGGTCGGCAGGCCCGGCGGCCGGTACAGGGCGTAGATCTCGCCGGTGACGTCGGCCGCGATCGTGTAGTCGAGCTGGTACTTCGCGGCGTACGCGGCGACGTTGGCCGCGCTCGACTCCTGGACGCTGATCCCGATGACGACGAGGCCGCGATCCCGGTAGCGGTCCGCGACGTCGCGCAGGATCGGCGTCTCCGATTGGCAGGGCGGGCACCATGACGCCCAGAAGTTGATCCAGACGGCCTTCCCGCGAAGGTCTGCGAGGCGGATCGGGTGGCCCTCGAGATCGTTGAGGACGAAGGTCGTCCCGCCGGGACGAGCCACCTCCAGCTCCGGGGCGAGCTGGCCGGGCCGAACGCCGATCCGGGCGTTGGGATCGAGGACGTACTGGGTCGCTTGCGGGTCGCCCGGACCGATCGGATTCACGGAGCCGAGCGGCGTGGTCACGACCACCAGCAGGACGCCGGCCACGAGCATGACCATCGCTCCCGCGAGGAGCTGGCGACCGCCGAAGGGCCCGATCAGGCCGCGCCGCGCGCGGTGATGGGTGAACGTCGGGCGATCGGTCACAAACGCTCAGATCTGGCTGTTGAACGGGACGTACTGGGTCAGCAGGTACAGCCAGTTGAAGATCATCGCAAGCCCGATCGCGACGACCAGCAGCCCACCGACGATCGAGACCGCCCGGCCATGGCGGACGAGCGGCCGGAGCACGGCCGGTGCCCGGTCGTAGACGAGCGCGATCGCGATGAACGGCAGCCCGAGCCCGGCGGTGTAGGCGAGAAGCAGGATCGCGCCCTGGGCGACGGTCGTCGAGGACGACGCGAGGCCGAGGATCCCGCCCAGGATCACCCCGATGCACGGCGTCCAGCCGATGGCGAAGATCGCTCCGAGGCCGAAGCTCGCGAGCCAGCCGCCACGGCTGCTCACGAGCCGGCCTCCGAGGCGATCGCCGAGGCCCGGTCCGGCGGCCGGGGCGAAGGACATCGAGCCGGTCGACGCGGCCACCGAGGCGGATGCGCCGGCATCGAGCGGTCGCCAGTTGCGGTCTAGAGCCGGAATCCGGAGCACCCCGGCGAGGTTCAGCCCGAGCAGAACGAGGATCACGCCCCCGACCTGGCGGAGGACCGGCATCCATGGAGACAGGCCGGCCGCGGCGAACGTCGCGGTCACCCCGAGCAACGTGAACACCGCGCCGAACCCGGCGACGTACGCGAGAGCGTGGCGGAACGCCGTCCAGCGCGAGGGTCCGGCGGGGCGAGCCGGCAGGCCCTCGGCGGTGAGGGAACCGACGCGGCTCGCATCCGCGACCGCCACGGCCGTCAGCTGCCCGATGTAGGCCGGCACGAGCGGCAGGACGCACGGGCTGAGGAAGCTCAGGAGGCCGGCCGCGAACGCGACCAGGATCGTCAGGTTGTCCGCGCTCACACGAGGCTCCCATCGAGGACGTCGGCGAGGAACCGTCGGAGCTTCGCCGGTGAGGTCGCGAGCTCGAGGCGGCGCCCCTCGAATTCGACGACCGGGATCGTGGCGAAGAACTGCCGCTCCCATGTCGGCTCGGTCGCGATGTCCCGCTCGCGCAGCGCAGCGGTCCGCTGGCCGCGCGCGGCACGAGCCTCGAGCAGGCCCTGGACGATGGCGCGCGCCTCCCCGCAGAGGTGACATCCGTCGCGGGTGTAGAGGACGAGCTCGGGGAGGGGAGGGGCCATGGCACCTGCATTCTAGGGTCGGCTGGCGGTCGGGCCGCCAAGCGCCCTCGGCGGACCGACATCCGAGTCACGAACGGACGCGACTGGACGTCGGAGCGGTTGCACACCATGATGCGTGCCGTCGACGGGCGTTCCCGCCGGTCACCGCGAGGGGTAGCACGGGCGATGGCCGTATCCGAGCAGACGATGGATCAGGAGCGCTCTCGGCGCCTCGTGCGACCGGGCCGTCGGTTCCTGCTCTTCGTGCTGACGGCGTTTCTCGGCGCCGCGGCCGTCGTCGGCGGGCTCGCCGTGCTGCACGAGCGCGAGGCCGGCCGGATCCTGCCCGGCATCTCCGCCGCAGGCGTCGACGTCGGGGGCATGACGCCCGACGAGGCACGCGCCGCTCTCGCAGCGCGCCTCGTCGACCTGTCGGCCGGCACGGTCACCGTCCGCTCGAGCCTCGGCGTCACTACGGTCGCGTTGGCCGAGGTCGGACGCGTCCCCGATATCTCGGCCATGGTCGCCGAGGCCTCTGCTCGCGGCCGCGGCGGATCCTGGCTCGACGAGACGATCGCGGGCATCCGCCTTCGCCTTCGCCCTGAGGCCGTCGCGCTCCGGCTCGGCTATGACCACGATCTGGCCGCCGCGGCGGTGGGCACCTTCGTCGGCGGGAAGACCCTCAATGCGATCAACGCCTCGGTTCTCCCAGGCACCTCGAGCTTCGCGGTCATCGGATCGGTCGACGGATGGCGGATCGACGAGACCGCGACGATCGCAGCGCTCGACCGGGCGATGCGCGATCCGGCCACGCGGGACGGGGCGATCGTCGAGGCGCCCGTCGCGCGGGTCGTCCCGGCCCTCACGACCGATGGCGCCACGCAGGTGAAGCTCGCGGCGGACCGCGTGGCGGCGGCGCTCAAGGTCTCGAGTGGCGGCAGTACCTGGGTGTTCCGCTCGGGACTGGTCCGGTCGTGGATCTCGTTTGCCTGGGTCGACGGCCAATATCGCCCGGTGATCGACCGGACGCAGATCCCGGCGGCGATCAAGAACATCGCGAAAAAGGTGTCGCGCCCAGTCCTCGACGCCGAGTTCCTCCGAGACAAGCGTGGCCGCATCGTCGGCTCGAAGGCCGATCGAGCCGGCCGCCAGCTCGACATGACCGCCAGCACCGCCGCGATCGCCACCGCGCTCGAAGCACGGGTGGACGCCGCAACGCCGGGGCCGGTCCAGCTCCCGATCGCGCTGATCGCGCCCCAGGTAACCACCGCGGAGGCGGCGAAGACCGCGCCGCTCATGGTCATGCTCGGCAGCTGGACGACCCACTACCAGGTGGCCGCCCACAACGGCTTCGGAGCGAACATCACGGTCCCGACCCGGGTCCTCAACGGCACCGTCGTCGCCCCGGGCGCCGTCTTCGACTTCTGGGCGGGCCTCGGCGAGGTCAGCCTGCGAACGGGCTACCGGCTCGGCGGGGCGATCGTCGGCGGCCACTCCGTCGAGGGCAAGGCGCTCGCCGGCGGGATCTGTGCGGCCTCGACGACGCTGTTCAACGCCGCTTTGCGCGGCGGCTTCGAGATCCTCACCCGCCAGCCGCACTGGTACTACATCACCCGTTATCCGCTCGGGCTCGACGCGACCGTGTCGGGTTCGCAGACGATGCGCTTCCGGAACGACACGCCGTACCAGATCCTGATCCGAGGCTTCGCCTCACCGGGCTTCGTCCGCTACGAGATCTGGTCGGTTCCGAACGGCCGGACGGTCTCCCTGAGCCGGCCGCAGGTCACGAACATCGTGCCGGGCTCGGACTCCACGGTCCTGGCGCCCGATTTGCCGACCGGCACGAGCGAGCGCACCGAGTGGCCGGTCGACGGCAAGGATGTCGTCGTGACCCGAACCGTCCGGGACGCGAACGGCCGGGTCATTCACTTCGACACGTTCTTCTCGCACTACCACCGGATGATCGGGATCAACCGGATCGGGGTCGGGTAGGGCTCGGTGGCCGCGGGCTGGGTGCCCTCTCTTTCTGTCATACGAATCTCAGCCGGTTGCAAGGCGGCTCGTTCTTGCCGTGGGAACGCCAGGCGGTCGTATGACACGATCCGTCGGGCGCTCCGAGCGTGGGTCAGCCGCGAATCGGTCGGTCGGTCTGACTAACGACCGGCTGGGATTCATTTGACAATTTCGCCGGCGTGCGCCGCTCGGGCGCTAGGATGAGGGGCGCGCCCCCGTAGCTCAGTGGATAGAGCGCGGCCGTCCTAAGGCCGGCGTCGGCGGTTCGAATCCGTCCGGGGGCGCCAATTCAGACGGAGCGATCCATGCCGACCGTTGATGAGTTCAGCCGTTGGCTGGAGGGCTACCGGCAGGCGTTGATCGCGTTCGACGCCGAGGCTGGGGGCGAACTGTTCAGCGTCGACGCGACGTACCAGGACTCACCCTACGCCGACCCGGTCGTCGGCCGAGCGGCGATCGTCGCGTATTGGCAGATGGCGGCCGAGCTGATGACCGACGTCGAGCTCGAGTGCGAGGTCGTCGCTGTCAGTGGCCACGTCGGGGTTGCGCACCTGCGCGACGCCCTGACGCGGGTCTCGTCCGGAACTCGTGCCGCTACGATGGCATCTTCGTCGTCCTGTTCGATCGCGACGGACGCTCCATCGATTTTCGGGAGTGGTGGGTCCAGGAACGGCGAGGTAGGTGAGCGCTCATTCGGCTCGCCTCGCGGGGGTTCAGGCGTAGGCCTCGAGTCTGGCAGTTAGCGCCCCGCGCCCGTCCGGGCGCCCGGCGCTCGCGGAGCCTTCCTGCGTGCCCAAACCTGACAGGGCTTGACCCTTCGCCCGCCTATCCTGCCGGCATCCGCAGAGGTGCCCAACATGGCCGAATTGGAACAGCTCGCCGTGGGCGACGCGACCGCCCGAGCGTACGTCCGGTTCCCCTATGGCGCGCGAGCCGGCGTCGTGATCCTGCACCCGTGGTGGGGGCTCAACGACGACGTCATTGCGTACGCCGACCGGCTCGCGAATGAGGGCTACGAAATCGTCGCGCCCGACATGTTCGACGGCCAGGTTGCGACGGAGATCGAGGACGCGGACCGGCTGTCGAGCGCGATGAGCGAGGGCGTCGGCGAAGCGATCACGCTCGCGGCCGTCGACCGGCTTGCTGAGCTGCTCGGTCCGGGCGCGCCGCTCGCAGCCCTCGGGTTCTCCTTTGGCGCGGCCTGGGCGATCTGGGCGCCGACGCAGCGCCCGTCGGTTCTTGCCACCGTCGTCTACTACGGGACGTGGGTCGGGTCGGTGCTCGGTCGCGCATCGGTGCCGGTCCTCGGGCACTTCGCCGCAGATGACCCGTACGAGGCCCCGGAGACCGTGACGGAGTTCGAGCAGGGTCTTCGGAACGCCGGTCGCGACGCCGCGATCCATCGCTATCCCGGGACCGGGCATTGGTTCGCGGAGCCGTCGCGGGATGCCTACCGGGCCGATGCCGCGGACCTCGCCTACGCGCGGACGACGGACTTCCTGAAGGAGCATCTCGCGGCGCCGGCGGACTGACCGTCGGACCTCCTCGCCCGGCTGGTATCGTCCCGCGGGTGTCCGAACCGATCGCACGCGCCACCGAGCTCTTCGTCCCGGCTCGACTCGGCCGCAGCTTCCGCTGGCTGCTCGCCGCATCGATTGTCACGAACTTCGGCGATGGGATCGCGATTGCCGCCGGCCCGCTGCTCGTCGCCTCGCAGACCCGCGACCCGTTTCTCGTCTCGCTGGCCATCCTGAGCGAATACCTGCCGCACCTCGCGGTTCCGGACGCACTCATGGGCCGGGTCGGGAGCGTGTATCGGATCGCGATCTGGGCGGGATCGTCATCGGGACGCCGATCGGCGGGCTGCTCGTGCGCCAGTTCGGGATCACGGCGCCGTTCTGGTTCGGCTTCTTCGGGTCGGCCCTGCTCGTAACGATCCTGTGGCGCCAGTTCGCCAAGATCGTCCACGCCGGGAACACGCTGCCCGAGGTCACTACCGGGTAGCGCGCGGCCGGCCGAGACACTCGGTACCCTAGCCGACCATGCCGCCCGAATTCATCTACACCTCGTACAAGCTCGCCCGACACTATCCGCCGGATCGGACCGTGCTCGAGGACATCTCGATCTCGTTCTATCCGGGAGCGAAGATCGGCGTCATCGGCCCCAATGGCGCCGGCAAATCGAGCCTGATCAGGATCATGGCCGGGCTCGACGACGAATTCACCGGCGACGCTCGCCTCACGCCCGGCTTCTCGGTCGGCTACCTCAGCCAGGAACCGCAGCTGGATCCCGGCAAGGACGTCAAGGGCAACGTGCTCGACGGCGTGCGCCCGGTCCGGGACCTGATCGATGAGTACAACGCCGTCATGGCCAGGTGGTCCGAGCCAGATGCGGATTACGACGCCATCGGCGCCGCCCAATCCGCGCTCGAGGACAGGATCAACGCGGCCGACGCGTGGAACCTGGAGCGCAACGTCGACATCGCGATGGACGCCCTCCGCTGCCCGCCGGACGACGCCGACGTCACGACCCTGTCCGGTGGCGAGAAGCGTCGCGTGGCGCTCTGCCGCGTGCTGCTCCAGCACCCGGACCTCCTGCTGCTCGACGAGCCGACCAACCATCTCGACGCCGAGTCCGTCGAGTGGCTGGAGCGGTTCCTCGGCGAGTACGCCGGCACGGTCGTCGCGATCACCCACGATCGGTACTTCCTGGACAACGTGGCGAAGTGGATCCTCGAGCTGGACCGTGGCCGGGGGATCCCGTTCTCGGGCAACTATTCGAGCTGGCTCGAGCAGAAGCTCGAGCGAATGGCGGGCGAGTCGAAGGCGGTCGACGCCCGGCAGCGCACGCTGGCGCGCGAGCTCGAATGGGTCCGGATGGGCGCCAGGGCACGTCAGGCCAAGGGCAAGGCCCGGCTCAGTGCCTACGAGCAGCTGCTGGCCCAGGCCCATAACGACAAGGGCACCTCGCGCGAGCTCGAGATCGCCATCCCGCCGGGGCCGCGCCTCGGCGACACGGTGATCGAGGTCATGGACCTCCGCAAGGGCTACCGAGACCGGCTCCTGATCGAGGATCTGACGTTCTCTCTGCCGCGGGCCGGCATCATCGGGATCATCGGGGCCAACGGCGCGGGCAAGACGACCCTCTTTCGCATGCTCGTCGGCCAGGAGGCACCGGACGCGGGTTCGATCGAGATCGGCGAAACGGTCCAGCTGAGCTATGTCGACCAGAGCCGCGATGACCTCGCAGCGGACAAGACGGTCTTCCAGGAGATCACTCAAGGGGCGGAGATCATGAAGGTCGGCTCGCGCGAGCTGCCGGCCCGCGCCTACGTGTCGAGCTTCAACTTCCGCGGAACCGACCAGCAGAAGCTCGTCGGCGCCCTGTCCGGGGGCGAGCGGAACCGGGTCCACCTGGCCAAGCTCCTTCAATCGGGCGGCAACGTCCTCCTCCTCGACGAACCGACGAACGATCTCGACGTCGACACGCTGCGGGCGCTGGAGGCCGGCCTCGAGACGTTTCCGGGCTGCGTCGTCGTCATCAGCCACGATCGCTGGTTCCTCGACCGGATCGCGACCCACATCCTGGCCTTCGAGGGCGACAGCCAGGTCCGCTGGTTCGAGGGCAACGTCAGCGACTACGAGGCCTTCCGTCACAAGGAGCTCGGGACGGCGGCCGACCAGCCGCACCGGATCCGCTACAAGAAGCTCGCTGCGAGCTGACGGCCTCGACGCCCGATCGGGCGTCCATGTCGGCAGTCCGACAAACGCCGTGATCGGGTCCATCGCTCGTCACGGATCGCAGTCCGGGGCGTCCCTTCGACATGCACGCATTCCTGTTCCGGTTCCTAGCCGCGGGACTTCCGATCGTCGGCTCGATCGCGGTGCTCGCTGTGGCGGGGTGGGGCCTGCGGGAGCTGCTGGCCGAGCGCGTTCGGGAACGGCCTGACCGACCGGTCGCGGTCGTTCTGGCCGTGGTCATCGGCGTCACGGTCGGCGGAACGCTCGTCTGGCTCGGCGTCAACGTTGCGACGTTCGGCGGCGAGAACCCCCACCTCGACCGTTACCTCCAATTCCTTCCGATCGGGCTCATGATCGCGGCGCCCGTGGCGATCGCCTCGGTCGCGGGGTACGCGATCCTCGTCCGAACCCGGCTTGCTCGCGTTGCCCTGATCGGAACCGCCCTCGGGGCTGCGGCGATGATCGGGATCGGCGTGTCCGGTGGGTCCGTGGTGTCGTACGCGAACGCGCAATCGGTCGAGATTGCGATCGACCAGGACGCCGCGGATCTCGCGGCCCGGTCGTCCGTCCTGACGCTCTCCATCAGCGACCTGCACGTGGCGACGACAGGCGGCGGCACGGTCGTCTCCCGGATCCGGATGCGCGTTGCGGTCGCCACGTCACGCGACATTCGCATCGCGGTCGGCAACAAGACGGCATGGCCCCGCTTCCTCGTCAAGCAGGAGGGCAACCACCCCATGCTGGATGCGCCGACGCCGCCCGGCCCGGCATTCCTCGGCGCCGGGTCGAGCACGATGTACGACCTGACGTTCGACGCGCCGCAGCTGTCCGATGGCGGGAAGCCGCGGATCATCCTCGCCTCGACGTACGTTGAGCCGACATTGGGCAGTTGGGTCATGCGGATGCAGCTCGAGGACGAGGCGGGGCAAACGTTCGAGGTGACCGCGCCGGTCGTCATCGCCGCCACCCCCTGATCGCCTCGCATCGGCGATCCAGCCGAGACTGTCCACTGCGTGCCGCCCGTCAAGCACGACTCGCTCGCCCCATCGGGCGACGCCACGCCGGCCGACGCTGTCCCGGCCGACGGCTCGACCTTCGTCCGGCTGGGCCTTGACGCACGGCTCGTTGCCACGCTCTCAGCGCTCGGCTACGAGGAACCGACCGACGTTCAACGCGTCACGATCGCCCGGCCAACGTCTCGGGTCATTGGCTCAGGCGAGGCGGGTCAGGCGACGGCGCCGTCGCGGTCGGCCCGCATGATGATCGCCCACGGCTCGTGAGCGGTCCGCTCCGCGTCGGCTTCGAGGGAGGCCTCGGGATACAGCGCGTGGAGCTCCGCCTCGGCGCGACGGATGACAGCCCGCGTCCGGCGTGCCCGCTCCGCCGTCGCGGTCGCCGCGGCCCGGTCCGCCGCCACCGCCGATCCGTCTCGTTCATCCCTGGTCGCGACCACGGCATGCCGAATCGAATCGACGACATGGCGTCGGAACGGGACGTCGTCCACCGGACGGCTGTCGAGATCGAGCTCAAGTCCATGACCGACCACTTCCCGGGTCGTCGAGCCGAGCGAACCGACGTGCATGATCTGGTCGTTCAGGTCGTCGAGTCGGTCCGACGATTCGGTCCAGCTGCGGGTGCCGCGGACCTCTGTCGAACGCAGCGCGGCTTCACTCCGCTGGGCACGGAGGAGGGCGATCAGGCGCTCCGTCCTCGTTCGATCCACCATGGCGCTGTCCTTCCCTGGGCCCACACGACCCGCGCTCACCATACGGCGCGCGGTTCGGCGGTGACAGGCCCGGGCTGCGTTCGGATGCTACGGACGCGCGACAGTTCGCTCGAGGACAGCCTCGAGCTGGGGCGAGTGCTCGCGCTTATGGCCGTACATCAGGTAGACGACAAGGTCGTCGAGGGCGTACTCCGGCCCGTACCACGGGATGGTGCCGACCTCCCGCCAGCGGTCCGCCGGTATTCGCGGAACGAGGACCGTCGCCGTTGCGTGCGCGTCTCGAAGCTCGGCCACGATCGCCTCTACGGACCAGTCGTGACGGATCGCGGCCTGGTCGTCGTTGAACGTCTCGTACGGCTCGCGTGTCAATGTCGTCGCCGGCTTCTCACCGAGGAACAACGTCAGGATCTCGACGAAGCGAACCTCGAACGCGCCGAGATGCCCGACGAGGTCCTTCGTCGTCCAGGTCCCGAGCGCGATCGCGTTCCAGTCGTCGGGTTCGAACCGATCGATCAGGCCGTCGATCGTGCGCTGGCCGTACATCAGGATGTCCGACGGGTTCATCGCGGCCGCCCCCGCTCCCGGCCCGGAGGACTCATACCGGCACGGCCGCCCGTTGCCCGTCGACCCAGTCGCGGACGACACGGTCGAGGACGGGGAGCGGCATCAGCCCCGAGCCGAGGACCGTGTCGTGGAAGCTCTTGATGGCGAAGCGCTCGCCCAGCGCCTCCTCGGCCTCGCGCCGCATCCGCTGGATCTCGAGCCGGCCGATCATGTAAGCGAGGGCCTGGCCCGGGGTCACGGCGTAGCGATCGATCTCAGGCACGATCTGGCTCACGCGCATCGGCGAGTTTGCCGTCATGTAGTCGATCGCCTTTTGGCGGCTCCAGCCGAGGGCGTGCATCCCGGTGTCGACGACGAGCCGGCAGGCCCGCATCGAATCCGCCTCGAGCATCCCGATTCGGTCGAGCGGGCTCGAGTACAGGCCCATCTCGTCGGCGAGGCGTTCCGAGTAGAGCCCCCAGCCCTCGCCGTACGCCGCGATGAAGGCGCGCTTGCGGAATTCCGGGACCGAGGTCAGCTCCGTCGAGATCGCGAGCTGGAGATGATGACCGGGGATGCCCTCGTGATAGGCGGTCGCCTCGATCTGGTAGCGACCCCAGCCGGTCGGGTCGGACGTGTTCATGAAGAAGACGCCGGGCCGGCTGCCGTCCTTCGCAGGTGGGAAGTAGAACGCGATCGCGCCGGTCTGGGTCTCCTCGACGTCGCAGCCGGCCTTCGGCAGGATCCCGAACCAGTCGCCCATCGCCGCGCTCGCCTTGGCCAGGGCCGTCTGCGACGCGGCAACGATGTCGGCGCCGGACGTGTGGTGGAGGGCCGGATCGTCGCGCAGCCGCTGGAAGATCTCGGCGACGTCGCTCGTTCCGAGGACCTCCTGCCCGAGGATCCGGTACTCGGCCGCCAGCTTGTCGATCTGGTCGAGTCCGATCTGGTGGATCTCCTCCGCCGAGCGGCTCAGGGTCGTGTGGTAGCGGACCATCCGGCCGTACGCGTCGTCGCCGTCGGAGAGCCAGGTCAGACCGACATGGTCGTCGTCACGCGCATGGGGCCGGACGCGGTCGCGAATGGTGTCGCGGTAGTGGGCCATGGCCGGTCTGACGTCGGTCTCGATGACGCGGCGAAGTCGGGCGCGCCACGCGTCCGGGTCCGCCACGCCCGTCGGTTCGGCCGTATTGAGAAGGGGGTCGTCGCCGATCGGCGTTCCGAGCCAGCGGTCGATCTGGGCGACCGTGTCGTCGGCGGCGAAGGCGGCGGGCGTGCGGTCGCGCGCGATGCCCTCGAGCAGTCGGTCGCTCATGTCGTGGAAGTTCGTCGCGATCCCCCGGGCCTTCGCGATCATCGCCTCGGCGACATCGGCGTCGGGGATCGGCAGCTTGGGCATGTACACTGGCAGGCCGGCCACGGGACCGAAGATCGGATCGACCCCGAACTCGGCGAACCGGGCCTCCAGGATCTCTGCGTTCCGGCGGCCATCGAAGACCAGCATCTCGCGGGTGATCCGGTCCTGGGCGGACAGGTCGGCGTCGGGAATCGCCTCGGCTCGGTCGGCGAATTCGCGACGGCGCCGGATCTCGTCGTCCTCGCCGGCCCGACTGGCGTCGTCGTAGAGGTCGGCATGCTGGTAGTTGCCCATCAGGTGACCCCAGGTCGGCCAGGCGATCAGGAGGTAGTCGAAATACTCCTGGGCGAGGGCATTGACATCGGCCATCGTGGCGGTCTCCGTGCGAGCGTCCCGGCTCTTGGCTGTGGCCCCGATCGTACGCGCTCGACCGGGTTGCGGGGCGCGGGACGGCGGGCCACACTCCTGCCATGGCCAGCTCGTCGATCCAGCCGCTCGTGGAGCAGCTCCGCTTCACTCGATCGGAGTTCCGGCGCGGCGTCCGAGGAACGCCGGAGGCGGATGGGGCACGACGGCTCGAGCCGATGAACTCGATCGGCTGGATCGTCGCCCACATGGCCTGGCACGAGCAGCGCTATTGGCTCACCCGGGGCCTCGGGCAGACGCCGCGCCCGGAGCTCAACGAGATCGCCGCCAACGGCGGGCCGCCGACGACGCCGTCGCTCAAGGCGATGCTCGAGGCGTGGAGAAACGTGACGGCGGCCGCCGATCCCTGGTTGGACGGTCTCGGCGGCGCGGACCTCACAGTGGCCCTGCCGGGCGCCGGGCCGCAGCGGACGATCGGCTCGGCGCTTCAGCGCGTCGTCTATCACTACTGGTTCCACACCGGTGAAATCCTCGCGATCCGGCAGGTCCTCGGTCATCGACGGCTGCCCGAGTTCGTCGGCAGCATCGACACCGAGGCGCCGTACCGCAGGGGTTGATCGATCGTCCGGGTGGTGGAACATCGCGTGGGACGGTTCGCCCTCGGTCCGACGAGGAGCAGCTGAGCCGCGGGCTATCCTTCCGCCGTGCCCCGAACCCGGATCCCCGACAACGTCCTCTCGCTGGCCCACGATCGCGCAGCCGCCCGCAGAGCACAGGACTGGGCGGCGGCCGACCGGATCCGGGCGGAGATCGAGGCGTTCGGCTGGAAGATCGTCGACCGCGGCATCGACTTCGCCCTCGAGCCGGCCCATCCGCCGACCGTCGCCGACGGCGACGTCGTCCGCTACGGGTCGAGCGACGCGGTTCCCTCGCGCCTCTCCGAGCCGGACGCCGGCGTCGCGACCGTCGTCCTCGTCGCCACCGATTGGCCCGCCGATCTCGACCGGGCGCTCGCCGGTCTGCGCCGGCACGCACCGGTCGGCACCTCGATCGTGGTGGTCGCGGATTCGCCGTCGGCCGACCAGGGAGCACGCCTGCCCAACGATGGAGATGGCGTCGAAGTGATCCGGACGACCGAGCGGCTGGGGACCGGGCCTGCCTGGAACATCGGGGTCCGCCGGGCTAGGGGATCGGTGATCGTCGTCCTCGATCCGTCGATCGAGCCGACCGGCGACCTGGTCACCCCGCTCGTCGCCGCGCTGGACGATCCGACCGTGGGCGTCACGGGCGGGTTCGGGCTCGCCAGCGCCGACCTCCGCACGTTCGAGGAGACTGCACCCGGCGACGCAACGGCCATCGAGGGTTACGCGATCGCGTTCCGCCGGGCCGATGCCGCCGCCCGCGGCCCGATCGACGAGCGTTTCCGCTTCTATCGGAATCTCGACATCTGGTGGAGTCTCGTCCTGCGCGACGAAGGGGAGGGGAGCCCGCCACGGCGCGCCCTCGCCGTCCCGATCCCGGCGACCCGCCACGAGCGTCGCGGCTGGACGTCCGTCGCCGATGCCGAGCGCGACCGGCTCAGCAAGCGGAACTTCTACCGGATCATCGATCGCTTCGGCTGGCGCCGCGACCTCGCGGCCGGGTGACTCAGCGCCGCCGTATCGCCTGGCCGTCGGGTCCGTCGACGACGTCATAGCCGAGCGCGTTGAGCTCGGCCCGCAACGCGTCCGATCGCGCGTAGTCCCGCGCGGTCCGGGCGACGATCCGCTTCCTGGCGAGGGCGGCGATCTCGTCGGGCAGCTCCGACCCGGCGTCCACGTCGGCGGCGATCGGCGCCGGCCGCAGGTCCAGCCCGAGCACATAGTCGGCGTCGAGGACCAGCCAGCGACGCTCGTCAACCGCGAGATCGGAGCGGAGGATCTCCCGGACGACCGCCAGCGCGGTCGGCAGGTCCAGGTCGTCGTCGATGGCGGCGACGAAGCGATCGTGGAGCGCCCCCCCGGTCGCCGATAGCGGGGCAGCGGGAGCGTGGGCCCGATCGCTCAGGACGCCCGCCGAGCCGTCGCCGTTGCCCGTGACCCCCTCGGCCGTCCCGACGGGCCGGGCCGGCGCCGTGCCCGCCTGCAGCACGGTCGGTGCCGTCCACGGTCCGTCGACGGGCGCGTCGCCCAGCGCTTCGAGCCCGGCCCGGAGCGACGCGAGGCCGGCGGCCGCGGCTGCGAGCGAGGCATCGGTGTACTCGAGCTTGTGGCGATAGCGCGAGGTCAGACATAGGTAGCGGAACGCGAGCGGGTCGATGCCACGTCCCGCGACGTCGGCGATCCGCTCGATGTTGCCCGCCGACTTGGCCATCTTCCGGCCGCCGACATTGAGGAACTCGCCGTGGACCCAGACCCGAGCGGGCGGCCCGCCGACGATCGGCGTCGATTGGGCGATCTCGTCCTCGTGATGGGGGAAGACGTTGTCGATCCCACCCGTGTGGACATCAAACCGCGGACCGAGGTGGCGCATGGCCATCGCCGAGCACTCGAGGTGCCAGCCAGGAAAGCCATCGCCCCAGCGCGGCGTCGGCCACCTCAGCATCCGGCCCTCGCCTGCCGCCTTCCACAGGGCGAAGTCGGCCGGGTCGCGCTTGTCGCTCTCGACCTCGCCGCGATGCCCGGCCCGAAGCTCCTCGAGCGTGTTCCGGGACAACCCGCCGTAGGCGGGGAACGAAGCGACCGAGAAATAGACGTTGCCTTGGTCGCTCACGTAGGCGTGGCCGGCATCGACGAGCGTCTGGGCCAGGGCGATCATTTCGGGAATGTGCTCGGTCGCCCGCGGGAACACGTGGGCGGGCATGAGGTTGAGGAGGGCCGCGTCGGCGTGGAAGGCCGCCTCATAGGCGTCGGCGATCTCGGCCGCGGTCTTGTGCTCGAGTCCGGCCGCCACGAGCATCCGGTCCTCGCCGCGGTCGAAGCGCTCGTCGCGGAGATGTCCGACGTCGGTGATGTTCTGGACGGCCAGGACCGGGACGCCGTGGTACAGGACGACGCGCCGGATCAGGTCGGCGAGGAGGAAGGTCCGGAGGTTGCCGACGTGGGCGTAGCGATACACCGTCGGGCCGCAGGCGTACATCCTCAGCCGATCGCCATCGGCAGGCTCGACGCGCTCGATGGCGCGGGTCAGGGTGTTCCGGACGTGAAGCGTCATGCGAAATTCGTGGCCTTTTCCGAGGTCCTCGCAGGCAGCCGTCGATGTCGGAGGATTTTCCCCCGAATCGCCCTAACGTTTGCTGCGGCCCATCGTTATCGGGACAGAGGCCTCGCGGCAATGCATCGTTCCCCCGGCGGTGTGACATGCGAGGCCTCATTTCCTGCCCGCCGGAGCACGATGGCCTGCGCCCACCCCGGCGCCGTGGTCGAACCCGGCCCCTTGTCCGCGCCGTGGTCGAACCCGGCCTCGCGCCGACCCGCGCCTATACTCCCGCCATGCGCCGCTGGGTCTGCATCGTCGCCCTCCTCGCCGGGTTCGCCGGGGATGATTACGTCCGCGGAATCCGCCTCCGCGAGCCGGTCGCCGTCGAGCGCCTGATCGAGACGCACCGGCGTGGGACGCGCGGCCTCGTACCCACGGGGGCGTGGTGGTCGCGTCCGACCGGTTGACCCCCGACGGCCGGCGGGCACGGCCCGTCCGGGCCATCCTCGTCGCCATTCTCATCGCGGCCGTCGCGCAGCTGGCCGGACCGGTCGAACCGCACTTCCCGGGTACCGCGGCTTCGCCCGTCAGAGGGGCCGGCTCCGACACCGTCCGGATCCTGACCGGGACGGCCGGGTCACTGGATCCTGCCGCCCAGGGCGACATCGGAAGCGCCGCGATCTCGGCTCAGCTCTTCGAGAGCCTGACCGCGATCGACGCCCAGCTGAAGACGCGGCCGGCGCTCGCGGAATCGTGGGACTTCCGTGACGGGGGCGCTACGGTCGTCTTTCACCTCCGACCGGGCATCACGTTCAGCGACGGCTCGCCGATCACGGCCGACGACGTCGTCCGAAGCTGGTTCCGGGTGATCGACCCGGCCCATCCCTCGCCGCTCGTGAGCCTGATGGGCGACGTCCAGGGGGCGCTTGCGTACGCCCGCGGCGAAACGCACGACAACTCGACCGTCGGCCTGCATGTCGAGGGCAGGAGCGTCGTCGCCAGCCTCAGCCGGCCGGCGACCGACTTTCCGACGATCGTGGCGGGACCGACCTTCGCGGTCGTACCCCCGTCGCTCGACGCGGGGCCGGCGGCCCTCGTCGCGGGCAGCGGCTTCGTCGGCAGCGGCGGGTACGTCCTGACCGCGGAGACCGACGCCAAGTCCACTCTCTCGGCGAACGATCACTACTGGGCCGGCCGGCCGGCGATCGGGACCGTCGAGCTCGTCCACGACATCGGCGGGCGGAGCTCGGTATCGGCGTTCGAGGCCGGCGACCTCGACCTGACGAGCGTCTCGCCGTTCGATGCGACGTGGCTCGCGTATGACGACACGCTCGGGCCGCTCCTGCGCCGGACCGATGACCTGTCGCTCCAGTACTACGGCTTCGACACCTCCCGTCCGCCGTTCGATGACGTCCATGTCCGACAGGCCTTCGCCCGCGCGGTCGACTGGCGGCGGCTGGTCGCGCTCGCGGCGGCCGGTGCGGCGATCCCGGCCAGCGGCATGGTTCCGCCCGGGATCCCGGGCCGGAGTTCCACCGACTTCCTGCCGGCGCACGATCCCGACGGCGCCCGGAAGCTGCTCGCCGACGCCGGGTTCCCTGGCGGCAAAGGCTTTCCGACCGTGACGCTGCTCGGCGGCGGGGGGACGGACCGCGCGTTTGCGGCCGAGATCAAGCGTGAGCTCGGGGTGACGGTCCAGGTCGAGGTCCAGGGCACGGGGCTCTTCGACCGCCTGGCCTCCGATCCGCCCCAGATCTTCTCGATGGGCTGGATCGCCGACTACCCGGGTCCCAACGACTTCCTCGGGATCCTCCTCGGCGGCCGGGCCTCGAACAACTACGGTCGCTGGTCGTCGCCGGCGTTCGACGCGGCGGTCGCCGATGCCCTGACCGCGGGCGATCCCGCCACGGCCCGGACGGCGTTCGATCGGGCCGAGGGGATCGTCCGCGACGAGGCGCCCACGATCCCGCTCACCTACAGCGTCGGCTGGTCGCTGGCGCGGGCCGGGCTCCTCGGCGCCTACGACAACGGGCTCGGGATCCTTCGGATGGCGGGCCTCGCATGGGATCGTTGAGGGGCGTCGAGGCCGGCCGCCGCGACCAGGTTTGGCATCGCATCGGTCGCCTTGGGCTTGCCGCTCTGCTCCCGACCTGGTTCCTCGTGGCGGCGGCCGGCTCCGCGATCGCGGCCGACCCGGTCACGTTCGGTGAGCCGACGGCGACCTCGACGTTCGGCACCGCGCTGGAGTTCAAGCAGCCGGTCACCCTCAGCGGCGTCCCACGCCGGGTCGAGATCCTGCTCCAGACGCCCGGCGACATCGGGCCGACGGTCGTGACGGTCCCGGCGCCGGCCGCCGGCAGCTCGACGCTCGACTACCGGGCCGACCTGGCGAATGGCAGCGTGGTCCCGAACACGCGGTTCACCGCTCGCTGGCGGGTGATCGACGATTCCGGCGAGATCTGGCTCGGGCCGCCGCTCAGCCACACCTATGTCGACGACCGATTCGCCTGGAAGACCCTCGACGGCGACGTCGTCCGGGTCCACTGGGTCGAGGGCGATCAGGCGTTCGGCAGGCGGGCCCTGAAGATCGGCGACGACGCTGTCGCCGCCTCCGCCAAGCTGCTCGGCGTCACGGAATCGGCTCCGATCGACTTCTTCATCTACGCCGATCAGCAGGCGTTCTACGACGCGCTCGGACCGGCCACAAGGGAGAACGTCGGGGGGCAGGCGCACCCCGACATCCGGACGCTGTTCGCCCTGATCACGCCCGACGAGATCGGCGCCGGCTGGGTCGAGGACGTCGTTCCCCACGAGCTCACCCATGTCGTGTTCCAGACGGCGATCGACAACCCGTACCACGACCCGCCGCGGTGGCTGAACGAGGGTCTCGCCGTCTACGAGTCCGCCGGCTACGCCGACTCCGATCGGTCGATGGTCGAGCACGCCGCGGCGACCGGCACGATCATCCCGCTCGACGGTCTTGCGGGCGCCTTCCCGACCACGCAGGACCGCTTCTTCCTCGCGTACGCAGAGAGCGTGTCGGCGGTCGACCGGATCGTCCGGGTCAACGGGCGCGATGCGCTCGTCAAGCTCATCCGCTCGTACCACGACGGCGTCTCGGACGACGAGGCGTTCCGAGCGGCGCTCGGGCGCGACGTCGCCGGCTTCCAGGCCGACTGGCTGGGCGAGCTCGGGGCGAAGCCGCCGACGCGACTTGGGCCGCGGCCGGCGCCGGCGGGTCCGTTGCCATCCGGCTGGGAAGGACCGCAGCCGGACCCGTCGTTCGAGATCGTCGGGTCCCAGCCGCCCCTGACCCACGACGCTCCCGTGCCCGGTGGGCGAGGAGGCGGCAATGACGCGATCAGCTTCATCGTCGCGCCGCTCGCGACGATCGGGTTGGTGGTGATCGTCGTGATCGTCGCCGTCGGGCTACGCCGGCTCGGCCGACGGCCGGACCCGGCGACGTGGGCCGAGACCGGGGACAACCGGCTGTTCGGACGGCCGCCGACGGTCGAGCCACCCGGATCCGACGAGACGACTCCGTCACGGCTGTGGTCTGCGACCAACTGGTCGCTGCCGCGCGACCCGGAGGAGGACGGGGACTCGACGGGCGGCGGCGACCCGGCCGAGGAGGGCGGCCGGCCCGCGGACCTCGGCGACCCGACGGAGGGTGACGCCGACCCGCCCGATGACGCCACGAACCCTGGCTCGCCGACCGACCCGCCGAGCCGGGCATGACCACCCTCGGCGCCCGGATCCGGGCCATTCCGTCGTGGCAGGTCACGCTCGGGCTCGCCCTCCTGGCCCTCGGCTTCCTGATCGCCGCCCAGCTGGCCGCCGAGGGACCGCGCGTCCGCTACACGACCCAGGAACGATCGCCGCTCGTCGAGACCGCGCTTGCCCTGCAGCAGACGCAGGCGGACCTCAAGACGCGGATCGTCGGGCTTCGCCAGCAGATCCAGGACATCGAGCAACAGGGGGCTGGATCGGCCGCCGTGGTCAAGGACCTCAACACGCGCCTCGAGCAGGCCCGGATCGCAGCCGGCCTGATCCGCCTCCACGGGACGGGGATCGTGCTGAAGCTCGAGGATTCGACGCAGCCGGTCCCGCCCAACGGCAACGAATCGGACTACCTGGCCGGGGCCACCGACCTCCGGACCGTGGTCGCCTTGCTCTGGCAATCGGGCGCGGAGGCGATCGCGATCAACGGCGAGCGGATCACGACGTCGACCGCGATCATCGACATCGGCGGGTCGGTCCTAGTCAACGCGGCCTATATCGCGGGTCCGTACCAGATCTTCGCGATCGGGCCGAAGGACCTCTTTGCCCGGTTGTCGGCGACGCCGGGCTGGGAGGAGTTCGTGCGCATCCGCCGGGGCTCGTTCGGAATCGGCATCTCGTGGGCCGAGCCGGACGCGGTGGACGTCCCCGCCTTCGCGGGCTCGGTCACGCTTCGCGAGTCGAAGTCGGTGCCGAGCCCGACCCCGACGGCCGCCGCCAGCGGAGCCGCCGGGGCCGTTGGGAGCGGGCCGTGAAGCCCGGCCTGCGCGACCTCCGGAGCCTGCTGACGGTGACCGTTGTGGCCGCGATTCTCGGCCTGCTGATCGTGGTCCAGCTCCACGGCCAGACCGGTGGCTCCGAGCTCCAGTCGAAGTCGGCCCAGGAGCTGACCTCGATCATCACGAGCGAGAACACCGAGAACGATCGGCTCCGGGCGGAGATCACGACCCTCCAGGATCAGCTCGCCCGACTTCAGACGGATCGGTCGAACGGCGCCACCTCGGTCGACCAGATCGAGTCCGAGCTTGGCCGGATTCGGGCCTGGGCCGGCCTCGATCCCATCGCCGGGCGCGGCGTCGAGATCATGATCAGCGGCGACATCAACGCGGCAGCCGTCGACGATCTCCTCAACGAGCTGCGCAATGCGGGTGCCGAGGCCATCTCGATCGAGGACATCCGGGTGATCGCCATGACCTCGGTCGGCGGCGTCCCTGGATCCCTCGACGTCGAGGGCTTCCTCATCCGTGACCCGTTCACGGTCCGGGCGATCGGCCGCCCCGAGACGCTCGTCGGCTCGCTCACCCGGGTCGGCGGAATCATCGCCCAGCTGTCGGCGACCAATCCGACGGTGCTCGTCGATGTCAAGCCGGTCAACCAGCCGATGATCCTGCCGGCATCGAAGCGGGACCTGGTCCCGGCTCATGGGCGTCCGACTCTTTGATACCCTCGGCCGGATGACCGACCGACCGGCGCTCACGCTCTACCTCGGGGACCTCCTTCGGCTCCGACGCCGGCATCCCTGCGGTGGGGACACCTGGCTCGTCGACCGGCTCGGCGCCGACATCGGGCTGCGCTGCCAGACCTGCGACCGGCACGTCCTGGTGGAGCGACGCACGATCGAGCGCCGCCTGGTCGAGTTCGTGGGCCGCGGCGATCCCGTCCTGAGCGCCGCGGCCGCGCCTCGACCAACCGCACCGTGACGGGCGACGGGGGATCGCCGGCGATCGCGTCCGCCCCCGCCGGCAGCGCCCTCGACGTCTTCCGGAACCGGCCCTTCCTCCTGCTCTGGCTCGCCCAGGCGGCGACCCAGATCGGGGGGAACATGGTCATCTTCGGCCTGACGGTCATCATCTCGAAGTCGACCGGCTCGACGACGGCCGTCAGCGCGCTGATCCTGACCTTCCTGTTGCCCGCCGTCCTGTTCTCGGCCCTCGCCGGCGTCTTCGTGGATCGCCTCGACCGCCGGCTCGTCCTGATCTTCACGAATGTCCTGCGCGGCCTCGCGTTCATCGCGATGTTCTTCGTCGGGACGAACCTCGTCCTGATCTACCTCCTGAACATCGCGGTCTCCACGATCACGGTCTTCTTCGCTCCGGCCGAGGCGGCGATGATCCCGATGGTCGTCCCCCGCCAGCAGCTCCTCCCGGCGAACGGGATCTTCACCCTGACCCTGAACGCGGCGTTCGCCCTCGGGTTCACGCTCGTCGGGCCGCTGATCGTGAAGATCTTCGGCGCGCCGGCCCTCATCGTCGTCGTTGCGGCGCTGTACTTCGTCGCGGCGGCGTTCTGCTCGACGCTGCCATCGGCTCCGCCGGCGTCGAGCGTCGTCGGCCCGAGGGGCGCTCGCGGCCGGGTTCGCGAGGCCGAGAACGCTCTCGGCTCCGTCCTGACCCAGCTCGGCGACGGCCTCGGCTACATCCGCGACCACCGCGAGATCCGCTGGTCGCTGATCTACCTGGGGATCGCCGCGTCGCTCGTCGGCGTGCTCGGCGTGCTCGGGCCGAACTTCGCCCAGAAGACCCTCGGCCTGGGGCCCGAGGACTTCGTCGTGGTCGTCCTGCCCCTCGGCGTCGGGATCGTCATGGGCATCCTCCTGCTCAACGCCTACGGCCGACTGCTGCCGCGACGGCGCGTCATCGAGGGCGGCCTGATCGCGCTCGGTGTGTTCCTGGCGGCCATGGCGCTGTCGGGCCGGATCAGCAGCTTCCTCGGCAACACGGCGACGCGAACCGGTGTTGACCTGTCGTTGCTGACGTCGCTCCTGTCGATCGTCGTCGCCGTCGCCTTCTTCGCCGGGATCGCCTACGCAGCCGTCGCGATCCCGTCCCAGACCCAGCTCCAGGAAGACCTACCCGAGGATGTCCGCGGCCGGGTGTTCGGCGTTCTGAACATGCTCGTGTCGGTCGCGAGCTTCCTCCCGATCCTCATCGTCGGGCCGATCGCCGACCTCCTCGGCACGACGATCGTCATCCTCGTCGTGGCGATCCTCATCGTCGGGTCCGGAATCGCGTCGATCTACCTCCGCGGCCCGCTCCGAGCGGTCGAGCGTGACTCCCGGGCAACCGTCGGGGCCGATCGCGATCCGTTCGTGTCCGCGCTCGGCGGTGAATCTCGTTCGCGGCCGTCCTTCGACGGCGAGCCGTTGGCTCACGCAGGAGGACCGTCGGGCACGCAGGCGCCGGTCGGATCCGTCGTCGCTGCGGCCGTGAATCCGATCACCGCGGCCGGGACACCGCCCGACCAGGCGGTGACGAAGAACCCGGCGGTCGGGCCCGCGGCGAAGGCCGACACATCCGATCACGCGGACGACGTCGCGGCCGGCGTTGCGGCCGACGCGACCGAACGCGATCGCCGCGGCTGAACCGCTGAGATGCCGCGCGTCGCCGTCGTGTTCACCGGGGGGACGATCAGCATGCGCCACGATCCGATCGCGGGCGGCAACGTCCCCGTCCTCGGCGGGGCGGCCCTGCTCGAGTCCGTCCCGGGCCTCGGCGCGATCGCCGACCTGGTCCCGATCGATCGCGGCCTGACGCCGGCGAGTCATTTCTCGTTCGAGGCGCTCTTCGGCATCGCCGCGACCGTCCGCGAGGCGCTCGCCGACCCGGCGATCGACGGCGCGGTCGTCGTCCAGGGGACCGACACGATCGAGGAGACGGCGTTCTTCTTCGATCTCGTCCATCGCGGGCCGAAGCCGGTCGTGATCACCGGGGCGATGCGGTCCGCCAGCGAGGCGGGCTACGACGGACCGGCGAACCTGACCGCCGCGGTCCGGGTGGCAGCATCGCCCGAGGTCGGGCGAGCGGACGTCGGGGCGGTCGTCGTCCTCGGCGGTTCGATCGACACCGCCGACGACGTGACGAAGACCCATGCGTTGGCATTCGACACGTTCCGCTGCCTGAACCGTGGGCCGCTCGGGCGGGTCGCGGACGGTCGGGTCGTGCTCGACGCGGCGCGCGGACCACGCCGCCACGTCGATACGGACCGCGCCGCGGAGCGGGTGTACCTGGTGACGGCGACCGTGGCTGGGGACGGAACTCCGATCGCGGCTCTCCGTGCCGCCGGCGCCGACGGGTTCGTCGTCGCGGCGACCGGGGCGGGGAACACCGGGCCGGGGTTGCTGGCGGCCGCCGAAGCCGCCATCGACGACGGGTTGCCGGTCGTCGTCACGACCCGCTGCCCGATCGGGGCGGCCGGCACCGGCTATGCGTTCCCAGGCGGCGGCGCCACCTGGCTGCGAGCCGGTGCGATCGTGGCGGGCCACCTCGGCGGGCCGAAGGCGCGGATCGCCCTCGCCCTCGGGATCGGGGCGGGTCTCGACCGCGACGGTCTCCGAGCGCTGCTTGCCGATCCCGCCCCGATCCACGATCTCGACTGGTACTGGACGGTCCGCGACGGGACCGATCGCTGATGCCGCTCGACACGCTCGTCACGGGCGGTCGGATCGCGACCCTGGCGGGAGATCGCGGCTTCGGCTGGGTCGAGGCGGTCGGGATCACGCGCGGTCGCGTCGCCTTCGCCGGGTCGGCCATCGAGCTCGAGACGCGAGCCGATCCCCACACCCTCCGGATCGAGCTGGACGCCGACGAGGTCGCGATCCCGGGGCTCTCGGATGCCCACCTTCACCTGGCCGAGGGCGGCATCTCCCTCGACCGGATCGATCTGTCGGCCGCGCCGACCCTCGACGATGGACTGGTCCGAATCGCCGCGGCCCACGCGGACACGACCGATCCCGAGGCCTGGCTCCAGGGCCACGGCTGGCACAGCGACCGCTGGGGGGTCTGGCCGACGGCGGACGATCTCGAGCGCGTCGCGCCCGGCCGAGCGATCGCCCTGTGGGCCCACGATCACCACGCGCTGTGGGTCAGCCGCCGTGGCCTCGCGATCGCGGGCATCGACGCCGGCCGGGGCGATCCGGACGGCGGGATCATTCGCCGCGGCGCGAATGGCATCCCGACCGGCGTCCTCCACGAGGCCGCAGCCCGGCTCGTCATCGACCAGGTTCCGCCCGCGTCGGCCGCGGACCACGAGTCATCGATCGCGCGGCTGGCGCGCGACCTCGTCCGGCTCGGCGTCGTTGCCGTCCACGACCCGGGCGCGCTCTCCCTCCCGGAGGGGCTGGGGCGGGCGATCGCGGCCTACCGGCTGCTCGACGAGCGCGGCGACCTGCCGATCCGGGTCCATGCCTCCATCCGCTCGGAGCAGCTGGCGACGGCCACCGGCATGGAGCTGCGGAGCGGCGATCCCCTCGGCCCACCCGGGGGTCGTGCCCGCTTCGGATGGCTCAAGCTCTTCGCCGACGGGACGCTCGGATCGCGGACCGCGGCCCTCCTGGAGCCGATCGAGCCCGAGGCCGGCCGGCCGCTCCCGGCGGGCACGGAACGAGGCATCTGGCTGACCGACCCGGATGAGGTCGCCGCGCTCGCGGGACGCGCCGCCGCGGTCGGGATCGCCACCCAGATCCACGCCATCGGCGACCGGAGCTGTCGGGCGTCGCTCGATGCGCTCGAGGAAACAGCGGGACGGACGGCGCTGATGCCGCGTCTCGAGCACGTCCAGCTCCTCCACCCCGACGATCGGCCGCGGTTCGCCCGAGCGGGTATCGCCGCGTCGATCCAGCCAATCCACCTCCGCTCCGACGCGCCGATCGCCCGGACCCTGTGGGGCGACCGCGCGGAGACCCGCGGCTACCCGATGCGGTCGCTGATCGACGCTGGAGCCGTCGTCGCGTTCGGTACCGACGCCCCGGTCGAACCGATCGATCCGTGGCCCGGGCTCTCGCTGGCGGTCACCCGGATCGACGGGTCGTGGCCGCCCGATCGCGCCCCGTTCGGGCCGGACGAGCGGGTGACGCTCGAGCAGGCACTCCGCGCCGCCTGCATCGCCCCCGCGATGGTGGCGGCCGAGACGGACCGCGGTCGATTGATCCCGGGTCAGCGCGCCGACCTGGTCGTGATCCCCGCCGCGGCGCTGGTCCACCCGGTCGAGCCCGGCGGCGCGCTGGCGACCGCCCGGCCGCGCCTCGTGATGATTGACGGCGAGGTCGCGTTCGAGCGGTAGCCGCCGCGCATGCCTGACCAACCGCGGCCGCGCCCCGTTTCGAATCGCCGAATACGAGCGCAGGTTCGGCGCGTTCGAACGGGCCATCGCGGAGGTCACTGCGCCCGGATATTCGGCTATCCGATCTGGCCTCGCGGCCTTCGGGCCGCGCGACACGCGCACGAGCGCCGACGGCGCTCTTCGTCAGCCCGGGACGAGGTCCCTCGCCGCCTCGGCGAAAAGTCCGTTGAAGATCCGCGACGTCGAGGGGAACGCATGGATCGTGTCGGCGAGGACCTCGACCGGGACGCGGGCCCGGATCGCGAGGACGCACTCGTGGATCGCCGCGGACGCATCGGGACAGGCCATCGCGGCGCCGACCAGCTGGCGCGTCGCCCGATCGAACGTGACCGTGACGTGGCCGAACTCGGCCTCGACCGAGTAGCCCTTCGACGATGACGCGAAGTCCGCGACGTACTCGACGGCATCAATGCCCGCGGCCTTCGCCTGGTCGAGCGTCAATCCGACCGACGCCGCCTCGGGATCGGTGTAGGTCGAGCGGGGCAGCGCCCGGTAGTCGGGCCTGACGTCGAGACCCAGCGCCATCCGGACTGCCATCTCGCCCTGGTAGTGACCCTGATGGGTGTGGAGCTCGGGGCCCGCCGGATCGCCGATGACCCAGAGCCCGTCGGCCACGCGGAGCCGCCCGTCCCGGGGGAAGGCCGTCCGGCCGCTGGTGTCGAGGCCGTAGTGCTCCAGGCCAAGGTCCTCGAGCGGGAACGCCCGGCCGACGGCAAGGAGGATCGCGTGGCCTTCTACGCTCGTTCCATCGTCGAGGTCGATGACATCGGCGCCGTCGGTCCCGGCCCGGGCCCGGGCGCCCATCGCGCGGACGCCGAGGCGGACGTCGACGCCGTCGCGGCGGAGGAGCTGGGCGACGGCCTCGGAGTTGCGCGGGTGCTCGGTCGGCATCAGGCGGTCGCCTGACTGGACGATCGTGACCGGCACGCCGAACCGGACGTAGACCTGGGCGAGCTCGCAGCCCGTCGGCCCGCCACCGAGCACGACCAGGCTCTTGGGCAGCTCGCGGGCGAGCGTCGCCTCGCGATTCGTCCACGCCCGGACCTTGTCGAGCCCGGGCAGCGGTGGGATCTTCGACCGCGAGCCGACCGCGACCATCACGTTCCGGCCGTCGATCTCGTGGGTCATGTTGTCGTGGCGGATCTCGACCCGGCCGCGACCGATGATCCGGGCGGTGCCCCGGAAGCACACCGCGCCGACGTCCTCGAGCCGGCGGACGTGGGACGAGTCGTCGGGCTCCGCCGCGTCGGCCGCCCGGTTGACCATGTAGTCGCGGCGGGTCGAGGCGCGCTCCCACGAGTACGTGGCTGGGTTCGCTGCGTGCTCGGCCGCGCCGTGCAGGAGTGACTTCGATGGCACGCAGCCGATGTGCGGGCAGCTCCCGCCGAACCACTCGCGGTCGACGATCGCGACCGACGCCCCGCGGGCGCGAGCCTCGTTGGCGGCCGCTTCGCCGGCCGGGCCGGCACCGATGATGACGAAATCGAAGGTTTCCATGCCCGTCAGTGTCCTCGGTCGGTCGAGAGGTTACGTTGGCGCACCGCCTCGTACAGGACGATCGCGGCCGCGATCGAGACGTTGAGGCTGTCGGCGATGCCGTGCATCGGGATCGCGATCGGGATGACACGGGGGTCTCGCCAGGTGGACGACAGTCCGTCGGCCTCGCTGCCGAGGATGATCGCGAGCGGCCCGCGGAGGTCGGCGGCCGCGTAGTCGGTCGGGGCATCGATGATCGCGGCGACCGGCCGAATGCCGCGATAGAGGAGCCAGGTGATGACCTCGTCGGACGTCGCCGCGACCACGGGCAGGGCGAAGATCGTTCCGAGCGAGGCCCGGATCGCGTTCGGGTTGAAGAGATCGGTCCGCGGGTCGGCGGCGATCACGGCGCTCGCCCCCGCGCCATCCGCGGTCCGCAGGACGGCTCCGAGATTGCCCGGCTTCTCGACCCCCTCGACGACGGCGATCAGCGGGTCGTCGGGCAGGACCAGGTCGGCCAGCCCGATCGTCGGGGCCTCGACGATCGCCACGATCCCGTCCGAGCGTTCGCCGAACGCGACCTTGGCGAGGACCGCCGGACTGGCGAGGATCGTGGTCGGGCGATGACGGAGGCGGTCGGCGGCGGCATGGCCTTCCGGCGTGCGCAGGAGGTCTTCGGCGAGGAAGGCCGTCTCGACACGGGCGCCCGAGTCGAGCGCGCGGATGATCTCTCGGGCACCGTCGACGATCGTCAGACCGGTCGACTCACGCTCGCGCCGGTCACGGAGCCGGACGGCCGCCTTGACCCGCGGATTGGTGAGGCTGGTGATCGGCGGCTGGATCATCCGCGGATCATGCGGGCTGCGACGCCTAGCGGCAGAACGGCTCCGCTCCGGGCGGTCTCCTCGATCGACTCGGCAATGAACTCAATGCCGGGGGCCGGTTCGAACGCGTCGATCAGCGCGTCGGCGAGGTCGTTCGCGTCAAGACCGGTCGTGTGCGCGGTCAGGAGCACGACCGCGTCGACGGTCGCGACCGCGGCACAGGCGTCGAGGAGATCAGGCAGGGCCTCCGCGAGCTCCCAGCGGGTGCCCCGCGGTCCGTGCCCGTAGCTCGGTGGGTCGATGACAAAGCCGTCGTAGAGCCGACCGCGCCGCCCCTCTCGCTCGATGAAGGCCTGGGCGTCGTCGACGATCCAGCGGATCGGGCGATCGGCCAGCCCCGAGAGCTCGGCGTTGTGGCGAGCCCAGGCGACGGCGGGCCGCGACGCATCGACGTGGGTCACCCGCGCCCCCGCCCCGGCGAGTGCCAGCGTTGTCGCGCCGGTGTGGGCGAACAGGTGGAGGACGCTCGGGTCGGCGTGGCCGGCGAGCGACACGCGAAGCCACGGCCAGAACCCGACGTGCTCCGGAAACAGCCCGATCTGGCCGGCGGCGGTCGGGCGGAGCTCGAGGGTCAAGCCGTCGACGGCGACGGTCCACGGTGTCACGTCCCCACCGGTCCAGCCAGCGTCTCGATCGAATCGCACATCCGCTGCGGCCCAATCCGACGGCGGCAGCCGCGGCGGCCACACTGCTGACGGCGCAGGCCGATCGACCAACCTCGTTCCGAGTCGGTCGAGGCGCCGTCCATCGCCGGCGTCGAGGAGCTCAACGCCGGGTTCATCGGTCGCAGTCGGGCGCATCCGTTCATCATCGCCGCTCTGGTCGTGGATGAAGGGCAAGAACCGAATCAGACGCGAATGCGTATCGCCGACCATGAAACAACGCGCAACGTCGCGCCTGCGCGGCCTGATCCTCGTCGGCGCCGCGGCCCTTGCCGTCGCCTGCACGCCCGGCGGCGCGGGATCGTCGAGCCCGCCCGCGAACGCCTCAGCGGCGCCTCCCGCCGGATCGGTCGCTCCGCCGTCGACGGCTCCCAGCCCCGGGAGCAAGGGCAGCTACGGCTACTGACCCTCCGTTGTCGGGCCGGGGACCCTCGGCTACAATGCCCGGCAGCCATCGCGCCACGCCGTCGCGCGGCGGAGTCCCGGGTGAGGACTGGAACACCTCGCATTCAACTGGGGCCGAGCAACGGGACGAACCGAGCACGGTGGTGAGGTTCCGTCGGTCGAGAGCTTGTAGCCAGGCTCAACACGGCCGGAACCGCCGGGCGGCTAGCTCAGCTGGTTAGAGCACTTGCTTGACATGCAAGAGGTCACTGGTTCGAGTCCAGTGTCGCCCACCAATTACTGATTCGTGCCACACCTTGGCTTGTCGGCTACGAAATTCGTGGCAATCCGAGCAGCGCAGCGCTCAATGACCGCTTGACTGCGCAGCGGTTCGCGCGCTCCCCTACGAAGCACCCTCTCGCCAAGTTATTTGGCGGCCCGGCGTAGCCGGTTGGTTGCAGTTCGATCTGGCCATGCGCGGCCAACCTGCGACGGTCGCGTGTGCGTGCACAAGTCGCTGCCAGCGCCCGATACGGGCCTGGCTCTCTCGGCGAAGGCGTCAACATCGCCTGCGTCTCGGGTAGTCACCGTCGCGCGCTTGCCGCCCAGTGCGAGACTGGGGTTGCAACCATGACCTCGAGGCCCGAGCCTTCGAATGCCATCGAACCCTGAGCGTCGGCTGCCCGTCGGTACGGTCACGTTCCTCTTCACCGACATCGAGGGCTCGACACGACTTCTTTCAGCGCTTGGTGATCGATATCCTGCCCTGCTCGCGACGCACAACGGGCTCCTCCGTGATTCGATCGCCCGACAAGGTGGGCTCGAGCTCGGCACCGAGGGGGATGCCTTCTTTGCGGTCTTTGGCTCGGCTCTCGATGCGGTCACCGCCGCTGCCGAGGCCCAGCGTGCGCTGGCTTCGATTCCGGGATCGGAGCCTGCGATGGTCCGAGTCAGGATGGGTCTTCATACCGGCGAGGGACGACTCGGCGGCGACAATTACATCGGCCTCGACGTCCATCGTGCGGCGCGGATCGCTGCGGCCGGCCATGGCGGCCAGGTGCTGCTCTCCGACGCGACAGGCGCGCTCGTCGCGCGCGACCTGCCGGAGGGCGTCGCGGTGCGCGATCTCGGCGAGCATCGGCTCAAGGATCTGCCGGCTGCCGAGCGGATCTGGCAGCTCGACATCGCCGGCCTCCAGCAGGAATTCGGCGCCCTCCGCTCGATCGATGGGCGGCCCAACAATCTGCCCGTCTCGGCCACACAGCTGATCGGCCGCGAAAAGGAGCTGCACGCGATCGTCGAGCTTCTTGGGCAACGCCGGCTCGTGACGCTGACCGGCCCGGGCGGCACGGGCAAGACCCGCCTCGGGCTCGCGGTGGCAACACAGCTCCTGCCCGATTTCGCCGACGGCGCGTTCTTCGTCGGCCTTCAGGATGCTCGCGATCGCGCGAGCGCGGCCGCCACTCTCGCCTCTACGCTCGGCGTCCGGGAGACGCTCAATCGTGACCTCGAGCAGGGGGTGAGGGATTTCCTTCGCGAGCGCGAGCTGCTGCTTGTCCTCGATAACTTCGAGCAGGTCGTGAGCGCCGCGCCGTTCGTCGCCGAGCTGCTCGCCGGTTCGCCGCGGCTGCGGATCGTCGTCACGAGCCGAGCGGTCTTGCACGTGTCCGCGGAACAGGAATTCGGCGTCCCGCCCCTTGACCTTCCGGACCTCAACCACCTGCCTTCGCCCGCCGCGCTCTCGCGGTACGAGGCCGTCGCGCTGTTTACCGAACGCGCCCGCGCCGTGAGGCCCGACTTCGAGGTCACGGATGAGAACGCACCTGCAGTGGCTCAGATCTGTAGCCGGCTCGATGGGCTGCCGCTGGCAATCGAGCTCGCCGCGGCCTTGATCAAGGTCATGAGCCCGGAGGCGATCCTCGATCGACTCGAGAGGCGCCTCCCGGTCCTGGCCAGCGCCGGGCAGGACCTGCCAGCTCGCCAGCGCACGCTTCGGGGAACGATCGACTGGAGCTACGAGCTGCTCGACGAGGCCGAGCGTCGCCTGTTCGCCCGGCTCGCGGTGTTTGTGGGCGGCTGGACCCTCGAGGCGGCCGACGAGGTGTGCAACCCGGGCGTTGAGCTCGACATCGAGACGCTCGACGGGCTCGGCTCTCTGGCCGACAAGAGCCTGATCCGCCCGGTCTCCGGAGGCGATGGGGAGACCCGCTTCGCCATGCTCCGGGTCATCAACGAGTTCGCGGACGAGCGACTGGATGAGGAACCGGATGCCGAGGAGCTGCGGAGGCGCCATGCCCATCACTTCCTGGCCCTGGCCGAAAAGGTTGAGCCGGAGCTTCGCAGCTCCGCCCTGCGACGCTGGCAATACCGACTCCGGCGCGACGAGGGGAATCTTGGGGCTGCGCTGCGCTGGGCGGTCGAGGGCGGAGATGTCGAGGTCGGCATGCGGACCGCCGGTGCCCTTTGGGATTACTGGCACTACTGGGCCGAGCTGCGTGAGGGCAGGGGTTGGCTGGAATTGCTGTTGGCGCGCGATGCTGCGGCCCGGGCCGGCCCAGCCAGGGCGAAGGCACTCGCGGGATTGGCCGGGCTCATGTACTGGCAGGGCGACGGCGACCGCGCCTGGGCGCTCTACGAGGAGGCCCTGGCGATCCACCGAGAGATCGGCAACGACGCCATGATCGCCCAGGCGCTCTTCGACAGCGCCTGGGCGGCAGCGGCGCGGCGGGATCTCGCCTCCGTCGAAGCGCGCGCGCGCGAGGCCATCGAGTTCTACCTGCGGGCCGGCGATACCTCGAGCGCGGCCCTGGTCGACGCGTGGCTTCGAGTCGAGCCCCTGATCACGGGTCTCGGCGGGGATCTGAACACCGCCGCCCAGGCCGCGCACGAAGCGGTAGAGCTGAGCCGTCGGCTTGGTCGCACGCACGATGCCGCCGACTGGCTCGACACATTCACCTTCGTGTACCGAATGGTCGGCGACACGGAGCGGTCCACCCTGGCTGCGCAGGATGCTCTCAGAACCTGGCACGAGATCGGCAACCTGGGCCGACTGCCCATCCTGTTCAAGATGCTGGCGGCGCTGGCGTTGGCCCAGGGGCGGTTGGAGCGCGCCGTGCGCCTGGGAGCCGCGGCGGAGCGCTTCAACGAGGAGATCGGCGGCGAGCTGCCCGACGTGTTCGGCCACCTGGGCGATCCCGTCGAGGAGGCACGGCCGCTGCTCGGCTCAGAGGAGCACGCCCGCGCCAGCGAAGAGGGCCGGAGCATGGGTCTCGAGGAGCTGGTGGCCTACGCTCTAGAGCCCGTGCCGAGCCCTCAGAGCACACCAGCGCGATCGGCCTCCTCGTCTTCGCCGGCAGCGGGCCGCCCGTCGTGACCGCATGACTGACCACGATCTCGCTCGCTATCGCCTCGCTCCGAGCACAGCGCTCACGCGGAAGTGCTTGACATGCAAGAGGTCACTGGCTCGAGTCCAGTGTCGCCCACCTAATTCGCCCGTTCGCGATTAGATACACCTGCCACAGGTGGGAGCACGATCCGCAGTTCGGCGCGGTGCTCGAACGGCGCGACCAGAAAAGTCGGCGGCTCGAACTCGTGCATCGCAGCTCAGACGTCCGTAGATTCGATACGTGCGAACGCGTCGAGGATCGCCGAGATCACCTGCGTCGTCGACGCCCCCGGAAGGTCGATCCGGGCTGTGGCTGCCTCGGTGAGCATCGGGTTGTAGTCGCCGGCCGAGCCGGCCAGCACGCGGAAGTCGGTCCGCACGAGCAGGATCGACTTCCTCGTGCCGAACGCATAGCCGACCTCCCAGGCCGTGCCGGAGTCCGGATCGGGGCCGTCCATGATCGCCACGAGGCCATCCGCCCAGTCGATCCCACCGACATCGGCGGCGAAGATGCCCGGGCCGTCCTTGCCCGGTTCCTGCTCCTGGGGAAGGAAGACCTCATGGCCGGCCGAGCGCAGGGCCGCGGTCACTTCGGCGTTCCACGTGCGCTCGGGCGTCGTGAAGATTGGACCGGCGAAATAGAGCTTCATGCCGCCGAGTATCGCGGACGGCACGACCCCGCCGCGGAGGGCTTTCTGCGGTCGCGGGAGCCAAACCAAATCGCGAACGCGAATCCGCCGGTCGAAGGCGACCGCATGACCGGCCGCTCTTGCTGGGCGCCCGACGCTCGCAGCACACCGCTCAGTCGGATAACCTTGGCATGCAAGAGGTCACTGGTTCGAGTCCAGTGTCGCCCACCACATCACGAACGCGACGATCGGGCCAGACCCATCGTCGTCGCCCCCAGAGAGCCGGACCCAGGCTGAGAGTCCGGCGGCGATCGACGATCCAGGCACCACCCGTGAGCGACCGGCCAACCGGTCCGGGATCCGCCCGTTAGCGCGGCCACGAGTGCGCGACGCCGACGAGGCGCCGCGAACGCGGGTGGAACCGCGGGAGGATCGAACCTCTCGTCCTGCCAGGGACGAGAGGTTTGTCATTCTTCGGGAGGAACGCAAGATGGCCGACGTGAAGGACGCAGCTCCCGCCGCTGAGGCGGCGATCGTCGAGGTCGACGAGGCCCTCTTCGACGCGCCCGATCGGGGCTCGGCGGACGAGCTCCTCGACGCCGGCGCTCACAGCGACCTCGACGCGATGCGCCACTCGGCGGCGCACGTGATGGCCGAGGCCGTCACCGAGCTCTTCCCGGGAACGCAGCTCGGCATCGGTCCCGCGATCGCCAACGGCTTCTACTACGACTTCAAGCTCGACCGCCCGCTCACCCCGGCTGACCTCGTCGCGATCGAGGAGCGGATGGCCGCCTCGGTCGCCGCCGACCATCCCTTCGTCCGGCGTGAGCTTCCGCCAGAGGAGGGGAGGGCCTTCTTCGCCGAGCGGAACCAGCCGTTCAAGGTCGAGATCCTCGACGACCTCGCCGCGAAGGCGAAGGCCGACGGCACACGGATTCCGCCCACGAGCGTCTACGAGCACGGTTCGTTCGTCGACCTGTGCAAGGGACCGCATGTCGCGAGCACGGGCAAGATCGGGCCGTTCAAGCTGCTCGCGATCTCGGGGGCCTATTGGCGCGGCGACGAGAAGCGCCCGGCCCTCCAGCGCATCTACGGCACGGTCTGGCCGAACCAGGAGGAACTCGACGCCTATCTGTGGCGGCGGGCGGAGGCAAAGAAGCGTGATCACCGGAGGCTCGGGGTCCAGCTCGACCTGTTCAGCTTCCACGACGTCTCGCCTGGATCCGCGTTCTGGCACCCGAAGGGCCAGAAGATCTGGCGCACGCTCGAGGGCGCGATGCGCGAGCTCCAGGACCGCCGCGGCTACCAGGAGGTCAGCACCCCGATCCTCGTCCACAAGAAGCTCTGGGAGCAGTCCGGGCACTGGGCCAACTACGACGACAACATGTTCCGGGTCGAGGTCGAGAACCAGACGTTCAGCCTGAAGCCGATGAACTGCCCCGAGAGCACGTTCATCTACCGCTCGCGACTGCGGTCGTACCGTGACTTCCCGATCCGTTACAGCGAGTACGGCCGGCTCCATCGCAACGAACGGTCGGGGACGCTCTCGGGGCTGACCCGGGTCCGCCAGTTCATCCAGGACGACGCCCACATCTACGTCCGGCCCGACCAGCTCGCCGACGAGATCGAGGCGCTCCTCGGCGAAGTCCGCGAGGCCTACTCGTGGGTCGGCCTGACGCCGCGGTTCGCGTTCGCGACCAAGCCCGACAAGGCGATCGGCGACCCGGCGCTCTGGGAGCGGGCCGAGGCGCTCGTGAAGGCGGCCCTCGACCGAGCCGGCGGCGACTACCAGGTCAAGCCCAAGGACGGGACGTTTTACGCTCCGAAGATCGACATCTACATCGACGACGCCCTCGGCCGCGAATGGCAGATGGCGACGATCCAGGCGGACCTCGTGATGCTGCCCGAGCGATTCGACCTCACCTACGTCGACGAGGAGGGCAAGCAGCAGCGGCCGATCGCGATCCACCGCGCGATCTATGGCTCGCTCGAGCGGTTCATCGGGATCCTCGTCGAGCATTTCGCGGGCGCCTTCCCCCTCTGGCTGGCGCCCGTCCAGGCGGTCGTGATCCCGATCGCCGATCGCCACGTCGACGCCGCGCGGGAGCTCGCCGGGGTTCTGGCCGCGCGCGGGCTGCGGGTCGAGGTCGACGACTCGTCGAATCGGATGCAGTACAAGATCCGTACGGCCCAGGAGCAGAAGGTCCCGTACATGGTCGTGCTCGGCGACCGAGAGATCGAGGCCCGGACTGCGTCGCCCCGAACGAGGGCCGGCGAGCAGCAGCCGCCCGAAGCATGGGATTCCTTCGCCGATCGCCTTGCCGATGAGTCGAGCAGCCGCCAGGTCACATAAGCCGGGGTGAAGCGACGGGCATCACGATGGGATCATGGATGCTCTCCGATTTGGCCGGCAGTTTCGGGCGCTCCGGATCCGTCAGGATCGACGCCAGGAGGACGTCTCGGCGTGGGCCGGCGTCTCGCGTTCGTTGGTGTCGGCCATCGATCGAGGCGAGCTTGATGGTGTCGCAGTTGGCACGCTCCTGAGGGTGGCAGCCGCACTCGGCGCGGACGTTGACCTCTACCTTCGATGGCGAGGCGAGCGACTCGACCGCCTGGTGGACGAGGCCCACGCCGTGTTGGTCGATACGTTCGTGGAACTCCTTCGAGGGCTTGGGTGGATCGTAGAAGTCGAGGTCTCGTTCTCGATCTGGGGCGTGCGTGGGTCGATCGACATCCTTGCGTTTCACCCACTCTTCGGCGCATTGCTCGTCGTCGAGATCAAGTCGGTCATCGCCGACTCTCAGGCCACGCTTCACGGGCTGGATCGCAAAGCGCGACTTGCCCCCGATGTGATCGTCGGCCGCGGTTGGGAGGTGCGTCACGTAAGCCGGCTGCTCGTGGTCGGTGCGACTGCGACGTCACGGCGCCGCGTGGCCCGTTTGGCGGCAACATACGACTCCGCCCTACCGGATCGAGGCACCACAACTCGGCGCTGGCTGCGCCTGCCCGACCGGCCGATCGCTGGGTTGCTGTTTCTTGCTTACGACAGCCAGGGCAGCGCAAGGAAGGCGACCGTTGCCCGCGAGCGCGTTCGACGGCGCAAATTGCGCTCAGACGACAGCCACGCTGGCGCATGATCGCGATTTCCGCGCAACACCCGGGCCGTCGGTGGATAAGGCCATCCTGGCCGTCAAATGATCACGACCGGGTCGGCGCCGCGGGACCCGACGCGATTGCCCCCGATTCGGGGCCTGTGCTATCGTTCGCGCTCGACTGGCGCCCCGGGCGCTGGGCGTTCGCTTGCCGGTCGTGCCATCGGAACACATTCGTTCGAAGGGGTCAGCCATAGCACGAGACCTGCGCGTGAATCAGATGATCCGGATCCCACAGGTCCGTGTCGTCGATGAAGAGGGAGCACAGCTGGGCGTCATGCCCACGTCTCAGGCTCTCGCGATGGCGCAGGAGCGGGGATTGGACCTCGTCGAGGTCGCCCCGATGGCGGCCCCGCCCGTCGTGAAGTTCCTCGACTTCGGTCAGTACAAATACGAGCTGACGAAGCGCGAGAAGGAGAACAAGCGGCGGCAGCGTTCGGTGACCTTCAAGGAAGTCCGTCTCTCGCCGAAGATCGGCACTGGCGACTTCGACACCAAGGTCCATCGGGCGATCGAATTTCTCGAAGACGGCGACCGGATCAAGGTGACCGTCCGCTTCCGAGGTCGGGAGCTGACACACCCGGAGCTCGGTCGCAACATGCTCGCCAAGTTCACGGATCGAATCAAGGAACACGGCGTCGCGGAACGCGCCCCGTTGCTCGAAGGCAAGTCGATGCACCTCACCGTCGCATCGGTTCACAAGCCGAAGGAGCACGAGGCGCCGGCCCGTCCACCGAAGGGTGGCGACCAGCCGGCAGCCGTGGCAGCGAGCCAACCGAAGCCCGCCGTCGCAGCTTCGGCTGCGGATAGCCAGACACCGGCACGAGCCGCCGATGTCGCAGCGAAGACTCCGGTCACGCGGGCTCCGGCAGGCGCGGTCGCGACTGCCGCGGCGCCGAAGAAGGCAACCGTCGAGGCGGCCCCCACGGCCGCAGCAAGAACGTCCGACCCGTCGGGGCCGCAGGCACCGGCAGCCACAGGAGAGTGAGGCCAGGGTGCCCAAGATCAGGAGCCACAAGGCAGCCGCGAAGCGGATCGGCGTGACCGGCAGCGGCAAGGTCATTCGGGTGAAGGCCTGGAGCGGCCATCATCTCGAGATCAAGTCGTCCCGACGAACCCGTCGCTATGCCGGCAAGGCCGTCATGGTCGGCGTCCACGCGAAGCAGGTCCGACGCCTGCTGCCGTACCTCTAAGAAGCGAGTCGAACGCATGGCACGAGTCAAGCGCGGGGTCACCGCCCACAAGCGCCACAAGCGCCTCCTCGACGCCGCCGACGGGCGGAAGGGCGCCAAGTCGCGTCTGGTCAAGGTCGCTCGCGAGGCGAACCTCCACGCGATGGCGTATGCGACCCGCGACCGGAAGCAGCGGAAGCGCCAGATGCGCGAGTTGTGGATCGTCCGGATCAACGCCGCCGCCCGCCTCAACGGCATGACGTACGGCGCGTTCGTGGCCGGCCTGAAGAAGGCCGAGATCGAGCTCGACCGGAAGACCCTGGCCGACGTCGCGGTCCGCGACGCCGCCACGTTTACGCGCATCGTCGAGGCCGTGAAGGGCGCCTGAAGAAGCACCCTCCACGGCAAACTGACCCTCGCTCTCCGAGGTCCGAGCGCGCTCTCCGGAGCGCATCGGTCCGAGGATTCGAGGGTTTTTCATTGTCAGAATGAGGAACGAGTGGATCTTGCCGAGCTGACCCGCGATCTCGTGGCGCTGCGTGACGAAGCCCTGGCTGCCGTTGCCACGTCGTCGGACGTCGCTGCGCTCGAGGCGATCGAGCTCGACGTGCTCGGCAAGAAGGGTCGCCTGACCGCCGTCCTGCGCGGCATCGGGGCGCTCCCCGCAGAGGACCGGCCGCGGGTCGGCGCGATCGCCAACGACGTCCGCACGGTGCTGGAGACCGCCCTCGCCTCGCGCGGCCACGACCTGCGCGAATCCGAGCTCGAGACCCGTCTCCGGGCGGAGGCCGTCGACGTCACCACGAGTGGTCGCCCGATCCGCCGCGGAGCACTCCATCCGATCGTCGAGACGATCTCGGAGATCGCCGCGATCTTCGGCCAGTTCGGGTTCGTGACCTACGAGGGCCCGGAGGTGGAGGACGACCTGACCAACTTCCAGATGCTGAACATGCCGCCCGACCATCCCGCCCGCGACCTCTGGGACACGCTGTACGTCGACGTCGCAGGCCATCTCCTGCGGACGCACACCTCGCCCGGCCAGATCCGGGTGATGACCTCGACCGCGCCGCCGATCCGGGCGCTCCTCCCGGGCCGTTGCTACCGCTACGAGGCGATCGACGCGAGTCATGCGTCCGAGTTCTTCCAGGTCGAGGGCCTGATGGTCGACGAGGGCACGACGATGGGCGACCTGAAGGGCCTCCTCGACCAATTCGCCAAGGCCCTCTATGGAGCCGACAAGCGGACGCGCTTCCGACCCGGCTACTACCCGTTCACCGAGCCGTCGGTCGCGTTCGATGTCGAGTGCCTGGTCTGCGGCGGCTCGGGCTGCCCCGCCTGCTCGAAGACCGGCTGGATGACGATCCTCGGAGCCGGCATGGTCCATCCGGTCGTCCTCCAGTACGGCGGCCTGGACCCCGAGCGCTACCAGGGCTTCGCGTTCGGGATGGGCGTCGAGCGGATCGCCAACCTGCGCCACTCGGTCGGCGACCTGCGGCTGTACATGGAGAATGACCTCCGCTTCCTCGACCAGTTCGTGGCGGCGGGGTAGGGAACTACATGAAGGTTCCGATTTCGTGGCTGTCCGACTACGTCGATGTTGAATCCTCGGGCCAATGGCGTCGCGGAGCTCCGCCTTGGGCCTCGGAGAGCGAGCGATTGCTCTGCGCTGAGGTTGCCGGCTCATGAAAGTGCCGCTCTCTTGGCTGAGCGACTACGTCGACGTCGACCTCAGCGCCGACGCCCTTGCTGAGCGGCTGACGCTCCTCGGGATGGAGGTCAAGGGCATCGAGCGCTGGGGCGCGGAGTGGCGGAATGTCGTCATCGGCGAGCTGCTGAGCATCGAGAAGCACCCCCGCGCCGACCGGCTGTCGCTGACCCGTGTCCGCGTCGGCGACGGCGAGCCGCTCGACATCGTCTGCGGCGCGACGAACATCCGCGTCGGACAGCGTGTCCCGGTCGCCCTGCCCGGAGCGATCCTGCCGGGCGACCGGCGGATCGAGCGAACCGAGAAGATGGGCGTCGTCAGCAACGGCATGCTCTGCTCGGGCGACGAGCTGAACCTGACCGCTGACGCCGACGGGATCCTGATCCTGCCGCCGGACGCCCCGATCGGTGCCGCGTTGATCGACCTGTACGGGGATGTCGTCCTGGACGTCGACGTCAAGCCGAACCGCGGCGACGCGCTGTCGCTCGTCGGCCTCGCGCGCGAGGTCGCCGCGATCACCGGAGCGCCGCTCCGCTGGCCGGATTCGGACCCCGCCGAGGACGATCGGGACGTCGCGAGCCTGCTCGCGGTCGAGGTCAAGGACGCCGCGTGGTGCCCGCGGTTCGTCGGTCGGTGGGTCGACGGCGTGACGGTCGGCGCGTCGCCGGATCGCGTCCAGATGCGGCTCCGAGCTTCCGGTCAGCGCCCGATCAGCAACGTTGTCGACGTCAGCAACTACGTCATGCTCGAGCTCGGCAAGCCGATCCATGCGTACGACGCGGATGCGGTCGCGGAGCGCGACGGGCGGCGCCAGCTCGTCGTCCGGCGAGCCGCCGCCGGCGAGGTCCTCGAGACGATCGACCATGCGGATCGCGAGCTCGACCCCGACACGCTCGTGATCGCCGACGATCGAGCGCCGCTCGGGATCGCCGGGATCATGGGCGGCGCGGCGTCCGAGGTATCGGAGGCGACGACCCGGGTCATCGTCGAGTCGGCGATCTTCGATCCGATCATCATCCGCCGGACCGGCCAGCGCTACGCCCTCCGATCCGAGGCGAGCCTTCGCTTCGAGAAGGGGCAGGAATTCCGTCTGGCCCGCCTGGGGGCGGACCGAGCGGCGAAGCTCATCGCCGAGTGGGCCGGGGGCTCGGTCGCGCGCGGCCGCGTCGACAGCGCCCCCGCCGAGCCCGAACCGATCCGGGTGGCCTTCCGCCCGGCACGGGTCAACCGCCTTCTCGGGACGGAGGTCCCCACGGTGGAGCAACGGGCGGTCCTCGCTCGCGTCGGGGTTTCGACCGAGCTCGGCGCGGCGGATTCCACAGCCGCTCGCGAGATCACGGTCGCCGGCGACCCGAAGCCGTTGAGCGTGGGCGCCGCGTCCGACGAGGTGGTCGTGGCCATCGTCCCGACCTGGAGGCGCGACGTCGCCGTCGAGGCGGACGTCACCGAGGAGGTCGCCCGCGTCCGCGGCTACGACGCGATCCCGGCGATCCTGCCGCACACGCCGATGCCAGCCTGGCGGCCGTCGCCGCTCGGCGTCCGGGATCGGGTCCGGGAAACGCTCGCTGGGGCGGGCCTGACCGAGACCGTCAGCCATGCCCTCGTCTCGCCGCGCCTTGCCGAGACCTTCGCCTGGACCGCGGAGACCCCGCTCGTCGACGGCGGGACGCCGGCCGTGGGACGCCCGATCCGGGTCACGAACCCACTGTCGGCCGATCACTCGGTCCTCAGGCCGGCGCTCCTCGGTAGCCTCGTGGAGATCGTCTCGGCGAACGTCCGCCACGGACGCGCCGACGTCGCGATCTTCGAGATCGGCAAGGGCTATGGCCAGGACGGGGACGCGACGCGGGAATGGTGGCGGCTCGGCCTGGCCCTGACGGGCGCCCGCCAGCAGCCGTCGTGGAACCGGCCGCGGCGGGTCGCCGATCTCGACGACGTCAAGGGCGTGATCGAGCTCGTCTGCCGGCGGCTCGGGTTCGATGGACCGTCCTGGGCGCCGCTGTCCGGCGAGCCGCTGCTCCACCCGGGCCGGGCGGCCCGCGTGATGGCCACGAACGACGGCGCGCTCGCGCTCAGCGGCGTCCTCGGCGAGCTGCATCCGACGAGGGCCGACGAGGTCGACCTCCGCGGGGCCCGCCTGGTCGTGGCCGAGCTCGACATCGCCGGGCTGGCCGGAGGCCGGCTGAAGGACGTTCGCGCGGCCGCGCCGCCGCGGTACCCTGCCGCCGAACGGGACGTCGCGATCGTTGTGCCCGAGACGACAGCGGCGGCCGATGTGGCCGCGCTGATCCGGGCAGCCACCCGGCCGGAGCTCGCGTCGGTCCGGCTGTTCGACATCTATCGCGGAATGCCGCTCGCTCCCGACGAGAAGAGCCTCGCCTGGCGGCTCGTCTTCCAGGCCGAGGATCGGACGCTGGCCGAGGCGGAGATCGAGGCTGCCGTCGCGGCGATCACATCCGCGGTCGGACGGATCGGCGGTCGGGTCAGGACCTGAGTCCTGCTTGCCGGGCTCGATTCCGCGCTGCTACCCTGTGGCGGCCTCACCCCGGGTGAGACGGTCGGGGGCCTCGGTCAAAGGGAGCGTCCGTGAACATCGGGGATTTCCTGAGCTCGATCAACCGGTTCGACTTGCTCGTCGTCCTGTTCGTTTTCGGCATGTTCGTGCTCGGCTTCATCCAGGGGACGATCCGGCGCGTCCTCGGGCTCGCGTCGATGCTCTTCTCGTTCCTGTTCGCCGCCAACCTGCGTGATCCGCTCGGTAGCTACCTCGCCCAGAACTGGAACGAGTTCCCGGACGAGTACGCCGTCATGCTCGGGTTCGGGATCGTCTTCATCGCGGCGACGATCGCGTTCACGATCGTGATCCAGGGCTTCTACCACAAGCAGGCGCTCTTCCAGAAGGCGACCTTCGCGGACGAGGTGATCGGCGGGCTCCTCGGGATCGTCCAGGCGCTGTTCCTGATCGGCTGCATCATCGTCATCCTCGACTCGTTCTTCCTGATCCCGACGATCGCGAAAAGCGACAACGAGTTCACGTGGATCCGCAGCCTGTTCGACGAGATGACCAAGTCCGCCACGGCCGACCTCTTCCGGACGCGCCTGATCCCGGGCTTCATCACCGTGTTCGGGCTGTTGATCCCGATCGATATCCAGAAGTTCTACGTCACCGTCCGGCCGGCCTGAGCCGGTTGCATCCCGGGCGCTGACCCGGGGGCTCGATCGCGACCAGCTGCTCGCGCTGCCGACGCTCGAGGTCGCCGCATCCCTGCTCGGCTGGCGGCTCGTCCGTGACGACGGCGACGGGCGGCGGGTCGGGAGGATCGTCGAGGTCGAGGCCTACGTCGGCGAGGACGACCGAGCCTCGCACGCCCGGTTCGGGCGGACCGTCCGCAACCAGGTCATGTACGGGCCGCCGGGTCGGGCCTACGTGTACCTTGTCTACGGCATGCACGACTGTCTGAACATCGTCACCGAGCCCGACGGGTCGCCGGCCGCGCTGCTCGTCCGGGCGGTCGAGCCGCTCGACGGAGCGGCCCTCATGCGCACCGCGCGGATGCGGCGCGCGGTCGAACGGAGGCGGGCGACGTCGCGCGATACCGGCGCTCCGGACGGAACCGGCGCGATCGCGGATCACCTCCTGGCCGCGGGCCCAGGAAACGTCTGTGCGGCTTTCGCCCTGGATCGATCCCTGACGGGCCACGACCTGTTCGATCCGGCCGCGACGATCCGCGTCGAGCCGCCGCCGGCGACGGAACCCGCACCGATCGTCGTCGCGGGACCGCGGGTCGGCGTGGCGTATGCCGGCGGCCCGTGGACCGACGTGCCGTGGCGATTCGCGATCCGCGGCAATCCCGCCGTGTCGCGTCCGCCGATCGAGGGTTCGCCGAAGCGGCGCCTGGGCTGACGGATGGACGCTCGGTCGATCGCCATCCTCGAGTTCCCGCTCGTCCGCGACCGGCTCGCCGACAAGACATCGTTCCCGCCATCGCGGCGGCTGGCGGAGACGCTCGTCCCCGAAAGCGATCCTGTCCTCGTCGCGCGCGGCCTGGACGAGACCGACCAAACGCGGTCACTGCTCTCGGAGCGTCCGGGCGTCGGGATCGGCGCGGCCCGCGACATCGGGCCGGCGATCGAGCGCGCCGCTCGGGGCGGTCGCCTCGATCCGGCCCAGTTCCTCGAGCTCGCCGAGACGCTCGACGCGACGGCTCGGCTCCAGACGTCGCTCGCCGACGACCGTCGGCCGCTGCTCCACGCCGTGGCCCGCGAGCTGCACCCTCAGCCGGCGATCCGCTCGACCCTGGCCCGCAGCTTCGATCCGGCCGGCGAGCTGCTCGACACCGCCTCGCCGCGGCTCGGCGGACTGCGGGCGGCCGTCCGCGTGGCCTACGACCGGCTCCGCCGGCGGCTCGAGTCGCTCGTCGGCTCGGAGCTCGGCGGGGCGCTCCAGGATCCGATCATCACCCTGCGGAACGGTCGCTACGTCGTCCCGGTCAAGGCCGAAGCCCGGGCGAGGGTCAAGGGCATCGTCCACGACGCCTCGGGCAGCGGTGCGACGCTGTTCATCGAGCCGCTCGTGGCCGTCGAGCTGGGGAACGCCTGGCGCGAGGCCCAGATCGCGGCGCAGGAGGAGATCGACCGGATCCTCGACGAGCTGTCTGCGCTCGTCGCGGCCAACGCGATCCCGTTGCGCGAGACGCTCGCGGCGCTGGCCCGGTTCGACTTCTGGGCCGCCAAGGCGGCCCTCGCGGCCGATCTGGACGGGACGCGGGCCGAGACGGCGGAGCGGCCGGAGGCCATCCTCCTGGGCGCCCGCCACCCGGGCCTGACCGGGCGGGTCATCCCGATCGACATCCGCCTCGGCGATGGCTACACCGCGCTCGTCGTGACCGGGCCCAACACCGGCGGCAAGACGGTCACCCTCCGGACGCTCGGCCTGCTCAGCCTGATGCACCAGGCCGGGCTCCACATCCCGGCGGACGCCGGCTCGCGGCTGCCGGTCTTCCGCGACGTCTTCGCCGATATTGGCGACGAGCAGTCGATCGCCCAGAGTCTCTCGACCTTCTCGGGACACCTCCGCTCGATCACCCGGATCGTCGAGGCGGCGGGGCCCGGAACGCTCGTCCTCCTCGATGAGCTCGGGGCCGGCACGGATCCGACCGAGGGCTCGGCACTGGCCCAGGCGCTCCTCGACCATTTCATCAAGGCCGGCGCCCTCGTCGCGGCGACGACCCACTACGCGGAGCTCAAGGCCTACGCCCACACGACGGGCGGCGCCCGGAACGCCTCGGTCGAGTTCGATCTCGAGACCCTGTCGCCCACCTACCGGCTGACGATCGGGCTGCCCGGCGGTAGCCAGGCCTTCGCCATCGCCGAACGGCTCGGGCTCGACGCCGGGATCGTCGCCGATGCCCGATCGCGACTGTCCGAGAACCAGCGCGCGTTCGAGGAGACGCTCGCCCGGATCCGCGAGACCGAGGGCGAGACGAGCGAGGCGCTCGACCGGGCTCGGGCGGCCGAGGCGCGCGCGGCCGACGCCCTGCGGACCGCCGACGATGAACGCCGCCGCGCGCGCCAGGAACGCGACGAGGCCGTTCGGGCGGCCCGGGCCGAGGCGGAGCGGCTCGTCGACACCCTGCGAGACGAGGTTCGGGCCACGAGGCAGGCCCTCGAACGCGAGGTCGTGACGGCCCCCTCGCTCGACGCCGCCGTCGCCCGCGCCGAGGCGCAGCTGTCGCGGATTGAGGACGGATCCGAGCCGGAACCGGTCGCGGTCGCGGTGGCCGCCCCGCACGTCTGGCAGCTCGGCGAGCAGGCGCGGAGCCGGAGCGGCGGCTGGGAAGGGCGGATCGCGGCCCTCGAGAAGGGTGGCACCCGGGCCACGCTCGAGTCGGGCGATATGCGGATCAGCGTGGCCACCGACGACCTCGATCTCGTCGCCGCGCCGCCGGTCATCGACCACGATCGCACGATCGGCGGCAACGCCCGGATCACGCGCTCGGAGGGCGTCGGGTCGCGAGGCGGCGGGGTCGGCGCGCTCCGCCTCGATCGGGCGCGATCGGTTGCGTCTTCGCTCGACCTGCGCGGCGCCCGCGTCGAGGAGGCGCTCGAGGTGCTGGATCGCTACCTCGACGACGCCGCCCTGGCGGGTCTGCAGCAGGTCGTCGTGATCCACGGTCTCGGGACCGGCGCGCTCCGCGACGCCGTCCGGGCCCGCGCCGCGGGCCATCCGCTCGTGACGGCGACGCGCCCCGGAGAACGTGGCGAAGGCGGCGACGGGGCAACGATCTTCAAGTTGTAGCGCCGCCGCAATCGATCGTTCGCCCGCTCAGGGGTGCCCGTGCGTCGGCGTCGGGGTCGGTTCGGTCGACGGGGGCGGTGAGCAGAAGAGCCCGAACGGATTGTCGCACGGTGGCGGGGTCGGTGGCGGCGCGAGCGGGCAGAGCCGCGTCGGGGCGAAGGTGCCGCCCCACGACCGTCCGAACGGGAAGAAGGGCGGGCCGCCACCGTAGAAATACTGGGTGATCGAGCCCTTCAACCCGCCGCCGACCCCGGATCCGCGCGCAGCCCGCCGCGCCCAGCCGTTGTCGGCCTTCTGCCAGTTCGGGTGACTTGCATCGACCTGGCTGAAGTCGAGCGCGCCGACGGTCTTCATCGGTCCCACGCAGCCGTCCTGCCAGCGGAGACCGGTCGCCGTGTCGATGTCGACCGTGTGGTGGAGGTCGTCGGGCTGAGTCGGCTCGGTCCCGGCGATGAACAGCTCCTGGACCTTCCTGGTCGTGAACGGACCAGGCTTCATCCCGCTGAACGCGTCGACGGGCGCGGTCACGAGGCCCTTCGGCTGGGCGAAGTCCACGATCGGGGTGCCCTGACTGACCTCGGTCATGATCCGCGACCAGAGCGGCGCCGACGATCCGAGCGAGAGGGTGTCCTTGTCGGGCGAGTTGTCGCTGTTCCCCATCCATACGCCGACGACGAGAGCGGGCGCTTTCGGATCGGCCGGCGGCGCCAGGAAGCCGTAGGCGTGGACGTCGCGGTTGTCATTCGTCGTCCCGGTCTTGTAGGCGGCGGGCCGGCGAACCCCGTGATCGTAGATTGCCCAGTTGCCCCAGAACGGGTTCGTCTTCGGATCGGTATTGCCGGCCAGGATGTCGGTCATGATGTACGCCGTCTGGGGGCTGATCACGGTCTTCGCGACCGGCTTCCGGGTCGAGGCATCGGGCCAGACGACGGTTCCGTCGGCCTTGGTGATCTTCAGGATCGTCGTTCGCGGCATCAGCTTCCCGCCGTCGGCGATCGCGCCGTAGGCCCCGGCCAGGTCGATCGGGTGGATCTCGATCGTCCCGATCGACATCGAGACCACCGGCACGGACCCGGGGACCCAGTGGATGCCGAAGTCCTTCGCGCGCTGGTAGAAGTGGTCGAGCCCGTTCATCAGGCCGGCCTTGATCGACGGGATGTTCAGCGAGAACTCGAGCGCCGAGCGCAGGCGGACCGGGCCGCGTTCCCGCTTGTCGGCCTGGGTCGGGACGAACTTGCCGCCGAAGTCGGTCGTGACATCCATGAACATCGTCGCTGCGGTCATCGTCTGGTCCTCGATCCCGATCGAGTAGTTGATCGGCTTGATCGACGAACCGGGCTGGCGCCAGCCGTCGGACAGGACATCGAACTTGGGCTGGAACTTCTTCGTCCCGCTCGCGGTGTAGCTCGCCGAGCCGGCGTACGCGAGCACCTGGCCGGTCCGGTAGTCGAGGATCACGGCCGCCCCGTTGTTGATGTTCTTGCCCTTGAGGTTCTGCAGCCAGCCCCAATCGCTGCTCGGGATCTTGAGGGCCTTGAGCTTGGCCAGGGTGCCCGGCAGGTTCGGTGCCCGGGCCGAGGCGTACAGCCACTTCTCGGTCGTCGACTGCATCTTCCAGTCAAGCGTCGTGGTCACCCGGTAGCCGCCCGTGTCGATGTCGTTGCACTGGCTGGCGGGAATGTCGGGGCAGAGGATCTCGGCGAGATCGCTGCGGACCTGCCAGACGAAGTGGGGTGCCAGCCAATGGACCGCGAGCTGGGGGGCGAGGACGACGGGCTCGCTCTTGGCGGCTTCGTATTCATCCACGGTGTGATTCGCGCCGGACAACGGACTGCGCGTCTTCATCTGGTCGAGGACGTAGTTGCGGCGGATGACGACCTCGGACGTGTCCGGGACGACGAGCTTGCTCTTGCCAGGGGGGCAGGCCTCGCCCTCCTTGATCTTGACCGTGCAGACATCGTCGGCGTTCTTCACGAGGTCGTAGATCGTCGGCGACTGCGGAATCGCGGCGAGCAGGGCCTCCTGGGCCAGTGTCAGGTCCTTGAGCTCTTTGCCGAAGTACGTGTGGGCCGCGGCCTTGATCCCGTACGACTGGTTCCCGTAGAAGTTCTGGTTGAGGTAGGCGGTGATGATCTCGCGCTTGCCCTCCTCGCCCGGATACGCCTCGGTCAGGCGGAGCGACTGGATGATCTCCCGGATCTTCCGCTCCTCGCGGCTGCCGGCGAACGCGCTCTCGGGCAGGAGCCGAGCCCGGACGAGCTGCTGGGTGATCGTCGAGCCCCCGCGCGGATGGCCGCTGAGGGTGTCGATGGCCGCTGAAACAAAGCCGGCGGCGTCGAAGCCGGGGTTCGACCAGAAGTCCTTGTCCTCGATCGCGGTGGTCGCGTCGAGCATCTCCGGGGGGATCTGGTCGAACGACACGATCTCGCGCTTGAACTCACCGAGGCTGGCCAGCTTGACCTTGCCGGTCCGGTCGGTGATCAGGGTCTGCTGGTCGAACGAGAGGTTGCTCAGGGCCTCCCGCGGATCAGGCAATCCCTGGCTGTAGTAGTTGTACGCGGCGGCAATGCCGACCACCCCCATGACGCCGACAACGAGGAAGGCGCCGAAGAGGATGAGCGGGGTCAGGAGGGCGACTCTCCGGACGGTGGAGGAGCCGCGTGGCCGCCCGCGTTCGAGGCTGCGCCGATGGCGCTGCCGCCGCGCGAGGCTGGTCTGCATGTCGGGCCGCACGATAGCATAGGAGCCGTGAGGAGCCCCTTCTTCCTGCCCGTCGTGACGGCCCGGCGAGCTCGCCTGTGACGTCGGTTTCCGGGGCGGACGGGACGTCGTCGAGCGGTTCGGCCGGAGGCGCGGATCCGGACCCCGGACTCGGGGGGCTGCTCGCTGAGCTGGACTGGCGGGGGATGCTCCAAACCACGACGCCGGGGTTGCCGGCGCGTCTCGCGACCGGGCGGCCGATCGCCGGTTACAACGGCTTCGACCCGTCGGCGGCGTGGCTCCATATCGGCCACCTGGTCCCGATCATGGGCCTGCTCCAGCTCCAGCGGCACGGCGGCCGGCCGGTTGCCCTCGTCGGCGGCGGGACGGGGATGATCGGAGACCCATCCGGCACATCGGCGGAGCGGAACCTGCTGGACGCCGAGACGCTGGCGGCCAACGTCGAATCGATCCGCATCCAGCTCGAGCGCTTCCTCGACTTCTCCGGCACGACCGGGGCGGTCATGGTCAACAACCTCGACTGGCTCGCCGGGATCGGCCTGATCGACTGGCTGCGTGACGTCGGCAAGCACTTCACGATCCCGTACATGCTCGCCAAGGAATCCGTCCAGGTCCGGCTCGAGCGCGGGCTGTCGTTCACCGAGTTCAGCTACATGCTGATCCAGGCGACCGACTTCGAGCACCTCCACCGGACGATGGGCGTCGAGCTCCAGATGGGTGGCGCGGACCAGTGGGGCAACATCACGGCGGGGCTCGAGCTGATCCGGCGGCGGGCGGGGCTCGCCGACGACGCGGGCCCTGGTGCCGCCAACGACGGCAGCCATGGTGCCGACGAGCCGGCTCACGGGCTCGCCTACAAGCTGCTGCTCTCGCCGTCGGGCACGAAGTTCGGCAAGACCGCCGGTGGCGACACGATCTGGCTGGACGCCGGGCGGACCTCGCCGTACGCCTTCTACCAGTACTGGCTC
>Ga0070706_100000206_pt1 | contig 74074 bp, 71 predicted proteins | sample KBSK5501metaG_FD_65476 | JGI IMG/M metagenome (GOLD analysis project Ga0070706, IMG submission 65476) | Corn, switchgrass and miscanthus rhizosphere microbial communities from Kellogg Biological Station, Michigan, USA - KBS K5-50-1 metaG | ecosystem: Host-associated > Plants > Roots >...
GGGGCAGTACCTCCCAAGGGTTGGGCTGTTCGCCCATTAAAGCGGTACGCGAGCTGGGTTCAGAACGTTGTGAAACAGTTCGGTCTCTATCCAGTGTGCGCGCAGGTGAGTTGAGAGGAGCTGCCCCCAGTACGAGAGGACCGGGGTGGGCGGACCTATGGTGTACGAGTTGTCCTGCCAAGGGCATCGCTCGGTAGCTACTGTCCGTTCGTGATAACCGCTGAAAGCATCTAAGTGGGAAGCACACCTCGAGATGAGCTCACCCTCTGGGTAACCAGGTAAGACCGCACGTAGATAACGTGTTTGATAGGCGGCAGGTGGAAGGATCGTGAGATCTGTAGCTGAGCCGTACTAACGGTCGAGCGGCTTGACCTAATTTCCAGCACCCAGCCGGGCCAGCGAGCCCGGTACACGGTGCAAGCGAACGAAGCTCGCACTGTCTTGCTCTTCTCCACTGTGAAGCTCAAGGGCCTCCGGAGCGATCCGGAGGCTCTTTCTCTTTGCGGTAACATGAGGGCCTCGGTCCTTGGAGCGGCGGGGTCACACCTGTTCCCATCCCGAACACAGTAGTTAAGCCCGCCAGCGCCGAAGATACTTGGGACGTCGGTCCCCGGGAAAATAGGTCAGGGCCGGGATAAAAAACGACTTCGTCGCGAAAGCGAAGAGGTCGTTTTTGTTTTCATGTTGACGTGGTTGCCGTGCATGACGAGCTCCTGGACGCCTGGGGCCTACCGCGTCCCCGCACGATCGTGCCGGCGCGCTGGGGGATCAACAACGAGACCTGGTTCGTCGAGAGCGAAGCCGGACACCACGTCCTTCGCGTGTACGCCCACGACTGGCTCGAGCCGATCCGTTTCGAGCACGAGCTGCTGACGTGGCTTGCCGTGGAGGGGGAGCTGCCGTTCGCGACACCGCTCCCGCTCCCCGTAGCCGGAGGCGACTCGGCGGCGATCGCCGCGACGCTCCGTGGTCCGCGTCCCGCCGCGCTGTTCGAGCGCCTTCCCGGAGAGCACGTTGACGATGAGGACGTCCATTCGATCGCGCGCGGTGGCGAAGCGTTGGCGCGGCTGGACGCGGCGCTCGCCCGACGTGGTCACGGCGGCTCTCGAGAGCCCAGCTTCACCGGCGACTTGACCGCGCTCCATCCGGCGGTGGTCACCCTCGACGGGCTGGATCGCGAGATCGGGGCCGGAGCTGCCGCCTTCGTTGCCCGAGCGGCCGAGGAGGCCGCGGTGCTCCACTCGTCGCTACCACGCCAGGTCACTCACGGCGACTTCGGCTTGGGCAACTTCCTGGTCGTCGACGGTCGCGTTTCGGCGTTATTGGACTTCGAGCTCTGCGCATGGGATGCGCGCGCCGCGGATCTGGCGATCGGGCTCTCGCTCGTATTGAGCAAAGGGAGCGCCGAGCGGCTATGGCGACCTTTCCTCCATGCGTATCTCGGCGCCCTCCGCCTCGATCCGATCGAGATCGCCGCGCTACCCGCGCTCATGAGACTCGGCGACGCTTCCGCCGTCATCTGGTGGGCCGGCCGCGTCCGCGAGGGTCTGGCGCCGATCAGCGAGAACGCTCGCCACACCGATCGAGCGTTGGCGCTCGATCGCTGGCTCGAGGCGAACGGCCGCGAGCTCATCGCGGAGGCATTTCTCGCGATCCACTGAGCCGACGCGGGAACGAAGCGAGTTATCCACACGCGCGCCGCAAGTCCGATCCGATACGTCGAAGGTGATCGAGTCACCAACCGCGGCCCTCCGCCGCCTGCCACCGGACCAGGTGCAGCTCCAGGTGATCCTCGGCTCCATGCTCGGGGGCGCCCGCATCCGCGGTGCTCGCGGGACGCGGCGTCTCGTCATCCGTCACGGGTCCGCGCGCTGGACCTACGTGCGCTGGAAGTACGAGCGCCTCGGCGCGCTCGCGGATGCCGCGCCGCGGTCGCGATCGGGGTCGCTGGAGATCGAGACGATCCCGCACCCGCTGTTCGATGATCTCGCGCGGCTACGCGGCGAGGAGCTGCGCGACCGCCTCACGCCGCTCGGCCTCGCGGTGTGGCTGTGCGACGTCGGCCGGCTCGAGCTCGAGCGCGACTCGTTCCTTCCGGCCCAGCGCGATGTCGCGCTGTCCTGACCTACGCCGCGGCGGATCCGTACGCGACCGCGAGCTCGCGGCGGAGGTTGTGGATGGCGCGCCCATGGAGCTGGCAGGCGCGGGCCTCACTGATGCCCATCCGGACGCCAGCCTCGCGCAGCGTGAGCTCCTCGCCGTAATAGCGCGCGAGCAGCTCGCGCTGCCGCGGTGGCAGGCAACGTAGCGCGGCCTCGACGCGCATGAGCAGATCCTCGTCGTCGTACCGGCCCTCGATCTCGTCCGGTGCGACGAACGCCGCGTATCCGCGCGCCAGCAGCCGGTCCAGGCTCACGCTGGGGCGCAGGTCCCCGTGACCGCGGCCACGTTCGTCCGCGCGGCGCAGCTCATCGAGGATGGCGCCGCGGATGCGGAGCGCCGCGTATGCCTCGAACGGGACGCCGCGGTCGGGCTGGAAGCGGTCGACCGCGTCGATCAGACCCAGGAGACCCGCCGATTCGAGGTCGTCAGGCCCGAGGACGCCGGCGGGCGCGCGCACGTTCCGCGCGATGCGGGTCGAGAGGTCCGCGTAGTGCTCGATGAGCGCGCAACGCGAGGCCGGGTCGCCCGCCTTGCAGCGGGCCCAGAGCGCAGCGTCCACGTCGTCCCCCTGCGCATCGCCGCGCCCCCACCGGCCGCCGGCCGCCCCCGGCTGGCGAACCCCTCCAACGCGCTAGCGCCCGAGCATCGTGCCCGCGCCAAAGGCGTGGATTAATCCCCGTTCAGGTCCATTCGACATACCCGACCGGCGAAATCCATCTGGACCGGACCCCGAACGGGGTCTCCGACGCCGTTTTCGGCATCGTCAGCGACCTCCGCCCACGGCTCCGGCTTTCCGCGTCGGCCTCGCCCCCGCGTCAATCGATCAGACCGCTCCGCAGCGCCAGGACGACCGCGTGGGTCCGATCGGTGGCCGCCAGCTTCGCGATGAGCGATTGGACCCCCTTCTTCACCGTGTCCTCGGCCAGGACCATCACGCGTGCGATCTCCTTGTTCGTGTAGCCCTCGGCCAGGTAGCGGAGCAGCTCCAGCTCGCGCTGGCTGAGCGGCTCGGTGGGCGCGGGCGAGATCGGAGCCGCCGCCGCGACATCGGCCGCGTCGGCGCGCGGAGGCGGTGTGGCATCGGCCGCGCTCCGCTCGGGCACGCCGCGTTCGGATGCGGTCGGGCGGACCACGCCTGGGACGGCTTCAGCCGAAACGACCGCGAGACCGGCGACCGCCGCACGCAGCGCCGCGACGAGCCGGTCGGCCGGCGCGTCCTTACCCAGGTACCCGCTCGCGCCGCCGCGCAGCGCGGCGCGGACGACCTCGGCCGATCGCTCGACGCTGAACACGACGATCGGCAGCGACGGCGCCGCGGCGCGCAAGCGCTGGATCGCCTCGACGCCGCTCGCGTCGGGCAGGCCGAGGTCCAGAACGACCACGTCGGCCGACACCTCGACGACGTGCCGCAGCGCCTCGCCGCAGGTTGCGCTCGTCGCGGCGACGACGAATCCGTTGGGCTCGAGCAGCGCCTTCAGGCCGAGGCGCATCGCCGGATGGTCCTCGACGATCAGCACTCGGATGGCGCGGCGCTCACCGTGGCGCTCCTCGTCGAAGGGCAGCAGGCGCTCATCCAGCTTGTCGGGCCAGCGCGCGGTGGAGCTGACCTGGACCCCTCCGATGCGCCGTCTTCGCTTGGTCGGTCGGATTGTATGTGGCCACTCGGGCAGCGGTGGCATGCCGCGTGCGCCGAGTGCGATCGTGCCGAGCGACCCCCAGACCATGGCCGACCTCTTGGAAGAAGTCGAGCTGAGCGACGAAACTCTGCGTCCACTGCGCGCCGGCGAGAACGTCGAGGGGACGGTCGCCGGCATCAGCGGCGACGACGTGCTCCTTGACTTGGGTGGCCGCTCCGCCGGTGTGGCGTCGCTGCGCGATGCGAACGAGGAGACGCTCGAAGTCGGCGACCGGGTCGTCGCCCTCGTCGTGCAGCCGGAAGGGCCCCAGGGGCACGCTGTCCTCTCGCTGCGTCATGCGCGTCCCGATCATCGGTGGCGCGAGCTGGCCCAGAAGCAGAAGTCGGGAGAGGTGCTGCGCGCGCGCGTTCTGGAGGCGAACCGTGGAGGCGTCGTGGTGGACGTCGGCCTGCGCGGATTCGTCCCGCTCTCGCAGCTCGCTTCGATCGGGCCGATCCGCCGGCCGGAAGGCGAGACCGCGACGGTGCCCGAGGCGGTTCGCTCCCTCGTCGGAAAGGAGCTCCCGCTGCGGGTCATCGAGGTCGATGCCCAGCGGAACCGGCTCATCCTGTCGGAGAAAACGGCCGTCCAGGAGCTGCGGCGCGCCCGCAAGGCCAGGGCCGCGGAGGAGCTGATGGTCGGCGACATCCGCGAGGGCTTGGTGACGCATATCAGTGGGTTCGGCGCGTTCGTCGACATCGGGGTCGCCGACGGCCTGGTGCACCGGTCCGAGATCACGTGGGACAAGGGTGTGAATCCGCTCACGGTGCACAAGGTGGGGGACGCGGTACGCGTTGTCGTGACGGGCGTGGACGCCCAGCGGGACCGGATCTCTCTGTCGATCCGGCGCCTGCGCGAAGATCCGTGGGCGCGAGTGGGCTCGGAGTATGCCGTGGGCCAGGACGTGGACGCAGCGGTCACGAGACTGATGCCATTCGGCGCATTCGCGCGGATCGCCGAGGGGCTCGAAGGACTGATCCACGTCACCGAGCTCGCAAGTGAGCGGGTGAGCGTTCCCGCGGAGGCCGTCAAGGTGGGTGACCGGCTGCGCGTGCGCATCGTTGCGATCGATCCCGAGCGGCGGCGGCTCTCGCTGTCGGTCCGCCAAGCACGACCGAACGTATAATCGGAACAGGATGAGCGTCTCGCCGGTATTAGGTTCAAGGGGCGTCTGATGGGTCCGTTCGACCGCTTCAACGACCGAGCGAAACGAGTACTGGCGCTCGCCCAGGACGAGGCGATCCGCTTCAACCACAACTACATCGGGACCGAGCACCTGCTGCTCGGGCTCGTCCGCGAGGGCGAGGGCGTCGCCGCGCGCGTGCTCGATTCATTGGGGGTCGAGCTCTCCAAAGTGCGGACGGCGGTGGAGTTCATCATCGGCCGGGGGGACTCGACCACCTCCCCGAGCGAGATCACCCTGTCGCCGCGCACCAAGAAGGTCATCGAGCTGGCCATCGACGAGGCCCGCAAGCTCGGGCACAGCCACGTCGGCACCGAGCACCTCCTGCTGGGGCTGGTCCGTGAGGGCGAGGGGATCGCCTCCGGCGTCCTGGAGTCCCTCGGCGTGTCCCTCGAGAAGGTCCGCCACCAGGTCATCGCGACCCTCGGCCAGCAGCACCCCGCGGCGGCCGAGACGGCGACGGCGGGCGGCAAGTCGTCCAGCTCCAAGACGCCGACGCTCGACCAGCTCGGCGTCAATCTGACGGCGATGGCCAAGGCGGGCGGACTCGACCCGGTCATCGGACGGGAGAAGGAGATCGAGCGCGTCATCCAGATCCTCTCCCGCCGCACGAAGAACAACCCCGCGCTCATCGGCGAGCCCGGCGTCGGCAAGACCGCGATCGCCGAGGGCCTGGCCCACCGGATCGTGAAGGGCGACGTCCCGGAGACGCTATCCGGCAAGCGCGTGCTCACGCTCGACATCGGCTCGCTGGTCGCCGGCACGAAGTACCGCGGCGAGTTCGAGGAGCGGCTCAAGAAGATCATCGAGGAGCTGCGCCACGCGCACGACGTCATCCTGTTCATCGACGAGCTCCACACGCTTGTCGGCGCCGGCGCGGCCGAAGGCGCGGTCGACGCGGCGAACATCCTGAAGCCGTCGCTCGCGCGCGGCGAGCTGCAGTGCATCGGCGCGACGACCCTCGACGAGTTCCGCAAGTACATCGAGCGCGACGCCGCGCTGGAGCGCCGCTTCCAGCCGGTGATGGTCGAGGAGCCGACGATCGAGGAGACCGTCGAGATCCTCATGGGCATCCGCTCGCGCTATGAGGACCACCACAAGGTCTCGATCACCGACGAGGCCGTCAAGGCGTCGGCGGAGCTGTCGGCGCGCTACATCACCGACCGCTTCCTCCCGGACAAGGCCATCGACCTCATGGACGAGGCCTCCAGCCGCGTGCGGCTGCGCTATGCGACGGTGCCCGCGGAGGTCAAGGAGGCCCAGAAGGAGCTCGACCGGGTCGTGACCGACAAGGAAGCGGCTATGGAGGCGCAGCAGTACGAGACCGCCTCGACCCTGCGCCAGACGGAGCGGACGCAGCAGGACCGGCTCAACCAGGCGAAGGCCGACTGGCTGCTCGCGCAATCGCAGAAGAAGCCCGACGTCACCGACGAGGACATCGCCGAAGTCGTGTCGATGTGGACGGGCATCCCCGTGCGCCGCCTCGCAGAGGAGGAGACGCAGAAGCTCCTCAAGATGGAGGAGGCGCTGCACGCGACCGTCATCGGACAGGACGAGGCGATCAAGACGATCTCGCGAGCGGTGCGCCGCGCGCGGGCAGGGCTGAAGGATCCGCGCCGTCCGATCGGAGCCTTCTTCTTCGTCGGCCCCACCGGCACCGGCAAGACGCACCTCGCGCGCAAGCTCGCCGAATTCATGTTCGGCAACGAAGACAACATGATCAAGATCGACATGTCCGACTACATGGAGCGGCACAACGTGTCGCGCCTGGTCGGCTCACCGCCCGGCTACGTCGGCTACGAAGAGGGAGGCCAGCTCACCGAGACGGTACGGCGCAAGTCCTACTGCGTGATCCTGCTCGACGAGATCGAGAAGGCGCACCCCGAGGTCTTCAACATGCTGCTGCAGATCTTCGACGAGGGCCGCCTGGCCGACGCGAAGGGCCGCAGCGTCGACTTCCGCAACACCATCATCATCATGACGAGCAACCTCGCGCAGAAGATGCTCAAGAGCGAAGCGTCGCTCGGCTTCCGCGCGAAGGGGACCGCCGGTGAGGACTCGGACACGATGGCTCAGTACGAGCGCATGAAGGAGCGCGTCCAGGATGAGATGAAGCGCTTCTTCCGTCCGGAGTTCCTCAACCGCATCGACGCGACCGTCGTGTTCCAGCCGCTCAACAAGGCGGAGATCCGGCAGATCGTCGAGCTCGAGCTGGTCGGCGTGCGCAAGCAGCTCGCTTCGCAGGAGATCACGCTGCTGGTCAGCGACGAGGCCAAGGACCACATCGCCACGATCGGCTACGACTCCAACTTCGGCGCCAGGCCGCTCGCGCGGCAGATCCAGAACGAGATCGCCGATCCGCTCGCCGAGATGCTGCTCCAGGGGCAGTTCCATGCTGGCGACACGGTCCGCATCCACCCGAAGGACGGCAAGCTGGCGATCGAGCGGACCGACGCCGCGGCCGAAGAGGCGAAGAAGCCGGAGCCGGTCGCCTCCTAGCGGAGCATCGCCGCGGCGCGACCCGGCGGATACTTCGCGCGTGTCCGACCCTTCACTCCGGCTCGATCGTCCGGCGACCGTCGAGGCGTTCGAGGACACCGCCGGTCCGTTCCTTCGAGCGCGCGAGGCCGAGAACTGCCTGATGCTCGGCCTCTGCTCGCAGCTCCGCGCCGGCAGCGCGACGCTACCGGTGCGCTCGCCGTACTTCGGAGTTATGCGTGAGGGGCGCGAGGTCGCCGGCGCCGCGCTCGTCGCGGGATTCCTGGTCGTCCTCTCGAATCCCATCCTGGACGCCGCGCTGCCGCTGCTGGTGACGGACCTCGCGCGGTCGCAGCCCGATATGCCCGGTGTCGTCGGCGAGACGAGCGCGAGCCGTCGGTTCGCCGAGCAGTGGACGCGGACGACGGGACGCTCGCACCGTCTGAACTTGTCCGAGCGCATCTTCCGGCTCGAGCGCGTGATCGCGCCGCGACCTGTGACGGGCGCGATGCGCGCCGTCGCGGAGACGGACCGCGAGCTCATCGCGCAATGGCTCGCGGCGTTCACCAAGGAAGCGCTCGGCCAGGACGTGGACATGGCGCGGATGCGCGAATTCGCCGGACGCTGGATCGCCCGGGAGGCCCGCGCGATGTACCTCTGGGTCGTCGACGGCGAGCCCGTCTCGATGGTCGGCGTCAGCGGCGAGACGCCGAACGGCATCCGCGTGGCTCCGGTGTACACACCAAGCGACCTGCGCGGCCGGGGCTACGCCACCGCGCTGACCGCCGCGGTGACGCAGAAGCAGCTCGACGGCGGAAAGCGCTACTGCTTCCTCTTCACCGACCTGGCGAATCCGACCTCGAATCGCATCTATCGATCGATCGGATACGAGCCCGTCGCCGATGCGTCCGACTACCGATTCGAGGTGCCAGCAGCCCCCTAGCGGTGCTCCGCGAGCGACACTCGCGCAAGCGCGCCACGGCGCTGTCGGCTATGGTCCACACCTCGTGAGCGCGATCTCCGTCCGCGATCTGCGCCGCACGTACCGCTCCACAAAGGGCTTCTTCTCGACAAGCCACGTGGAGCGCGAGGCGCTGCGCGGCCTCTCGCTCGAAGTGGAACGCGGCGAGCTGTTCGGGCTGCTCGGACCGAACGGCGCCGGCAAGACGACGCTCGTGAAGATCCTTGCGACGGTGCTGCTACCGACCGCCGGATCGGTCGAGATCTTCGGATCCGACGTCGTGCGGTCGACGACCGAGGTCCGCCGGAGGATCGGTCTTGTCTTCGGCGGCGAGCGCGGACTGTACGGCTCGATCTCGGGTCGCGACACGCTGCGCTTCTGGTCGGCGCTCTATCGGCTGCCTTCGGACGCCGCGCGCCGGCGCAGCGACGAGCTCCTGGAGCTGGTGGGCCTGCGTGACCGCGCGGACGAGCGCGTGTGGACGTACTCGCGTGGCATGAAGCAGCGCCTCCACCTAGCGCGGGGGCTCATCGCCCGTCCCGAGCTCCTGCTGCTCGATGAGCCGACGATCGGTCTCGACCCGGTCGCCGCGCGCGAGCTGCGACAGATAGTCGGCAGGCTGCGCGACCAGGGCATGACGGTGTTCCTTACCACGCACTACATGGCCGAGGCCGAGTCGCTCTGCGACCGCGTCGCCTTCATCAACGAAGGCCTCATCCCCCTTGTCGACAGGCCGCGCGTGCTCACGCGGGTGGCGTCCGAGATCCGCTATCTCGAGGCGGAACTCCCGGCGGCATCGGCCGACGCCCTCGCCTCGCGCCTTCGCGCGACACCCGGCGTCCGTGAAGTACGCCTCTCGCCGGCGCTGGAAGGATTCGCGCCGATCGCGGTCGATGCCGACACTGCCGCGTACGACGTGGCGCTGGGAGCGCTCGCAGATGCCGGCGCGCAGCGCGTCAACACGCGGGAGCCCACGCTCGAGGACGTCTACGTGCGGCTCCTCGGCGAACGAGGGATGCGCGTCTGATGCCGACGCTGACGTGGTGGTGGCGCGTCGTCGCCGAGGCGGCTCGCGTCCAGCTGCGACTCGGGCTCCACACGCGGCTGATCAGTGGTGCCATCCTGTCGCCGCTCGGCGGTGGGATCTACATCCTGATGGCCCGCTATCTCGGCCGGACCGATCTGGCGGCATTCGTGGTGCTCGCGCCCATCCTGACCGGGCTCTGGGGCAGCGCGATGACCTCCTCCGGTGAGTCGATCTCGACCGAGCGGGATGAGGGCACGCTCGAGCTCCTGATCGCCGCCCCGGCCCCCGCCGCGCTCGTGACGCTCGGCCGAGCGATCGCGACGACGATCGAGTCCCTCATCGCGATCCCGGTCACCCTGGTGGTGGCGGCACTCCTCGGCGTACCGCTCCCGATCGCCGAGCCTCTCCTCTTCGCGGTCGGCCTCGCGGCGCTCGTCTTCGCGACGATGGCGGTGGGTCTCATCTTCGCGGGCATCTTCGTGCTCGCCCGGACCACGACGGTGTTCCAGAACGTCCTGAACTGGCCTTTGTGGATCCTGAGCGGCACCGCCTTTCCGATCGCGCTACTCCCCGGCCTGGTCCAGCCGTTCTCGGCACTCGTCGCGCTCGCGTGGGCCGCCGCCGTCCTGCGCGGTGCGGCGACCGGGATCGGCAGCTCGTGGTGGCTTGGACTCGGCGCCGTCGTGGCGCTCGGGATCCTGTACGTCGCGATCGCCGCGCGCTTGTTCGTCGCGGTCGAGCGGCGCGTCCGCGTAGACGGATCGCTCGCCTCGTTCTGATCGTGCTCCAGCTCGGGATCCTCCGCGCGGCCGCGCACCTCTCGCTCGGCGAGTTCTTCGACCTCTATCCGCCGAAGCTGTACTTCGTCGCCTGGATCCCCCGCGCGGTGTTCCAGCTGGCTTTCTTCGCGCTGCTCGCGCAGTTCCTAGGCGGCCCCCAATACCTCGCGTATGTGCTCGTCGGGACCACGGCGCACGCGACCTACATTGGAGCCCTCGTTTTCGTGGTCTCCTCGGTCGGGCGTGAGCAAGGCATCGGGACAATCCCACTGCTCGTCGCATCGCCGTCGCACCCCGCCCTCGTGCTGATAGGGCGCAACGCGGCCCAGCTCGGGAACGCAGTGCTGACCGGGGCGATCACGCTCGCCCTCGCGACAGTGGTCCTGCAGCTGGATCTCTCCGCAGGCCAGCTCCTCGCCGCTCTCGGTGTCATCCTCCTGCTGACGGTGACCGTCTGCAGCTTCGGACTGTTGCTTGGCGGGATCGCCCTGCGGATCCCCAGATACCGGAACACGATCTCGAACTTCTCGACGCTCGCGCTGACCTTTCTCTGCGGCGTGTACGTGCCGACGCAGTTCCTGCCAGCGTGGATCCGGCCGCTCAGCGAGGTCATGCCTGTGACGCACGGTCTCCGCGTGCTCCGCCATGCGATGCTGGGAACCCAAGCCGACGTCCCCGCGGAGCTCGCGGCGGAGGTCGCCGTGGGAATCGTCTTCTTCGGCCTGGCCCTCGTGTCGTTCAGGTACTTTCTGCGGCAGGCGCGCGCGACGGGAACACTCGATTTCCACTAGCCGGGCAAGACCCGGCTCGATACTTCTCGTGATGCCCGGTCCCGATCTTATCGCGCGAGAGATCCATGCCGATGAAGGTCAGGTGGATAGCCTCGCTTGCCGACGGAGTCGCGCCGGCCGCGCCATCCTGGGCAGTATGGCATCGATGGGAGTCGAGCGATTCAAGCACCCCGGTTGTCGCGGCCGCGCGCGAGGGCGGGCGGAATACCCGATCCTGAGTGTCCCGGGGACGCGCCGCGTTTGTCAGAGTGCCGACTATTTCCTACGTTCGGCGCTGGCATGAAGCCGTTTCGATTCGGGGTGAGTGTGACGCGCACGACCAGCCGTGAGGACTGGCGCGAGAAAGCCAGACGAGTTGAGCAGCTCGGGTACGGAAGCCTGGTAATCGGCGACCATCTCTCGGCGCAATTGTCGCCGCTCCCGGCGCTCGTGGCCGCGGCCGATGCTACCAGCACGCTTCGACTCGGTTCCTTTGTCTTAGTGAGCGACTTTCACCACCCGGTCTTCCTCGCAAAGGAGGCCGCGACCGTGGATGTCCTATCCGCAGGCCGCCTCGAGTTCGGGATCGGTGCAGGGTGGCAGCGTCGAGACTACGAAATGTCAGGCCTCCCGTACGATCGCGCGAGAGACCGCGTATCGCGCCTGGAGGAAGCGGTGCGGTTGATCCGTCGACTCTGGACCGAGGCCACTGTCGAGCACAAGGGCCGATGGTTTGCGGTGCGGTCAGCCACTGTGCTCCCGCGGACGGTCCAACAACCTCACCCGCCCATTCTCATTGGTTGCGGCGGCCCGCGGATGCTCCGGGTCGCTGCCGAATCGGCGGAGATTGTCAGCCTCAATCCGCGGGTTACCCACGAGACGGGAAAACTCCTGCCAGGTCAATTGACCGCCGCCACCGTGGGGAAGAAGGCCGGCTTGGCATACGCCCTGGCTGCCAAACGGGCGAGGCGCATCGAACTCAATGTCGTCGTGTTCGAGGCGATGTTGACCGACGACCGCCGCCCGGTCATTGAAGAGGTCGCGCAACGGTTCGGATGTGAGATCGCTGACATCGCGGACAGCCCTCACTTTCTGATTGGCTCGGCTGCCTCGATCCGAGACCAACTGCGTGAGCAGCGCGAACGCTTCGGCATTACTTACTATGTCCTCCCCTATGCGTCCAGCGAGCATCTCGCGTCAGTGGTCGTCCCGCTCAGCGGCGACTAGGATGCGCTACGCCCTTCGAGGTGTGACCCGCGCTGACAATGCTTCCTCCGTTTCGATCGAGGAACCCAATGCCCGAGCGTAGTCACGATGTCATTGTGGTGGGATCCGGGGCGACCGGTGGATGGGCTGCGTATGAATTCACGCGGCGAGGACTTCGGGTTCTCCTGCTCGAGGCGGGTGCGGCGCTCGATCCCGACGCCGATCTTCACGACGACGGTGCCGAAGCTGCGCTCCTGCTCGAGCGCCGTCCGATTCAGTCCACTTGCTATGCATGCACGGAGGGGACGGCAAAGCTCTTCGTCGACGATCGCGACAACCCGTACGTCACTGCCAGAAATACGCACTTCCGATGGATCCGCAGTCGACAGCTCGGCGGCCGCACCACCGTGTGGTCGCGACACGTTTACCGTTTCTCCGACACCCAGCTCCGCGCCGGCGAATCGGATGGACTGCCGGGCCGGTGGCCGCTTTCCTACGGGGAGCTCGCACCGTTCTACGCGCGCGTCGAACGGAGACTTGGCGTGTCAGGCCGGGCGGACCGCCTTGACCAATTGCCGGACGGATGGTTCGTCCCGTGCTCGCCGAGTCCGACGCTGGATCGCTTGGCCAGACGGCTCGAGGGCGCGCTCCCCAGACTTCGCGCCACTCCAGGAAGAACCGTTGTCCCCAAACCCTCGACGACATCGCCGGGGACGTGCGCGCGAAATGATTGGCGCTGTCACACCTGGGCAAGCACGAGCAGTCTAGGTTCGACGATCCTGGCTGCCAATGCCACCGGTTTGCTTACGCTGCGGACCGATTCGATCGTCAGTCATGTATTGGTCCGCGCCGGACGGGCCTATGGTGTCCGCTACATCGACGCGAAGACCGAAACCGAGCACGATGCCGTTTCGCGTGCCGTGGTCCTCTCGGCTTCGACGCTCGAATCTACGCGGATCCTGATGCACACGAACGCGCAGTCTTCTTCCGCCGAGATCGGATCGACCTCCGGTGTACTGGGCCGCCACCTGATGGACCATCTCTTCACCGAGATGGTGGTGAGTGGGCCGATCGACGATGCCGGCGAGTTCAATGGCAAGCCCGGACCGTACCCTAGCCTCTGTGCGCCGGCTGTCGGGCGGCTTCTCGGCCGCCGCGACTTCGCTCGGGACTTTTCCGTTATGGCCGGAATCCGGCCGGCAGCCCAGCCAGGCGATGGCCGCACTTTTTGGCTCGTCTCTTACGGTGAGATGTTGCCGGACGTTCGAAACCGGGTCACGCTGGACAGCGGCGTCGATGCTTGGGGCATTCCCGTGCTGCGAATCGAATGCAGATTGCGCGATAACGACCGGCGGATGGCGCGGTCGATGAAGCAGGTCGTGACGGATCTCGCCGAGGCGATATCGCCAGCAACCTGGCACGGCAGCGCTGAATTGCAGACCCCTGGTCTTGCCGCTCACGAGGTCGGAACCGCCCGCATGGGTTCAGGTCCAGACACCTCGGTTCTGAATTCTTGGAATCAGTGCTGGGAGATTCCTAACCTTCTGGTGACTGACGGCGCCTGCTTCCCGAGTATCGGTTTCCAACATCCAACGCTGACGATGATGGCTCTGACTGCGCGAGCGTGCGATCACCTCGTCGAGTTGTTCTCGGCTCGAGTTCTCTAGTCCGCACAGCCGCGCGATTGAGATCGGTGGCGTATTCAGGACGCGCGAACCGGGCGGCGCCGCAACGGCGCGGGAGCGGGAACTGAGGGAACCAGGAAGCCGTAGCGCAATCGGAATCGTGAAATGGCAGGACCACGTGCTCCTGTTGGCTGTCCGGCCGGGCGGAGACTGGTCGCTACCAGAGGTGCCCTTCGGCGCGTCCGATTCCGCCGAGGCCGCAGTTCGCCGTCGCCTGCTCAATGGCGGAATAGCGCCGCGCGATGCGCGCTTCCTCGCGCGCGCGCGGCGCGGTGCTGGGGTGATCGAGTACTGGGCCACTACGTCGGCCGAGCTTCTAGCGTCGTGGGAAGTTCCCGGCGTGACCCGAGGCTGGTTTTCTGTGATGGATGCCGCCCGCCTCCTTCACGCAGACGGCGAGCTGGTCGACCTCCTAAGCGCTTCGCCCAACACCTCCCTTAGCGCTGCGGCGCCCTCGCCGACGAAGCGTAACGAGTGACCGCCGGCGCTCCACTCGCCGATGAGGGCCGCGGCGTAGCCAGCGGCGAGCGCCGGTAAGCCGTCATAGCGGACGCTGTTTCCAACGGAGAAGACTTTCACGGACGGGCAACGCAAGCGACGAGCAACCTGGGCGAAATGGTCTCGCTCGGGTTTGGCTGAATCCAGCTCGGTGGCGGTGAACGCCGCGACCAGCGGCAAGTCGAGGCGTCGGACCGTCTCAGCGTCGCCGTTTGTGCTGCTTACGGCGAGGTGGTCGCCGTCGACCACGGCGGCGAGCAACCGCGCGGCGGACTCGTTCACCCGCAGTTGACGCGTGGATTCGGTCAGGAATAGATCGAGGAGATCGCGGCTGAGTGGACTCTTTGCCCTTCGCTCGATGCGCGTAACCCGGAGGACGTACTCGATACTCTCGCGTCGGCGCTCGGAGTACTGCACTGAACCTTCCACCTGATGCCGCGCACGCTGGAAATCGCCCGCGTCGACCCGGACGCCATAAAGATCTTGAAGGTACCGGGCTATCCGCTCACTGGCACGTGCCTTCGCCACCGTGGTGCTGACGAGCGTGTCGTCTACATCGAAGACCACCGCAAGCTTGCCCATGGCGGAACGGCTAAGGCCTCGTTCCTTCAGAAGTGTGCTACTTGGCGACTCTGTCCAGGTACTCGAGGGTCGCTCGATTGTTCGATGCACCGGTCGCGCGCGCTGCCGCGAGCGCGGCGGCGATCTGTTGCTCGCCCGGCTCGCCCCATCGCAGGAGATGGTTCAACTCCGGCAAGGGACAGAGCGCCCGTCCGTAGATCCTGCCCGTGGCAGGATCCGGCCGACGTGGCCCGATGGCGCGGATCCGGGCGAGGACTCGAAGTTGCGCGTACGGACGACCGCTTCGCAAGTCGTCATTCAATACGAGCTGGTAACCGACGGTTCGGATGAATTCGATCGTCGTATTCGCCTCTTCGAGAACCTCTCGAGCGAGCGTCTCCTGCTCGGTTTCGCCCGGTTCGGGAGTCCCTCCGGGTAGACAGAACTTCATACGGTCGTGAATGACGAGCGCCCGGCCATCCGCGTCGAGGCAAAAACCGTAGATCTGCGTGATGGGAAGATCGACAGGGGACCCTTCACGCCAGACCAGCTCGAGCGTGGTCACCTTGCGGCCCCGATCTCTCTCAAGTTTTCCGGCTTGCGAGCGCGCGCATACACGTAGGTCGTCCATCGGCGGGCCAGCGGTAGGCGTGACAGTACACCGTCGAGGGGCGACAGCAGTCGTGAGAGTTCTCCTGGGAGGAAATGTCGCTCTCTCCGACCGCTGAAGGCGATCGACGTTGAGGGAAAGAACCCGATGTGATCCACGTGTTGAACTACGAACCCGGCTGCGATCAGCATCCGACAAAACGTCTCTTCGGTGTAGGTCCGGAAGATCCCTTCCCCGCGAGAGTTCATCGCCACTCCTGAGCGTGAGCCAACGTACTTCGCGATGCCCTTGACCGCCCTGCCGAGAGACCTCTCGTTATCGATGTCGGCGATAAGAAATCCGCCGGGGACCAGAACTCGACACGCCTCCTGGATGACTCGGTCAGGACGGGGAAAGTGCACTAGCGACATTAGGCAGGTGATGGATGCAAAGCTCTGATCGGCAAAGGGGAGGCGTTCGGCGTCGGCGCACACCAGCGGCCGGCCCGGCGCATTTTGACGGCTAAGTTTGAGCATCTCCGCCGATATGTCGAGGCCAATCGCTCTCATATCCGCGGGGAGCGTGACCAAGAGTCGACCGTAACCGCAGGAGATGTCGAGCAGGGAAGCCGGCGTGCTTGACCTCAGATCCCGCCTCACCAGCGCTAGCTCGCGCTCGTACAGATGTCGGTAGGTACTGGTCTCGGGCCGCCACCATCTGGCTACGGTATTCGGTGACCGGAAATACGCCTTTACGTCAGGCATCGCCTCCGCACCTCGCGTAGCTTTCTATCCGCCAGTTTGAGTACCGACAGCGCGAGTCCGGTTGTCGCAACGTCAGTATCGACTCCATCTGTCGGCGGACCGCCATCGCTGGTGCGCGGCAGACTACGGCATCGATCGTGCGGCAGCGCCGATCGCCTCTATGCTGACGCGCAGGACGGATGCTTGTTAGTTGTCATAGAGGGCCCGGACTTTGCAGGAAAGAGCACGATCACCGATCAGCTTGCTGAGATCCTCGAAGCCAAGGGAATCCGAGTGCGGCGGAGCACGACGTGCTTGACCAGTGGGGTGGTCTCCGAGGTCGTCAATCGGGTGCAATCCAGACCTACCCTAGTTCCAATGCTGCGCTCTTTCGTTTTCCATTGCGCCTATCTGTTCGACGTCTTGTCGTGGCGAGACGATCCGAAGGTAGTGACGATCCAAGAGAGCTACTGGTGGCGCGTATACGCGTTCGATGTCGTGTACGGGCAATGGATCGGCGCACTGTATCTTCGGCTGCTATCCAGATGGCGGCCGCGGGCGGACCTCGCCGTGTATCTTCGGTGCGGAATCGAGACGCGAGCGGCTCGCGCGAGGAACAGCGGTTCGACCGACCCGCGTGACCTCGTCCGTTTCACGTCTGCGTATTGTCAGTCGCGACGGCTTGAGCAAGAACTATTCGCCCTTGCTCGGAAATACGACTACTGGGTGGTGGACTCGGAGCATATGCCGGCGTCGGCCGCTGCGGCCGCGATCGGATCTCGAGTCCTCGCGCTCCAGACCGCCCTGCAGTGACCGTAGGCCGTTCGATGCATATTGCTATAGCGCAGCCGCGTCTTTCGTATTTCGTGGGGGGCGCCGAGGTCGTTGCCGCCGAGCATTCGCGGGGGCTCGTGGAGCGCGGCCATCGGGTCACCGTTATCACAACCAAGATGGACCGCAGTGAACTCTACGCGAAGGTTCTTCGCGCTCGAGTTGAGACGGTTGAGGTGAGACTTCCTGCGAGCATTCAAGCGGTCGTTCCCGGCGAAAATCGTTGGCGGTGGTATGCGGAATCACTGGCGTTCGTCCGGGAGGCAGAGAAGATCCTAGATAGCCTCGATTTCGATGTCTTGGCGACGCACTTCGCGATCGACGGTCTCCTCGCGCTCTTCACCGACCGACCCTCGATACTTCATCTTCACGGCGAAGCGACGAAACCCAGTTTCGGCGCGAAGATCGCCCTCGAGCGCAGCGACTTGCTGCTCGCGGGCTCCCAGAGTGTGGCTGACTACTGGATCAAGGTCCGCCCGGCGATCGCCTCAAAGCTGCGCTTGCTGCGCAATGGCGTGGATATTGCTACGCGACCGGCGCTCGGCACGCGCCAAGACTACGACGTTCTGTTCCTCGGCCGCCTGATACGGAACAAGGGCGTCCAGGACCTGATCCGAGCGGTGGCCGAACTCAAGTCGCGCGGTTCCATCATCTCCGTTGCGGTCGTGGGGGACGGACCCTACGCAGCCGAATTACGTTCGCTGGCAGTCCAACTCGGCGTCGAAGACACCTTTCATTTTCTTGGACTCGTGGCCGAGTCCGAGAAGGATCGACTCTTCGGCACTGCGCGCATGTTTGTCGTGCCCTCCTTGGGGCGTGAGCCGGTATTGCTCACCACTCTCGAGGCGGCGGCAGCGGGGATGCCTCTGATCGTCACCTCGGCCGGCGGCTCGCTTGAGTTCGCGCAGGATGGTCGGAACGCGCTGGTCGTCTCTCCCGCGAATCCGTTGGCACTGGCCGCTGCGATTGAGAGACTTTTGTCGGATCCGCAGCTAGCGTCGCAAATTGCCGCTGGCGCGTTCGATGACGTGCGCGGATGGTCGTGGCCCGAGCGGGTTTCCGAAGTCGAAGCCCACTACCGAAGCGTTCTGACCTAGCGAAATCTCTGCTCAGCGCGGGCGCCTGGCCGCTCTTGCGCACGTGGTCGCAGCGCACGCGTCATGAGCGCCGATCGCGGGCGGTTAGGCGGACGTTTCTCACGCCGATCTGGCCGTCTCGCGGCCTGAGACGGGCCGCAGCTCGTGAGCTTCGTCGCTTCGGTGGCTCGATCGCACGGAATTTGTCTTCCAACGAGTCCGGACGTGGCTGTTCGTGGGGTCGGGCGCGATCCCGATCACAGGATTTACAGCGGCGCGCTTTGCCTGTGGGCACCGGCGATATCGTCGTCGTGTTTCGGCCGGCCGCGGCGCGCCCCGGCGAGCGGCATCAGGATGCGTTCGAGGCATGCCACCCCGAACCACGGCACCTTGAGCAGCTTGTCAATCGCGTAACCAAGCGACGCATGCAGCAACTCCAGCCGGCTGCGAGAAGTCACCGCCATACTTTGGCACCGCGCTGAGAGGCCGACCAGGCCCCAGACCGCGGTCGAAAGCCCCAGTACTGGATGCACGAACAAGGCTACTGGAGCGCTTGCCCATAGGAACAAGCTCCACGCCGGCAATTCGCACACATAACCGCTGAGCTTCGGAGGACATTCGCGCAGGATCATGCTCACGAGTAGCCGCGCACTCCCTCGCGGATTGCGGTGCGCGACAGTCGCGTAGTACCGCCACAGCGACATCGGATGGTGATGCTCGGCGCGAAGTTGCGGAAGCAGCCCGGCCGTCCAGCCCAGCGCATTGGCGCGCAACTGCACAAAGATGTCTTCGCACGCGCTGCTTCGATATGACATCGGGAAGATGCCTGCGGCGGCGAAGATGTCCGCCCGAAAGACGCTAAGCCCGCCTGTAATGGTGATCCATTGATGCTTGGAAAGTACGAGGCCTCCTAGCGATGTTTTCCCAGACAAGCCTCGATATTGAAGATCCCTCGCGCGTGCGCCGAGGCCATCGCCGCTGGCTTTGTACAAGCCGGTCAAGATGCCTAGATCGGAGTGACGCTCGAATGCCTCCAAGATCAAGGGCAACGCCGTCGCCCAGTCTTGGATGATCATGTGCCCATCCACGAACATCACCAGCGGCGCCCGCCGCCATCTTACCCCGAGGTTGCGGAGCTGGCCGATGCCCCCATTCCAGGAGGCGCGGAGCACGGCATCTAGGTGTTGACCTTCGGCAAGATGCGAGTAGTCTCGGCTGCCGTTGCATGCGATCGCGATCCTTTGCCGGAACCTCGGGATCTGAAGAGATCGGACCGCTTCCGCAACCAGTTCTTCGGGCTCGTCGTTACAGCAAAGAACGATGTCGAGCACTGGCGTTGGGTCGGATGCCCCGCTCGCTTCGGAATGGGTGATTTCGCTGACGGCTATGACTCTTCTACCTCTAAACCGCCTCGGAGATGGGTGATTGATCCAGTTAAGCGACGGGCGCTTCCGCGACGACCTCAAAGAAGGTGATTAAGCGAGGCGCAGACCGCGATCGAGTCGCAATTAACGTTACCGGTCTGGACATGAGCGGGAAGTCTACAACCGCGGCAGCGCTCGCCCAAGCGCTCAGCGGCGGAGAGGTCACGCGTTACTTCGGCAAAGTGTCGGCGGGTGTCGCGGTTCGCTCTCTCGGCGCTCTCGCCGGACTGGTGAGCAAGTCCGTCGGCGAACGAGGAGGCAATCTCGTCAGCCTTCTCTACGTCATCCTGCTCGTGGCCGAACGCCCGGCCTTCGTCGCGCTCAGGTCGAGAACCGGTGTCCACATCTTCGAAGGCAGATGGGAGCGCTCCGTCGCGTTCAACTGGTCGGTGCGACGCATTCTGGGCTTTTGGGGTTGGTCTTCAGAGAGACTCATGCCGCCGGCCGATCCGACGGAAATTACCGTCTTCCTCACGTGTCCGCAGCCGATACTTCGCGAGCGCGCTGAACGGCGGTCCCGGCCATTGAGCATCCTCGATCGACGCATCGCGACCGGTCCCGCGTTTTCGACCGTCATGGAATTTGAACTTCTGAGACTTGCCGTGGGCCGGTCGCGCGCCACGGTCGAACTGGACAGTGGGGAATTGAGAACCGAGGCAATCGTTGCCGCGACGATGGACCTACTTGATCGCCTTTCTTCGGACACGCCTCCAGGCAGACGCGTCTCGCGCCCGCGGTGCGGTTAGGGCAGCGACGAACCCTCCGCATTCTCCTTTATCACGACGAAATTCTCGAGGGCGAGCGCGTCGATGTTCGAGTTAACGAAATCGCGTACGGCCTCAGCAGGCTGTAACACCATCGGCTCGGTCTCGATATTGAATGAGGTGTTCGCCAGCAAGGGTATCCCTGTGGTCTCCGCAAATCGCTTTAGCAGCGCCCAGAACTTTGGGTTCGCGTGCGCGCTGACCGCTTGCGGGCGAGCGCTTCCGTCCACATGCACGACTGCCGGTATCGCCTTGCGCATCGACTCGCGCACATTGGTCGCGACGATCATGAATGGCGAGGGGATCGGGCCTTCGAAGTAGTCGAAGAAGTTCTCGGCAAGAACACTTGGCGCCACTGGGCGCCACATCTCTCGTCCCTTGATCTGATTCAACTTCACGTGCGTCCGCCGGGCGCGCGGATCTCCGAGCAGGCTGCGCGCACCGAGAGCGCGAGGTCCGATTTCGGCGCGCCCGCTGAACCAACCGACGATCCTGCCGGCGGCTAGGTGCGCGACAACCTCGGCCAAGAGTTGGTCGTCGCTGACCTCGCGATAGGCCAGTCCTGAGGACTCCAGCGCCTGGCGGCAGGCCGCCGCGCTGTAACTCGGGCCCCAGTAAGCATGCACCATCTCGAAACCGACGCTCCGCGTCTCCGCAGCGCACACGAACGCCGCCCCCAGCGCGGTGCCCGCGTCGTTCGCTGCGGGGGGTATAAACATCCGCTCGAAAATCTGGGACTCGGCAAGCTTCCCGTTGGTAGAGCAGTTGAGTGCCACACCACCGGCTAGGACCAGGTTGGACGATCCGGTGAGCCGCTTGGCGAGACGCGCCAGTTCAATCATGACCTCGTCAAGCGAACGCTGCACCGAGGCGGCGAAATCCGCATAGGCGAGGGCGCCCTCTTCGCTAGCTTCGGTGAAGGGAAAGTTGTGCCGACGAAAGTACTCCGTGAGCTTTTGCCTCGTCTCCTCCGCCAGCCGCCTGGGGGTCATCGAAACCATGGGCGGCAGTTCGAGCGCAGGGGAACCGTTCCGCCATGAGAGTGGAAGAACTTGACCCGGTCGGCCGTAGCCTGCGAGTCCCATCAATTTCCCCGATTCGTCTGCCGACTGCCATAGACCGGCGTAGCGCGCCGCGCGCGAGTAGTAGTAGCCAAGCGACAGGTCGACCCCGAACCGAGTTAACTCCTTGAGATGACCGTTGCGTGCGTAGTAGAGCGTCGTCGACGCATCTTCACCGCTGCCGTCAGCGACGATGATGGCGGCGTCTTCGAAGCCGCTGGGAAAGTACGCGCTCGCGGCATGGGCCAGGTGGTGGCGCACTTGCCGAATCGGTCGCTTGAGCGTCCGCCGAGAGTGAAATAGCTGCGGCGGAAAGAGCCAGTCGGGATCCGCCGGATGCCGGTTGGTGGCGAGTTCCTCAGGACTGAGCTGCGCCCATCGGCGCCAGAGATCGTGGTCCACCCCCAGCGCGATCACGTCCACGTCCTCTAACTCGGCACCTACGCTGTCGAGACACCATCGCGCCGCATCGCTTGGGGGCTCTCCCATTGCCCGCTTTCGTCGACTGAATCTTTCTTGCTCGACGGTCGCCGCGAGCTGACCATCGACAAGGAGCGCGGCGGCAGCGTCGTGGCTCCATGCGCTCAGGCCGAGAATTAGGCTTGGCACGGTGGGGGACACTATCGGGTCGTCCACATCGCTGACTCGGCCGGCGTTCGTAGCTGCTGCACGTGCGAATCGCGCGTGACGTCACGCTGCCTCGCTGTCCCATGCCGTCCAGTGACGACGATAGCCATCGCTCTTATGAGCCCACGATTCGTACGCGGTTCCTCACTCGTCGGCCCGCCCTAAACACACCGCTCGCCCGCCGACGACGGCCTGGGCACGCCATGCGATCTCGGTCCGACGTGAACGAACCCCGCCGCCTACTTCCGGACGAGAAAATTCTCCATGACGAGATAGTGAACCTCCGGCATCGCCCTAAACGCGCGGATGGCATCATCCGGGCTACCCACGATCGGCTCCGAATCGCGGTTGAACGAGGTGTTGGCGAGCATCGAAATTCCCGTTCGTCGGCCGAATGCACACAGCAGACTCCAATAGATCGGGTTGGCGGCGCGTGTGACCGCCTGGGGCCTCGCGCTGCCGTCGATGTGCACAACGGCCGGGATCAAGGAGCGGATTTCCTCTTTCGCTTGCACCGCCACGATCATGAAGGGAGAAGCGTGGGGACCGTCGAAGTAGCGGGGGAATTCCTCGGCGATCACGCTCGGCGCCACCGGACGCCACATCTCCCGGCCTTTGGCGCGATTGAGACGAACCCAAGTGTCGCGCTTGCCTGGGTGGCCCAGCAGACTGCGCCCACCTAGCGCCCGCGGGCCGACTTCGGCGCGGCCCCGGAACCAGCCGACCAGGTCGCCTTCGGCGAGCACACCGGCGACGCGCTCCACCAGGTCATCGTCGGCAAGTCGCTCCGGTACCAGGCCCGCGGCGGAAAAGCTTGCGCGGATCTCGTCGTCCCGGAACGACGGTCCCCAGTAGGCGTGTTCCATCGTCCAATTGGGTGGCTCTTTTGCCAACCGGCGATGTACTTCAAGAGCCGCCCCCAGCGCGGAACCGCCGTCATGGGCGACCGGCTGCACGAAGAGGCGCTCAAACGACGTCCGCTGGGCCAAACGCCCGTTCGCCGTGCAATTGAGTCCTACGCCGCCGGCAATGGCGAGGTTCCGCGAGCCAGTTCGCGCATGAAGTTCGCTGGCGAGCTTGAGAAGCACGTCCTCGAGCGAGGCTTGCACCGAAGCCGCGAAGCTTGTGTACGCCATCGCTCCTTCGGCCGAAGCCTTTTCATACGGATAGCAGTTCTTCGCGAAGTAATCGAGCAACTGGGCGGAACGCTGAAAATAACCCTCCGCGCCGGCATCGTTCGCCACATGCGTAAGCTCCGGAAATGCCGGACCGTCCCGCCAACACAGAGGCACCCGCGTCGTCGGTCGACCGTACGCTGCTAAGCCCATCAATTTTCCGACTTCGCTAGTGCGGTTATAGAGACCGGCGTACTCCGCCGCGCGTTGGTAGTAAAGGCCAAGGGAGACTGGGGCCGGGTAGTTCTTGATCAGACGTAGTCCCTCGGGGCTGCCATGGAAAAGACTCGTCGAGACGCCTTCTCCTTGGTTGTCGGCGACCAGAACCGCGGCGTCATGAAAGCCGCTCGGCCAGAATGCGCTCGCCGCGTGGGCGACATGGTGGTCGATCGGATAAATTGCTGGCAGGTCGCTGCGCGGGAAGTCAACTGTCGGAAAGAGTCTCTCCGGATCGTCGGGGCGCGTGCTCCCGTCGTCCTTGATCTTAGCCAGAACGCGCCAGCGCTCGTAGTCTCCGCCCAGGCCGATGGCAGAAATGTCGTCCAAAGAAATGCCGGCGGCGGAGAGACAGAATTTCGTCGCGCGAATCGGCGCCTCACCTGAGGCGCGCTTCTTCCGTGAGAAGCGTTCCTCTTCTGCGAAGGCAACTAGCCGGCCGGCGCGGAGGATGGCCGCCGAGGCGTCGTGATGGTTGAAATTGACGCCCAAAATCCAGGGTCCCCCACCGTCCACGCGTGAGGAACGCCCCCTGTACATTGCTGACCCTCTGTTCTGCCGGCGAGTGCCGTTGCACCCACGGGCGAACGTTATGACCTCAGCCGATGGTAAGGCGACCGTGTCCGTGTGCCTGGAACGTGGTGGGCGCACCACTGCTTGGTCTGCCGAAGCGCCCTCGTCCCGGAAGTTCGGTGCCAACGAACGATAGGTTGACTCAGCACGCCGAAGTCCCCCAAACGCGCGGCCTCCGGTTCCAGATTCGCTATCGTTCACCGCAACGGAACCGGGGAAAATCGAGAATCGAGAGTGCCATTGCGGAGGCAACGCGCGACGATCTTGCCCGTGCATTTGGAGAGCCGCCGGTCCAGTCCGAAGAGCATGCCGCGCCGGTAGGTGATGGCACGCCGACGCCAGCCGAAAGGCCAGGAACCGGGTGAAGCCGCAGACTGCAGGCATTGACGCGCGATCGGACACGGCGCGGTCGGCGCTGCGCATAACGACCTTCGGCAAGCTCAAGCCCCCGGAGCGTCGCGCCGTCCTCCGGTTGGCGGTACGGCGGCTGCGGTCTGCCTTCGGTGTCCCACTCCGCCGAGCTCAGAGCACTATCCGTGACATCGGCAACTCGCTTGCTGACAACACTCTCGTTTATATGGTTGGTGAGCCGCCTGAAATCGCGCTGTGTGTCACCAGCCAGCACACCCTTGGGACTCATTCGTTGCTCTATGCGCCTCTGGTTGGTTACACGCGTCCGCTCGTTGGCATGGCTCTTGGGCGCATTCTGCGGATGGCGTCCAGTCGCGGACGCCTCCACGTCGCGTTCGCCGCGTCCGAGGTACGCGCCGGTGTCCTGAACTCGATCCCTCACACCGCTCTCGCGATCTTTGTGCGGACTGCCGCACGACCGCGGGCTTGCGCCGCGCTCATTCGTGCCGCGAAGCCCGGGGACCGTGAATTTGTAGTCGAACTCCTTCGACGCGCAGTATTTCGCGGCGCGTCGGATCTCGCTGAGGTTCGATCAAGGCAGGAGCTAAGTCGTGTGGCCCTCGCACTGGCCCGTCGCGTCCTCAGCGAAAAGGGCCTGACGCTGGTCGCCGAGGTCGATCGCCGCCGGGTCGCGCACGCGGTCGGGTTTCGACACGATTGGGATGAGTGGGGCGAGCATGGATTGGTTGAACTCATTGACATCTACGTCTTGGAAAACACGGGCGTTGCGCGCCTTGGTACCGCGCTCGAACGGTGCTTCACGTCGAGGGCGGCGGGCGTGGGCAGCCGTGTGGTCGAGGGCCATATTGTCCCGCATAGAGAGAACACGGACTTCGCGACTGCTCTTCTTCGCCGCCTAGCCGGACGCGGCTGGCGGCAGCACCGCACGCTAGTTCGTCTCGAGCTCCCGCTCGCGTGCGACTAGGTATGTTTCGAGTGCCTCGCGTAGGAGCGCCGACTCAGGCCGACTGCTCCGACGGGCGAGCTCGCTGAGGCGGGCCGACAGCGCTCGCGGGTAATACGTGCTCTTCATCACCATGACATCGGCCGACGCGCGCACGATAATATTCCGCCCCGCAGCCTTCGCCTCCATTAGCGCGCCTTGGGCGCTCCAGAACGTCAGCGAGGGATCCCGTTTCACGAGAGCGGCCATGCCCACGCTCACGGTCACGCCGGATGTCGTATCTGGCAGTCGCCTGCGTATGACTTCGCCCCCACGCAGAGCCTCTGAGATCCCACGGCTTGTCAAAGTCGCCCAACCGTCACCCGTGTAAGGCGTCGTGTTTCTCTCTGATCCGAAGACCTCGTCAATAAGTCGTCGAAGCTCGGTCCGCGCTCCTGCCCGTCTTTCTTCGGGCAGGAGTCGGGACTTGTCGAGGTCCCATAGCACAAGCGTTCTAATCCACTCTCGACCGTCTTCGAGCATTGCGGTCAGGTCAAACTCAATAGGCGGGATCACCATTGACCATATTGACGTGGTGTGTCAATATCCGCCTAGACTCGCCGTTTAGGGCAAAAAGAAAAGTTGGAAGGAGTCAGTCCCAACATGATCTACAGGACAATTTCCCCTGATGTCGTCCGCTTCGCACCCAGGCCGCAAGGCGGCAAGAAGCAAGGCAGCAAGAAGCGCCAGCCCCTCTAGCGGGGAGATCGGGGTCACCCCCTTCAAGGCGCGACCAGCAGCGCTCCTCGAGACTCGGGGTGCAGCGGCGAGTCGACTCGCCGCTGCACGAAGTGTTTCGCTCAGAACTGATAGGAGCATCGCATGAGCAGCTCGATGTGCGATGTTGCGATGCGCGTGCGGCACACGTTATTGGCCTCCGGCAACGTCGGACGAGCGGACTCATTCGTCAACAAGGTCAGCGAAATCCTCTGGGGCCACTGACGTCGGTAGCACCGCAACTGAGTGGCCGTCGATTTCCCTGACGCACATCGAGCGGGCGGTCCCGCGCACGCGGACGAAGACGGCGCTCCGCCGCTGCGAAAGAACGCGATCGCCGAGGTCGGGTGGGAATAGGTGTGCCAGCGTGCGTAGGACACGCGCGTCAGTCGTCGAATCCGCGATCCGTCTGATAGCGTCCCAGTAGATTCCTCGGATCCCTTGATCGGCGAAGATCGCCACAGCGCTCGCGCTTTGAGGGTAGCGAGACACGAAAGTGCCGAGCGCCCCCCGCAGCGGAACCCGATCTAGGGCGGACACCTCGCGCTCGAGCGCTGCACGCATCAGACGCTCCGCAATCGGGATGGCGGGCCAAGTCGCCAACGCCGCGCGCAGAACGATGAAGTCCAGGAGGTCGCGCGCGTGTAGTGCCGTTCGTTCGAGGCACTCCATGAGGAATACCCGTACGCGCCAAGGCAGCGACGCGATCCGAACGCCGGTGTCGGCATCGACCTGAAGGGTGCTCCAAAACGCGTCGTTGGGCACCCACCAGCTCGCCCTCGACGTGGGTATTCCCCGAACGAGCATCTCAGCCCGGACTCGGTTCGTACTTTCATCCCCTCGCCACATTTCCACTTGACATGTGCTACCCGCCGCGTCTTGTCCGAGGAGCCCTGTCTTTTGCAGCGCAAGGCCCTGTGAAGCCAGAAATCGCCGGACCACTTGAGCGGCATGCTCATTGCGGACGAGAAGGTCTAAATCATTTGCATGTCGTGCGTACCCAGGGGGGTACAGAGCCTCCATGGAGCGTCCCTTGAGTTCGCACCACGAGTCGCAATCGGTGAGTTGCTCGCTGATCCGCAGCCGCAGCGTTTCAACCGCACGACGACTGGCTCTCCACGTTCGATGAGACTCCAGGTCAATCTCAGATCTCGTGAGTGCACTCAGGAGTGGGAGTCCGACGCGCTGGAAACCTAGGTCCTGCCAATCGGCGCACGAGAAGCCGTCGAGATCCGCCGCGACGGCTGACGGTGGCACGGGCCAGGAGCTCAGTTGAGAGCGCGCGAGGCGATACGCCCGAATCTTGCTGAAGAACAACCGGCCCGACACGCGCGCCAGGATAAGACGGAATCAGAGCGGCTCTAGCGGGGATCGAGGGCGTCGACGCCCGTGGCCGCGCGCACGCGGCTGGAAACGCGTCTTCCGCTTGCCCGCAAGCGCTGCTCGATACTTCTGGTGATGCCCGCTCCCAAGGCGAAGACCGCGTTCGTCTGCCAGCAATGCGGCGCGCAGTCGCCGAAGTGGATCGGCCGCTGCCCGACGTGCCAGGGCTGGAACACGTTCGTCGAGGAGCGCATCGTCGCGCCACCCAAGGGCCGCGGGCCGGCGCGAGCGCCGCGCGAGCCGATCCCCCTCGACGCGGTGCCCGCCGACGCCGGCACCCGCATCGCGACCGGGATCGGCGAGCTCGACCGCGTGCTCGGCGGCGGGATCGTGCCGGGGTCGCTCGTGCTCCTGGGCGGCGACCCGGGCATCGGCAAGAGCTCGCTGCTGATGCAGGCCTCGGACCGGCTGCGGCAGCGTGGCCCAGCGGACGGCGCGAACGGGCCGGTCCTCTACGTCACGGGCGAGGAATCGGCCGCGCAGGTGAAGATCCGCGCGCGGCGGTTCGGCATCAGCGGCGAAGGGATGCTCGTGCTCGCCGAGACCGACCTCGCCGCGGTCATCGAGCAGATCCGGCGCATCCGACCGGTCTTCACGGTCATCGATTCGATCCAGACGATGAGCTCGGAGGACGTCGCCTCGGCGGCCGGCGGCGTGTCGCAGCTGCGCGAGTGCACCGCCCGCCTCCTCGAGGTCGCCAAGGGCGACGACGTCCCGATCTTCCTCGTCGGTCACGTCACGAAAGAGGGTGCCGTCGCGGGGCCGCGCGTCCTCGAGCACATCGTCGACGCCGTCCTCTACCTCGAGGGTGAGCGCTTCCACGCGTTCCGGATCCTGCGCGCGACGAAGAACCGCTTCGGGTCGACCGACGAGGTCGGCGTGTTCGAGATGGCCGACGACGGGCTGCGCGAGGTCGCGAACCCGTCCGAGGTCTTCCTCGAGGAGCGCACCAGCGGCGTCGCAGGGAGCGTCATCGTGCCGACGGTGGAGGGGACGCGCCCGCTGCTGGTCGAGGTGCAGGCACTGGTCTCGCCCACGAGCTTCGGTCTCCCGCGACGCACCGCGAACGGCGCCGACGTGCAGCGCCTCGTGCTGCTGCTCGCGGTGCTCGGCAAGCGCGCGGGCCTGTCACTCGGCCAGCACGACGTGTACGTCAACCTGATCGGGGGACTGCGCATCCGCGAGCCCGCGGTCGACCTTGGCCTCGCGGTGGCGGTCGCGTCGGCGCTGAGAGACCGCGCGGCCGATCCGCGCACGGTCTTCGTTGGCGAGGTCGGTCTCGGCGGCGAGGTGCGCCGCGTCCAGCGGATCGCCGCGCGCCTACGCGAGGCCGAGCGCCTCGGCTTCTCGCGAGCCGTCATCCCCGCAGCGAGTCGCGGAGACGTGAACGGCTCGGGCATGGAGATCTCGCCGGTCGCGACGCTGCGCGAGGCGCTCGCGTTCCTGAAAACCGACTGACCCGGTCTACACTCGCATCATGCGGATGCGAGCTGGCGGCCACATCTTCATCGGTCGGGCCCGCATGCGCGCTCTCGGAAAGGAGGGCGGGCGTTCATGGCGTTCATCCGTCTCGGCGGTGCACTCATCGGTCTCTTCTTCGGCGCTCTGCTCGGCGGCTCGCTCCTCGAGGTCTCGCAGGTCTCGCCGGTGGACAACCGAGTCCGCGTGGTGGTCTTGCTCGCGGTCGCGTGCGCGATCCTCGGTTGGCTCGGCGTGCCGTACCTCACCATCTACCCGGCGCAGGCGGTCACGCAGCGCATACGTACCGCATCCGCGGGGGATCTCGCCGGAGGCTCGCTCGGCGCCGGCGTAGGGCTCGTTCTCGGTCTGCTGCTCGCGTTCCCACTCGCGTTGCTGCCGGGTGAGTTCGGGCGGTTCGCGCCGCTCGTCGTCGCCGCGATCCTGGGCGTCGTCGGCGCGTCCGCCGGGATCATGAAGCGCCACGAGCTCGTCCTGTTCATGCGCGAGCTGCGTTCCGGTCGCCGAGACCGTGGCAGCGGCGAGCCGCGGCTGCTGCTCGACACCTCGGTCATCATCGACGGTCGCATCGCCGACATCGTGAAGGCAGGGTTCATCCGCGGTTCCCTCATCGTGCCGCGCTTCATCCTGGCGGAGCTGCAGTTCTTCTCGGACGCGCCCGATGCCACGCGGCGCGAGCGAGGACGGCGTGGGCTCGAGATGCTCCAGCGCATGCAGAAGGAAGCGGGCGTCAAGGTCGAGCTCTCCGACGCGGACCCGCAGGGCGTCAGCGGAGCCGACGGCAAGCTCGTGCTGCTCGCGCGGACGCTCGGCGTGCCGATCGTGACGAACGACTACGGGCTCAACCGCGTCGCGGAGCTACAGGGCGTGAGCGTGCTGAACGTGAACGATCTCGCGAAGGCGGTGCGCTCGGTCGTCCTGCCCGGCGAGGAGATCGCGATCCGGGTCATCCAGGAGGGCAAGGAGGCAGGACAGGGCGTCGGCTATCTGGAGGACGGGACGATGATCGTCGTTGAGAACGGCGCGCGCCACCTCGGCAGCGAGATCTCGGTCCACGTGATGCGCGTGCTGCAGACCGTGGGCGGTCGCATGATCTTCGCGCAGCCGCGCGACCCGAGCGATCCACGCCGCCCGCCGACCTCACCGATACCCGTGCGTGCGGCGAAGGACGCCAGGTGACACGCGGTCTCGCGATCCTGGCGGCTGGTGCATCGACGCGCGCGGGCGAGGACAAGATCCTCGGGGATCTCGGCGGGCGGCCGGTGCTCGCGTGGTCCCTCGCGGCCGCGTCGGCCGCGGGCGTGTTCGATCGCATCGTGGTCGTGGGCGGCCACGACCGCCTTGCGCGCCTCGCCGCGGTAACGACGGAGTGGCTGCCGTCGGCGTCCGTCGTCGCCGGCGGGGCTACGCGCACGGCTTCGTCGTGGGCGGCGCTCGACGCCCTCGCGAGCACGGAGATCATCGCGATCCACGACGCCGCGAGGCCCTTCGCGCCGCCGAGCCTCTTCGCCAGGCTCGTCGAGGCCGCCGAAAAGGACGGCAGCGCGGTCGCGGGGCTGCCGCTCGCCGAGACCGTCCGGCGTGCTGACGAGGCCGGCGTCGCCCGCGATGAGATCGAGCGCGATGGTCTGTGGGCCGCGCAGACGCCGCAGGTCTTCCGCCGCGAGGTGCTCGTGCGTGCCCGCCACGCCGCGGGCGACCGCACGTTCACCGACGACGCGGCAGCCGTGGCGGCGAGCGGCACGCAGGTGCACATGGTCCTGGGTGAGCCGCGCAACATGAAGCTGACGACGCTCGAGGACCTCGCGTACGCGCGCGAGCTGGTGCGCAGCGGAGTGGCCGCGATCGCGGCCGCGGCGGCACGAACCTGAGCGCGCCCGGGCGAACACCCGCATTCCGATCGGGGATTGGGTACGATATCCACCGTCTCGCGCCGGATCGCCGCCTTGTTCTGGGCGGTGTGGCGATCGAGCATCCGAAGGGTCTGGTCGGACACTCCGACGGCGACGTCCTCCTTCACGCGCTGATGGACGCGCTGCTCGGCGCCGCGGCTCTCGGGGATCTCGGGACGCACTTCCCGAGCGACGATCCGGCGTACGCGAACGCTGACAGCCTGGCCCTGCTCGCGCGCGTCGGATCGCTCCTCGCCGCGGCAGGCTTCCGGGTGGCGTCGCTGGACGCGACCGTTGTCGCGCAGGCGCCGCGCCTGGCGGGCCACGTCGGCGCGATGCGCGACGCGATCGCGAGAGCTCTCGCGATCGAGCGGGCCGTGGTGAGCGTCAAGGCCACGACGAACGATGGCCTGAGCGCGATCGGTGCGGGCGACGCGATCGCCGCGCTTGCCACGGCGCTCGTCGAGACGAGCGCCTAGCACCCGTCGCCAGGTCGCGGCGGGTCACGCGGAGCGCGGCCGCCAGGGTGCGGCAGAAACGGAACACGACGATCGAGAGCACGAGCGCGATCCGCATGTTCGACAGCGCGACCCGCACGTTACGGCCGTTCGAGCCGCTCGTCGCCGGTCACGTCGGCGTCTACGACTGCGGACCGACCGTCTACGACTGGCAGCACATCGGCAACCTCTACAGCTACCTGGTGCACGACTTCGTGCGACGCACGTTCGAGTACCTCGGCTATTCGGTGAAGCAGGTCATGAACATCACCGACGCAGGGCATCTCGTGGACGACTCCGATGCGGACGCTCGCGGCGAGGACAAGATGGCGGTCGGCGCGAAGCGCGAAGGCAAGGATCCGCTCGCGCTGGCCGAGATGTACACGAAGAAGTTCATCGAGGACCGCCACAAGCTCAACATCCTCGACCCGCACGTGATGCCGAAGGCCACCGAACACATCCCGCTCATGGTGGAGCTCATCCAGCGCCTCATCCAAACGGGGCACGCGTACGCCGCCGCCGACGGCGTGTACTTCGACGTAACGACGTTCCCTGGCTACGGGACGCGCCTCAACGCCGAGGCGCCCGAGGATCGCCAGGCGGGTGCGCGGGTCGAGGTCAACCCGAACAAGCGCAACCCGAACGACTTCGCCCTGTGGCGCGCGGCCAAGCCCGGCGACCTGCAGCAGTGGGATTCGCCGTGGGGCCGCGGCAATCCGGGGTGGCACATCGAGTGCTCCGCCATGTCGATGCATTACCTCGGCGAGACGTTCGACCTGCATTCCGGCGGCGAGGACCACCTGTTCCCGCACCACGAGTGCGAGATCGCGCAGTCCGAAGCCGCGACCGGCAAGCCGTTCGTCCGCAACTGGATGCACGTCCGCTTCCTGCGTGTGGACAGCGCGAAGATGGCGAAATCGGCCGGGAGCTTCTACGTGCTCGACGACATCATCGGCTGGGGCTTCGACCCTCTGGCGTTCCGGATGATGGCACTCGGCGTCGGATACCAGAAGGGACTCGACTTCACGCGCGAAGGGCTGGAGACCGCGCAGACGAGGCTGGCGCGCTGGCGGACCGTCATCGGCGATGCGTACCAGTCGACCGGCGGCGAGACGATCGAACCGGAACCCGATTACGGCGTGCGTCGCGGTTTCGTCGATGCCCTGGCCGACGACTTCAACACGCCGAAGGCGGTCGCCGCGGCGGAGATGGCGCTGAACCTCGCGAACGAAGCCGATCCCGCGGCACGGCGCCGCGCGCTGTGGCTGCTGTTCGACTTCGATCGCGTGCTCGGGCTCGATCTCGAGCGGACCGCGCGATCCGCGGCCGATCTAAGCGCGGCGGACCGCGCCATGCTCGACGATCGCGCGGCCGCCCGCGCGAAGAGCGACTACGCGCGTTCAGACGAGCTGCGTACCGAGCTCGAGCGCCGCGGCATCCGCGTGAAGGACACCAAGGACGGCCAGCGCTGGGAGCGCGTGGCCGCAAAAGGAAGCGAGGGACCATGACCGTGGAAGAGTCCGAAGAGCGCGCCCCGGGACCCGGTGACGCGCCGCAGGAGCGAGCGCCGCACGACGACGCTCCGCAAGAGCGCGCACCGCAAGACGACGCGGCTCCGGCGCAGGGCGGCGAGGGGCGCGCCCCGGAGGATCCGAACAACCGGCGACCGCGCCGCCGCGGGAGACGCGGGCGCGGCGCGGGTGCGGCGCCGTTCCGCGGCCCGCCCCCCGGCGGCCAGCCGTTCCGCGGTCCGTTTCCCGCTGGGCAGCAGTTCCGCGGCGGACGGCCGCAGCCGGGTTTCCGTCCTCAGCAGGGTTTCCGGCCGCAGCAAGCACCGCGCGCACCGTTCCCGCAGGGCGGCGTCCGGCCCGGTCGCGATGACGATGAGGGCAGCGCGCAGCTGCGCGAGATCGGCGCGTACGAGCGCCGCCAGCAGGCGCAGCAGCAGCGGCGCGTCGGGTGGCGTCCGCCCACGAGCGGCGGCTCATCGTGGCGGCAGCCCTCCGGGCCGCCCGCGGGTGGCGGCTGGCGCGGTGGCGGTGGCGCCGGAAGGCGTCCGTACGGCGGTGGCGGGGGCCAGAGCTACAGCGAAACGATCCGGCGTGTGACCGCGGGGCCGCGCGCCGCCGCTCCGTCGCACGACGCGGGTGAGCCGATCGCGGGGCCGCACGCGGTCATCGAGGCGATCCGCTCGGGTCGCGGCATCCGCAAGCTCTACGTCTCGCAGGAGCGCGGCACGCGCACGGGCGCGGTGAACGAGCTCATCACCGAGGCGCAGGAGAAACGCATCTTCGTGAACTTCGTCGACAAGCTCGAGATCGCGCGGCTGTCGCCGATCGAGGAGCACCAGGGCGTGGTGGCGATCGTCGAAGGTCGCGCGGGCGTCGAGCTCGACGAGCTGCTGCTCCACCTCGACACGGTCTCGGAGGCGCCGCTCGTCCTCGTCGTCGACTCACTGCAGGACCCGCAGAACTTCGGGGTGCTGCTTCGTTCGGCCGAGGGCGCGGGCGTCGAGGGTGTCGTCATCCCGCGCCATCGCTCGGTCGGGCTCACCGCGGCCGTCGCGAAGACGAGCGCGGGTGCCAGCGAGCACCTGATGGTCGCCGACGTCGCGAACCTGCGGCAGGCGATCGACGCGCTCAAGGAGAAGGGCATCTGGGTCGTCGGCTCGGATGAGACCGGCGACCTGCTGTACGACGAGGTCGACTACCGCGGACCGACTGCGATCGTCATCGGCGGCGAGGCCGAGGGGATCCGGAGGCTCGTGCTCGAGGGCTGCGACCAGGTCGTGCGCATCCCGATGGAGGGCCAGGTGTCGTCGCTCAACGCGGCGGCTGCTGGGACGGTGATCCTGTACGAAGCCCTGCGGCAGCGCCGACGCGACGTCGCGCCGCCCGAGACGCTTACCCCCCGGCCGGAGCCGGTCGCGAGCGTGGCCTCCACCGAGGTCGACGCCGCGCGCGATGCAGAGCAGGAGCAGATCGAGGACGAGACCGAAGAGGCGACGGAGTCGGATGCGACACGGGCCGAAAGCGATCCGGTGCGTGAGATCCGCGGCGACGACGAAAATGTCGCGGAGTTCGCCGACGGCGAATCCGAGGAGCCCGCAGCGGCCGTCGAAGCGCCGAAGAAGCGCGCGCCGCGCAAAGCGGCGCCGAAGAAGAAGAGCGCCAAGGGCGAAACGGGATAATCAGCGCGACGCCGGGGTAGCTCAGTTGGCAGAGCAGGGCTTTTGTAAAGCTCAGGTCGCGGGTTCGACCCCCGCCCCCGGCTCAGCCCGTCAGCGCGGGCCGGCGCCGAAGTGCGTTGCGGGGATCGAGCCCATCTTGCCGCTGCGGTAGTCGGCGATGGCCTGCTGGATCTCATCCGGCGTGTTCATCACGAACGGGCCGTACTGGATCACCGGCTCGCCGATGGGTCGACCGCCCAGCAGCAGCACATCGAATGACGGCGTGCGGCTGTCCTGCTTCCTGCCGCCCTCCACACGCACCGCGTCGCCCGGCCCGAGCACGGCCAGCTGGCCCGACTCCAGCGGCACGGCGTCGACGCCGACGCTGCCGAATCCGCCGAGCGCGTACACGAGCGCGTTGAAGTCTGGCCGCCACGGGATGTCGAGCCGCGCGCCGGGCGCGAGGGTCGCGTGCGCGTAGGTGATCGGCGTGTGCGTCGCGCCCGGGCCCTTGTGGCCCGCGAGCTCGCCGGCGATCACGCGCACGAGCGCGCCGCCGTCATCCGAGCGCAGTAGCGCGACGGAATCGGCGGCGATGTCCTGGTAGCGCGGAGGGGTCCATTTCTGTGCCGCGGGCAGATTCACCCACAGCTGCACCCCGTGGAAGAGTCCGCCGGCCTTGATGAGCTTTTGCGGCGGCATCTCCGAGTGCACGATGCCAGCGCCCGCGGTCATCCACTGCGTCGAGCCGTTCGCGATCAGCCCACCACCACCGGTCGAGTCCTTGTGCTCGAACTCGCCGTCGATCATGTAGGTCACGGTCTCGAAGCCGCGGTGTGGATGGTCGGGCGCACCCTTGGCCTCTCCCGGCGCGTACTGCACCTCGCCCATTTGGTCGAGCAGGATGAACGGGTCGGCGATGGTGCGGTCGACGCCGGGGAATGGTCGCCGCACCGGGAAGCCCTCGCCCTCGAACGTGGCGATCGATTGGATCACGGTACGCACCGGCCGGAATCGCGCGGACACGCCCGCGCGGACCCCCACTGCGGGGAGGATCATCGGGTCGGCGACGGTGACGGCAGGCATCGGCTAATGGAACGCCGACCGTGGCCCGCTTATTTCCGGCACCGCGCAAGACAGAGGCCGCGAGGCGCCGGTCGGCTCAGCGCTTGTCGACTGCCCGATCGGCCGCGCTCTGCACAAAGGAGCTGTCGACGAGCGTCTTCACGTCGATGGCCTTCACCTTCTCGTTCGTCTTCGAGAGCTCGGCCTGCGCGTCCGCCCACAGCTCGGCCCTCGGGAACGGCAGCGCCACCTCCACCTGGTTCAGGTAGAAATCCACCGCGTCCTCGAAGCCTTTCGCGACCGAGTTGCCGTAGAACTTCTTCATTACGGCGACGGTCGCGGCCTTGTTCTTCTTCTGGTACGCGGTCGCTTCGACGATCGAGTCGATGAAGCGCTGCATCGCGTCCTTGTTCGCGGACACCCACGCGGACTGCGCGACGACGACCGTCTGGGCGGATGCGACCTTCTTGCCGGCGAGGTCGTACATGCTGTGGAATCCCTTGTCGACGAGCTCCGCGGTGTTCGGCGGGTCATCGACCGCCGCCTGGATCGTGCCCGAGAACAGCGCGGCCGTCCGCACCGAGTGCGAGCCGAGCGAGACGAGGGTCACGTCCTTGTCTGGATCGAACCCGAAGTCGCGCAGCACCTTTCGCGTCGCGATGTCGGCCGAGCCGCCGACGCTCGAGATGCCGATCTTCCTCCCCTTGAGGTCGGCGGGCGTCTTGATCTCGGCCGCGGCCATGAAGAGGTAGGGGAACACCGGCGCCAGCACGGCGCTCACGACGAGCTTCGCGCCGCTCGCGGTCGCCGAGAGGCACTCCGCGCCACCGAGGATGCCGATGTTGATCTCGTTCGCCAGCAGCGTCGACATCGTCCGAGATCCGCCCTCGGCCAGCAGGAGCTCGACGTCGAGTCCGTTCTTCTTGTAGATGCCGGCTTCCTGCGCCGTCCAGACCGGCAGGAAGTCGCCGGCGATATTGCTGTACGCGACCTTCATCTTGATCGGCACCACTGGGGTCGCGGTCGGCGCCGCGCTGGCCGCGACCGCCGGCGCGGAGGAGGCGCCGGTCGTGGCGGGGGCGCCACCACCGCAGGCGACGACGAACGCGATCGAGAGCATCGCTGCGAACGCACGCATCTTCATGGAGTTGCCCTCCCAGCGGGTCGCGACCGCGGGACGATAGCAGAGAGGTCATACCATTCGACCATCGTGTCGCGGGTGACCGTGGTCGGCGCCGGCGCCATCGGCGGCACGATCGGCGCTCTGCTCCAGCGCTCGGGGACTCCGGTCGATCTCATCCAGCGGGACGGTCCTGTCCTCCGTGCGCTCCGCGAACGTGGCCTACGTGTGGAGGGCCCGGACGGCGCATTCGATGTCCGTTTCGAGGCTGTGCGATCGCCGGACGACGATCTCGGTGCGCTCGAGCTCGTCCTCGTCGCGGTGAAGGGGCAGGCGACGGAGTGGGCAGCGCGACTCGTCGCGGGGCACCTCGCGCCCGATGGCGTCGTCGTGACCCTGCAGAACGGCCTGACCTACGACGCGGCCGCGGCGGTTCTCGGCGCCGAGCGCGTGCTGCCGGCGATGGTCCATCTCGCGGCGCAGCGTCCCCAGCCGGGCGTCGTCCGCTACGCCACCGGCGAGATGCACATCGGCGAGCCGGATGGACGCATGAGCGCACGCCTGGAGCAGGTCGCGCGCCGCCTCAGGCCGGCCCTGCCGGTCCACGTCACCGACAACATCCAAGGCTTTCAGTGGGGCAAGCTCGTGTACTCGGCGATGCAATGCGCGCAGGCACTCGTCGACGCGACGACCGCCGCAGTCATGGCGCGGGAATGGGTGCGTCCAATCTGCGTCGCCGTCGAGAGCGAGGTCGCAGCCGCCGCGCGCGCCTCGGGTGTGCGGATCGAGTCATACGACCGGGTCGACTCATCGGTGCTGCCGCCGCGATCCGCCGCGGATCTCGCGCGGGCGGTCGCGATGCTGCCCGAAGGTTCGGACCGCCAGAGCTCGTTCGGGCGCGACCTCTCGAGCGGGATCCCGGGCGAGATCGACTACGTGTGCGGCGCGGCCGCACGGATCGGGCGCGCACACGGTCTGCCGATGAGACTGAACGGGCGCATCACCGAGCTCATCCACGAGATCGAGGAAGGGCGCCGCCAGCGCGGATGGGAGAACCTGCGCGAGCTCGAGCCGGTGGCTCGCGCGCTTCTGGAGAGCGCGGCGTGAGGTGTCGCGACTAGCGGAGGAGCGGCGCCAGCGGCGGAACGCGCAGGGCGTAGCGGTCGTACTGCTCGCCGAAGCCCGCACGGAGCACACGCTCCTCCCACGCGATCCTCGCGAGCAGCAGCGGGAGCACGTAGGCGACGGTGCCGGCGAGCAGGAGCGCGCTCTCGAGCGCGACCGACGCTCCGAGGTGGTAGACGAGGATGCCGAAGTAGATCGGGTGCCGGACGACGGCGTATGGGCCGTCGGTCTTCAGCTGGTGGCCGGCGAACAGATCGAGCTTGATGCCGTAGGAGCGCCCAAGTGACCACATGGCCCACGCGGCGAAGAGCGCTCCAACGAGCGCGACGCCGAGGCCGACCAGCTGCAGCTCGTCGGCGATCGCGAACGGCGCTCTGTAGATGAGGGTCGCGACCAAGAGCGGAAGCCAGATCAGTGTTGTGGCGTAGCCGATCCACCACGGCGCGTCCGCGCGGATCCAGTGGTCGCGCTGGCCGCGGAGGATGCGCAGCGCGCCGGCGGACAGGAAGATGATGTGCCCGATGAGGATGACCGCGATACGGAAGCTGCGCTCGTCCAGGCGGTGATTGTCCTGCGCGCACGGGCGGGCCGTCGAAACTCGCTAAAATGGCGATAGCCGCCGCGGCGGAATGGGCAGATCGAGCAGGTGGTGAGCTCCGCTGACTGTAGATCAGCCGCCTTTGGCTGTGGGGGTTCGATTCCCTCTCTGCCCACCGACTTCGATCAATGACGACGGGCCGATCGGGCCCGTCGTCCGCGTTTCAGCCGATCGCTGAAAGGCGGCTGACCCGCGCGGACGGTCAACTACCCCGAGCCCACCTTTGGCGGCGACTACCTCCAAACCGAGCCGACCGCCGCCTCTATGCCGATTCCCGTCCGCCGTGTTTGGAGCCAACCCGTTCAACGGCATCGACTCCGTCACGGCCACCGGCTGCGGTCGGAACCTCGGCCTCCGTCTGATGTGGCGCGGTTCGATCCAGCTTTTGCAGCACTGTGCCTCGGAAGCCCACTTCGGCTACGACATCGCCAGCAGCCGAAAGTTGGGCGGTGATGCGGGCCGCTTTGGGTGCGAGATCGGCAGCGGCGAAGCTCAGTTTGAGTGCAGTCCGCTTCTTCAGTTCGTCGATAAGTTCCTTCTTCTTGTCGTCCCCGAGACCAGTCATTTCGAACTCGCAGACGATCGCATCACTCTTCACGAGCGTCACACGGACATGAACGAGGCACGCGTCCATGACATAGATGTCGACCCGGTAGTCCTCGTCGGTACTGGTGATCGTGTGGTGATAGCCAGACCCATGCTACGGAGGCGGGGTGGGCCCAACCGGCGGCGGTGGCGGAGGCGGGATGTTGGAGTTTGGATCTCCGCTCATGCTTTGTGACTGCTCAGCGCCAGGGTCAATCTTCGTTTTCTTCTTCTTCGTCTTGTCCTTCGGGTCCGGACCTTCGACCGTGAGCGGAGGACCAAGGTCCACGTACCCCTCGCCGGCGTGCCCCGTTCCGATCAAGTAACCCATTCAGTTCATCCTCCTGATAGATGCCCCCGGTCGACTCCTACGAGATGAGGTACCGCTAGCCGTCTGCTTCCAACCGGCACCGGCCTTCCTCGGACCTTGTGGCCGAAAGTTCGGCCTCGCGAGCAGCGGTTTGACCCTGGTGGCAGCCGCCCCCAGTGGCAGCTCCCGTGTCACGAATTGCCGAGATTCAATATTCGTTCTTCTCTGTCGTACTCCTGCTGAGAGAGGCTATTGCGCCTGTCAAGCACAACCGCGATCCCATTTGAACCCGCAGCGACTTTGTCAGTGACGGCGACTTCGATTGGGTGTCGTCGTGGCTAGAGCTCAAGCACGCCGTCGGGCTCGGGCTCAGGTGCGCCGAAGAGCCGCTCGTAGATCTCTGGCAGTCGGACCATCATCTCCGCAGCGATCGCATCGTTGAAGACATCGATTTCGGCGACGTCGAAGACAGCAACCGCGACAATCGACCTCGACCGGTCGAGGAGTGGTATCGCCAGGATGGACGCCGGGTGCAGCGCGAGTTTCCGAAGAGCTTCGATCTTCGCGTGCGGAAATCTCGCCCTGGTTTGCCGCCAATACTCGTTGTTCGGATCGTCTGCGTCGTATTCGTCGTACCTGACCGTATAGCCCACAAGAACGCGCTCTTTCATGAGTACGGCGTCGGCAATTGGATTCGCGCCCTTCTGCATCCCGTCGATCCGGATCGAGACATCGGTCCTAAACCTGATGCGCTGACCGACCATGAACGAGACCGTCTCGCGGAAGCTGTCGGTTTCACGTTTGAACAAGATGAACCGGGTGGCCTCGGGCAGCTGACGCCAATGGCTATCGCGCGATCTCTTGTGCTGGAACGTGCTCGTGAGCTCTTTCATCGCTTCGCTAGCGAAATCCTCGAGGCGCTGTTCATCACTCAAGTACTCCACCGGGATCTGCGCACTTGCGTAGACGGGCGTGGCGTCGGTGCCGACGATTCGTCGTAGGCGAACTTCGACTCTCTCACCGAATGCCGAGAGGAACGCTGCACCCGCCCGAGCATCGTTTTTGAGAAGCTTCTCGTACACGTCGGCGTGTACGACGCAGCCGCCATTGCGAGCAAGCTCTTGGAGACGTGATGCCAAGTTGATCGTATGGCCGACGTAATCGTCGAGCTCCAACGCGGGATGTCCCGACCGCACGGTCACATGGACTAGGGGGCCGAAAGCCACACCCACGCCCAGGGCTGACGGAGGCACGGCGAGACCGGCCGGGGGATTGACGTCGAGGTACGATTTGAACTTCGTCGAAACGTCTTGGAGCTCGTTCAGCATTACGAGCGCACTGTTGGCCATGTGCGCCTGCGTCGACTCTTCGAGGTTCAGGATGAAGAGGAGCCCATCTCCCGTCGGCTTTACTACGGCCTGGGCAAGTTGGCGGGAGACAGCGACGGTCCTGAGCGTGTGCTTCAGCGCGGCGCCAACAAACGACGCAACGCCGACTGGATCGTTCTCCGCGTGCGCGAACTCGCTGTAGCCGCGGATGTCGACCATCGCGACCAGACATCGCATCGCAGGTTCTGTCGTCACCGTCGGGGTCGCGGGCTCGGTCATCGGCTTTCCGGAGGCAGCGGATACGGCATCCTGGACATCGGGGCCTGACAGTAGACGTTTCTCCCGATTGGCCTGCGGCGACCGTGACCGGATCACCCCGGGGTGCTGGTGCTCGGCACGAATGCCTGGGTCACGAACTTTCACGAGCAGACGGCATCCAGGTTACGCGGGAGACACGGCGCTTACCTCGGCGGCACGGATATCGGGCCGTCCCGATTCGGAATAGCTTTCGGCGGTGCGAGTATCTGGAGCGTCACCATTGGCGGATCCTGATCGCCGTGCTGCGTTCGAGGAGCACCTGCGAACGAGCTACCCGTCACGAGGTGTCCTGAATGCCTTGGAGAGCCTTTTTGAGGTCCTGCAGATGGTGAGCAGTTTCGGCAGGCCAAAAGCCTGGACGGTTGGCGACATCCTGATCTCGTGGAGCGAGGATCTCTTAGCTGCTCTGATCGCCGGGTATGCGGCCACAGTGTGGTTGCGACGATCGCTCGAGGCAGTCACTGCGTTCGTCGTCTCGGAACGCGAACGGTCGAAAGATGCTCTGGGTACGTAGATGTCCGCCGGACGACGACATGGCTCGTAGTCCTCATTTGCGGCGCAGCGGCGCGGTCCCCGTCGACGATCGTATGCAGGTAAGTCCCGAGTTAGAGCGCTGTCGTCAAGGGCCACCCAAAAACCCCCGGAACGTCTCCTTGCGGAGAGGCCGGGGGCCAAGAGCACGATTCCATCCCATTTCCTCGGACGCAGCGCACTTCCTTGAACAAGACGTTCGCGTTCGTCAAGTAGTTCCCCACCTGTCCTAACATGCGCCGACTGTGGAGTACGCTCGTTACCTCCTCCGCTGGGCTTTGCCAGGCTGGGCATTTTTCCTATTCGTTGGACTCTTCCACGCCGTCTATCTCTTCGTTGCTAGCGGGCTGCAGGTCCCATTCGCAGGGTCCGTGCTTCTCGACACGCGGATCAACCTGACCGGCTTTTCGCCCGAGGCTGCCGTGATCTTCCTCTTCGCCATCGGGATCGCCCTGGGTTTCGTCTTCGCGCAGATCGATACGGTTCTCCGCACGTCGGCGCTCCCGCCCCTGTCGTCGGGTGTGCCGGATCCGGGAGGTGAAATCCTCAGCTATGTCACGATCGACCCCGTTCTCGTTGTGCGCCTCGTAGCGCCGCGGCGACCGCTACTCGAATGGGAGCCGTCCGAGCATCGACCAGCAGTTAGAGGCACCCGCCTGCCCTGGTGGGAAGGCGGCTTGTGGACCGTACTTTCACTGTTCTGGGTGCCGCGGCGCGAACAGCACCGGGAGGACATTCAATTGAACTCGGACCTGGCCGAGGTTCATTGGTTGCGCGCGACTCGCGATCAGAGCACGCGCCGTATCTTCGATCGAGTAATCGAACTGATCGACCGCGAAGAGACACTCGGGGCATGCCGCGTAGCCCTCGCTTCGGCATATGCAGTCGGCTACGTCGTGACGCTCGTCGTTCTGCTTAAGTTCGCGCATTGCAGGCTTGGCCCGGTCTTGGGCGACTGCGGCGACCTTCTGCCCGGAGCAGCGGCCACCGCCGTTGTAGTCGCTCTGTTAGCTATTTTTCTACTGCGTGAGAGTCGGGCCGCCGCGTGGGGCATCCCTCTGCCCGTGGCGGCCGCAGTTGGCGCGAGCTTGATACTGTTTGGACGCCCAGAGGTCCTCTTAGTTGGGTCCGCACTGCTGGCCGTGTCAGCCATCCTGTCAGCGGTCTGGTTGGTGCGAGGACTGTACCAATGGATTCCGTTGCTGTTTCCGCAAGCACAGCGATCACCAGTTCAAACTCTTTTCGACAGAATCGGAAGAACCTCTTTGCACTGGCTCGCGATTTCCGGTCTCGTTTCCTTGGCCTTTTGGTGGACGCTAGCCGACGTCAGGCCAGACGTGAAGGATTTTGGCTTCGCTTACGCGGTCAATCTGGCCTTCGCGCTCGCTCTCCTGCGAATTTTCAATGCTGCCCGCCGCCTACTACGAGAGCGGCGCGTGGCGCTGCAAATAGCCTTTGTAGCGCAATAGGCGACCCGAGCTTGGTTCGGCAGAATGAGTCGGTCCGTGGGACCCGATGGTCAACGCGGCGCATCGAATGAGCACGACGCGCCATGTTGACGTGTCAGCCTGCAGATACGTTCCCGCGCCGCGAGCGCATCTTCAGCCAATTGCGGCACCTATCTTCGCCCGCGGCAGAGATGGAGCGGTCAGCCTGCCGTCTTGGTCGGATCGGCGTTGGCTGTAGGTCAGCCGCCTTTGGCTGGTGGGGTTCGACCCTCTGTGCCCACCCACCCTCTGTGCCCCCACCCATTTCGATCAATGAGGACGGGCCGATCGGCCCGTTGTCGCGTTTTCAGCCGATCGCTTAAAGGTGGCAGACCCGCGCGGAAGGCAACTGCTCCGGGGCGGCGTGTGCGCAAGACGTAGACGCTTCGCGACGGTTCTGTTCGGTCTAGCCCTTTCGTGTTTCATGCCGAAACGCCCCGCTCGCTGGACACCTTGCGTCGTCGGGACGCGGCTTGTGCGGATGGCCCAGACTTGATCTTGAGGCGATGCCGCTGCGCAGAGACGAGAATGTCGCTGTCTGGGTCTGTCCTTGGGGCAGTGCGGCCGACGTAATCGAGTACCCCGTCGAAGGTCCGCAACCAACCGAGAAGGTGTGTGGCCTTCACGGTGAGCCGTACATCCGCCGGTGTCCGAATCCCGAGTGTCCCAGTCCTGTTTATCACCCGAACGATCTCGACCGGAACTTCCACCGGCCTTGTGGCGCGAAGATTCCGTGGGCCGAGCGGAGGTACGAAGGTCAACAGGCCAACCTAGAGCCGGATCCTTTCCACTCACGCCTCGTCGGGACGCCTCGTCGGGACCGGGATGTACATGAGTGGAACGTTTGAGTCGGCAGCCGTGCCTGAACTCGCGACGAACAAGGAGAAGATTCCCTTTACTTCCGACGTGCGCGGGGCTGCTCCGAAGCGGCCTATTAGTAAGCAAGTGAGCGACACAGAGCGTCCTCCGGAACAAGCTCGCAACTCGCTCGAGCGGGCAACGGAACCGACGGTCGAGAAGAAGGTCACAGCGCCCTCGAAGTGGAATGACCTGAAGAGCACGACGTGGAATCAGCTCGAGCGCGGCGAGGTTGTGAATGTCGATCCACCAGCGCCGAAGAGGCTGGTGAAGTTCTTGACGGACCCCGTGCACCGCGGCATGCAAAGCGGAACCGAAAAAGCGGTGATGGGCGGCGTCCTTGCAGTTCTGATCGCGCTCGTTGGTCTCATGCTCGCGTTCGTGCGTTCGGCGCTCCAATTCTGACCGAGCATGCCGTCGGACGCGAGCAACGCTGTGCCCAACCGATGCGCCACCGAAGTGTCACTGACTGTCTTGGTTCAAGCGGCATTGGGAATGAGGACCCAACGGTATCGACTGCGTAGCGGGAATGCCGCATACGCTGAGTAGTTGCCCATCTCGACAGACTCGGGTCGAGGACATGGTTGCGCGAACCATTCCTTTGTAGGGGATATCGTCCGAGCCGCGTCAGGGCGCGTCCGATTGAGTCGCGGGGTTCGAACGGCAAGAGCTTCTTCTGATCTCAGATCTGTGGTTGGGCGGCGTCCACGGCGAGCGATACCCTGCATCACCAATGACCGACGAGTCGAAGAAGATCCGTAAGGGCAAGCTCGCAACGTCAACGGACGCCCCGATGAACACGTAACACCTCCGCGCGTGCCATACGACGCACTGCGCGGGTTCGTTTTCGAACGCGACGCTTCCTCCGAGGATCGAATCCGCTCATACGCGGAAAGACAGTCACCGGGTGTGAAGGTCCTGCACGTCGAACGGATGCGAACGGAATACGTGCTTTCGCGGCGACACGACATCTGGGACGTCCATATGGAAGACGGCCGGTGGTGGATTATCACAGGACCAACGAACCTTTATCCTCAGGATTTGTTCCCAAGCGCGGACTACGCGCTATCGCTGCACATAGGTCTCACCGCGCGACTCGTATCTGGCGAAAAGACGAATGCGGCTCCGACAGAACGGATTCGTGCCGCTGGCGCTTTCCGTCGTTGGGAGCAGGGCTTTGATGCGCTCGATCGTGCGGACGAAGCCGAGGAGTTTCAGGCTGTCGGAAACCATTGCCGAATGGCGCTCCTTGCGATGGTCGGCGAGCTTGGCGATTCGGCGATGACCACCGCAGAAGTGCCGCAGCGGGACAATTTCATCATGTGGACCGACCTAATCGCGGATGCGGTTGCCGCCGGACCAAGCGCGGATCGTGTGCGGGGCTACTTGAAGGCGACGGCGCGTGAGACATGGCAGTTGGCCAACTGGCTTACGCATGCGAAGAACGCAGTGCCGAACGACGCTCGTCTTGTTGTCGATGCGACGCTGAATGTCATCCAATTATTCACGGCAGCAACGTTGCGCCACGAACTTGGCATACCCGACCGATGTGGGGCTTGTGGGTCCTACCGCCTCCACGAGGTGAACCAGCGCGATGTGGATGGTCAGGACGGTCTTGTAGTCCTGTGTGAGAAGTGCGGCGCTACTGCTGAATTGAGGTCTGAGACCGCGGAGCGGCCCAACTAGTCGTCGCCCTTGGCGCCCAGTGATTTGCGGAACCAAGTTGCGCAATGGGTGGCCAGATGGCCTGGCGGGACGTCCGGCCACGACTTCGGGAAGACCTCAGTGCCAATCTCGATCGATGGCGACGGGCCGATCGGGCCCCTCGTCGGCGTTTCAGCCGATCGCTGAAAAGCACTAACCCACCGTCTGTGCCGCAATGCGTCATTCCGTGGGAACGTGCGGCTCCACCGGATCGCCCCCTTCGCCGCGTCCCAGCTCGGTGAGCGCCACGAAGAAGATCGGCATGGGGTACGCGAGGAAGGCGATGAGCGCGAGCTCGTAGACGTCGAGGCGGGCGGCGAAGACGCTCCAGAACGTGAGCGGGACCTGGACCACGCCGAGCAACGTGAACGGCAGCCGCCGCCGCCATCCGATCCTTAGGACGCGACGCACATCGCGGGCCCCGATGAGACCCCAGATCGTGGCGAACAGCAACAGGACGACGCTGACGGTCTGCAGTGCTCTCTCGGTACCGAGGAGGCCTGCGAGAGGTACGGGGCCGAGCGCGAAGAGCACTGCCGCGAAGCCGTACGAGACCATCTGCCTCAGCAGGAACAGGTCCTGCGGCTGCCAGGCTTCGCCGCGCTTGAGGAGCGCAGCGATGAGGCCGGCGAACCCCGCCAGGCTCATGCCGATCGCGGCGATCGTTGGCAGGATGCCCAGCTCGTTCACGCTCGTGGCCCAAGAGAGCGCGGAGTCATCAGCGGAACAGGTAACCGCGCGCCAGCATCGCCGCGGTCGGAAGCGATGCCGACACGGCAAGGTTCCGGAGCGTCTCGAGATCGAACGGCCATTCGGACGTGTCGAGCACACGACGCTCGTACGCGATGCGTGCGGTGACGACCGCGGCGAGCGCGCTCATCTCGTCGGCGCGGCCCGCGCTCAACCCGGCCGTGAGCTGCGCGGACAGGCGAGACAGCTCGTCGCGCACCGCCGCGAGCTCGCGGTGGCGGAGCTGGGCCATGACCGCATGCGGGTGCCACAGCGTGAGGAAGAACAGGGAGACCATGACGAGACCGATGGCCACCGCGATCGGCAGGCCCATGAGCAGCAGCTCTCCCGGACCGGGACGCAGCGCCAGGCGGATGGCCGCGAACGCGGGGAAGACGAGCGCGACGCGGACGGCCTGCTGACCGAAGACATCCATGCGGTCGAGGGCGAACACGTCGAGCGCGAGCGGCAGGTCGAGCAGTGCGGCGTAGACCTGTGTCGCCGCGTATGCGTCAAGCGCGATCGACACGAGCACGATCGCGGATGCCGCGTTGCCGGCGACCGCGAGGAGGCCGGTCCAGACGAGGTCAGCGCGGAGAGGCGCGCCCTGGCTGAGGATCGCTCCGAACAGGACGCCGATCACCAGTGCCAGGACGAGCCGCCGGCGCCGCGGCAGTGGCACGCGCGAGACCGTCGCCGCGTATGTGGCGTCGTCGACGGACGCGAGCGTCCGGAACCGAATCACCAGCGCTTTGTGGGAACGGCCAAGCCACGGGCCGGCGATGAGCAGGCCCAGCAGCGTCAGCGGCGGAGCCAGGGCGCCGCGCCAGTCGTCGCCGGCGAAGACGCGCTCCGGGCCATCCAAGATCGCGGCGGCGGCGAAGAGGGCCGCGAGCGCGACGGCGAGGCCGACCAGAGGTAGCCGCGACGCGCGAGGGCGACTCACGGCGATATGCGTGGTGTCGGTTTGCAGGCTCGCGGTCATGTGCGGATGGTCTCATCCGCGGTCAAACTGGCAAGTCGGCTCAGGTCTGCTTCTTATCTGGCGCCAGAGCAGCTAGCTCGCGATGCGGTTGTTTTGCACCGTCACGCTCGCTCGATCGGCCTGGCCGGTGATCGACACGGGGTCTCCCGAGCGACCGGCCCACGCGATGTCATTGTCCTGCACGATCACGTCCTTGCACAGGTCGAGCACGACTGCCTTAGCCGATCCGGCTGCCTTCGCATCGAGGGGGCCGATCGCGTTCCGCTGGACCCTCACGCCCTGCGCGTTGCTCACCGTGATCGCGCCTTGGACCGGCAGCGAGCGGCCGCTGTAACCCTGCACCTTGTTGTCCTCGATGGTTATGCCCTGGTTGTCTCTGCCCTGCTTCGCGGCATCGTGCGCGCCCAGCAGCGAGCGCACGTACACGGTCGGTCCGTTCGATCCGGCGTACGTGTTGCCGCGGATCGTGACGTTCCGCGCGTTGAAGATCTCGCGGAAGCCAAGGTCCATGCCGATCTGCGTACCGCTGTGCGCGGGGCTCTCGAAACGGTTGCCCTCGACGAGCCCGTCGGCCGAGTAGATGCGGATCCCGTTGGCGTAGTGGTTCGCGAAGACGCCGTTCCGGACGACGAACCCGGCACCGACCATGTCGAGGTCGCCGACGAGATCGGGGCGCTTGTCCGGCGAGACCGCGTCCTCGTCGGCGCGCGAGGGGACGGACGCGAGGCCGAGGCTGTCTACCGACACAAGGCCCGTGAGCGGTCTGTCGACGGTGATCTTCCGCGCGACGCGGTCCTTGTACCGGACGAGCATCGCGTTTTGGATCGTCGCCTCGCCCTTCGTCAGGCCGGTCGCCTGCGAGATCAGAGAGATCCTGTCGCCCGGCGCGAACACCTGATAGAGACCGGCGTTCACGATGAGCTCGGTTGGACTGGTGAGGCCGTAGAGCTCGTGCGCGGTCTGGACGATCGTGAGCGCGTCATCGCCCTGACGCGAGAACCTGCACGACTCGATGAGCGGGCCCTTCCTGTTGCTCTTGCAGTGGATGCCGTCGGCGTTCGTCGAGAGGAGGCGCTCGGTCGCCGCGGGCGGCGCGATCACACAGCCGCTGAACGTGAGCGCGTCGGAGTCCTCCGCGCGGAACGAGACCACCGGTGAGCTGTGCACGTGACGGCGTCGATCCGGCAGCCTCGCGACAGCTTCAGCGTGAAGCACGACCCGCTGCCGGGCGGCCGCGCGGGCAGGACGAAGCGGTCGCCGGTCGAGAGGTCGCCGAGCGTGTGCCGGCACTTCCCCCTGAAGACGCCTGCGCTCACCGGGGTTACGGCGGAGAGGAAGAGTGCCGCGTCGCCGCGGCCGACGGTGAACTTGAGACCGCCGCTCGGTGTGTACGCGAGCCCGAAGCCGTCGCCCGCGCCGCTCGCCCAGACCGTCCCGAGGAAGCCCTCGTTCGGTGCCTGGTAACCGGTGTCGAGCTTCCAGTCGAACGTCTGCGCGGCGGCATTCACGGCGGTGATCGTGCCCTGCGTGAATGGCAGCGGGTCGTAGTCGAACGCGAGCTGCCGCACGGTCGTGTCGACGCAGCGGTCGAGCCATATGGCCGCGGCGGTCGCGTCGCGCGCGACGACGATCGCGCCGGGCTCCCCCGTGATCGTCAGGCCGTTCGCCGATCGGACGAGCGCGTGCGTCTTGATCGGGTAGCCGCCCTGCGTCGCGGCGTCGATCCCCGCGGCGGCCTTTGTGGTCGTCCCCTGACCGTTGAGAGAGGTGGCCTTTGCCATCAGGTAGCGGCCCGCGGGAACGCTGAGCGTCGTGCCCGGGCCCTTCGCGATCGCCGCGTCGATCGCCGCATTGAACGCCGCAAAGTCATCGGTCGCGCCGTCGCCCTTCGCGCCGAAATCGCGCACGTTGAGCGGACCCGACCGCGTCGCGGCGACGGTCGGCGTCGCGGCCGCCGCCGCGATGGGCGTCGGTGTCGGCGAGCTCGCGGCAGGCTGCTGCTGGCAGGCGGCCGCGACCATCGTCGCGCCTCCGGCGGCGAGGAGGCGGCGGCGCGTCAGCCCACCCAGCCCCACCCGCGGAGATTACTGGACGCTTGCCGACGCGCAGCATCGAGTCGATCGGAACGCAACAAGGTCTACGCCCCTGCGGACTCGCACGTCGCAGCACTGATTCACGCGAGCGCGGCGCGCTGCTGCTCGACAAGGTCTTCGAGCGTCTCGCCCCACCGAGTTCCCTGAGCCGCGGGCGCGGCACCTTCGAGCGCCAGCTGCCAGGACATGATCCGCACGGTCGGCACGACCCGGGACGCGAGGACCGCGGCGGCGCGGAGCGCGTTCATCGGGGCGTGACCGCTGAATCGCTCGAGATAGGTGTCGCGGATCCGGGCGACCTCGCGTCCGTCGACCGGCACGTCGAGTCGCGTCGCGGCGGTCCCGAGGTACATGCGCAGGCTGAAGAAGGGATGTGCGACGCTCGCGTCGCCCCAGTCGAAGAAGCGAGCCCGCTCGCCGTCGAGCAGGACGTTCCCGTCGTGCAGATCGTCCATCTGGATTGTGTCGGGCACATCGATCTCCGCGAGCGCGACGCACAACGCGGTGTAACGAGCGACCGTGTCGCCTTCCGTCGACGGCAGCACGCGGGAGAGAGCGGCGGGTAGATTCGCGACGCGCCGATCGGGCACGCCGAGCCCGAGCAGATCGCCGATTCCGGGTGCGGCCAGCAGCTGCAGGTCGGCGTAATCGCCCGCGATGCCGCACCACCCGGCCAGGTCCGTCCCGACTTCGCGCAGTCGCGTCCCGGCATCGCGCAGGAGCATCAGCCCGCGCGAGTCATCGGCCGCCACGACCTGGGCGACGCGATCGGGAAAACGCGAGGAGAGCCAGCGCGTGAGCCGGATCTCGTGAGCGAGCATGGGCGGGACCGCCTTCAGGTACGCGGTCCCGCGACGCGTCGTGACGCGGAAGACGGTCGACCAGGGTCGTACGTGGAACTCCTCGGGTTCGGCCGCGGCATCATCCCCCTGCAGCTGCAGCTTGCCGCGCAGCCACTCAAACGTGCTCGCGCGCCAGGCGCCGTCCCTCCAGTCAGGCACCGCCTGAGCCTACGGGCCGCGGGGGCGCGCGATAATCGCTGCCATGCGCAACGTCCTCGTCGCCCTCGCGTTCGTCGCGCTCCTCGCGGGCACGGTCATGGTCTTCATGGCCTTCGATCGCGATTCGCATTCCGCCAGCGACACGATCCGACCCTTCGTGATCACCATGGGCCCGGTCTGGGCGGTCGCGATCGCCGCGGCGTCGGTCATGCTCCGTCGCCGCGTCTAGTCCGTGGACGTACGGCGCCCGCTCCTGCGAGGGTGAAGGCCAGGCTCTGATACGATGTTTGCCACGGCCGCGCGAAAGGGGTTGCGGAGAGCAACCTCTTTTTGGTGTCCGGGAAACGAGACCGCCCACCTAGCTCAGTTGGTAGAGCACGTCCTTGGTAAGGACGAGGTCTCGGGTTCGATCCCCGAGGTGGGCTCTCGGGAAGAAAGGCGAGCGAAAGGGGTGGCAGGGGGCGGAGCCCCCTGCGAAGAGCAAGTGAAAGCGCGGACGCGCAAGGGAGGTCGCAGCGCCAATGGCTAAGAAGCGCTTCGAGCGCAACAAGCCGCACGTGAACGTGGGGACGATCGGTCACATCGACCACGGCAAGACCACGCTCACCGCGGCCATCACCAAGACCCTCTCGCTCAAGGGCGGGGCCGAGTTCCGGGCGTTCGACACCATCGACAACGCCCCCGAGGAGAAGGAGCGCGGCATCACCATCTCCATCGCCCATGTCGAGTACGAGACCGCCAAGCGCCACTACGCCCATGTCGACTGCCCCGGGCACGCCGACTACATCAAGAACATGATCACCGGCGCCGCCCAGATGGACGGCGCCATCCTGGTCGTCTCCGCCGCGGATGGCCCGATGCCCCAGACGCGCGAGCACATCCTGCTCGCCCGCCAGGTGGAAGTGCCCCAGATCGTGGTCTTCCTCAACAAGGTCGACATGGTCGACGACGAGGAGCTCTTGGAGCTGGTCGAGCTGGAGGTGCGCGAGCTGCTCACCAAGTACGGCTTCAAGGGCGATGAGATCCCGATCATCCGCGGCTCGGCACTCAAGGCGCTGGAATCCGACTCCAAGGACGCCAGCGCCCCCGAGTTCAAGCCCATCTTCGACCTCATGGACCAGGTCGATAGCTACATCCCGACCCCCGTTCGCGCCAAGGACAAGCCGTTCCTGATGCCCATCGAGGACGTCTTCGGCATCAAGGGAAGAGGCACCGTGGCCACCGGGCGGGTCGAGCGGGGCGTGGTCAAGGTGGGCGAAGAGGTCGAGATCCTGGGCATCCGCGAAGGCCGCAAGGTCGTGGTGACCGGGGTCGAGATGTTCCGCAAGCTGCTGGACCAGGGCGAAGCCGGGGACAACATCGGCCTTTTGCTGCGCGGCATCGAGCGCGAGGACATCGAGCGGGGACAAGTCATCGCCAAGCCGGCATCGGTCAAGCCGCACACCCGCTTCACCGCGGAGGTCTACATCCTCTCCAAGGAGGAGGGCGGCCGGCACACCCCCTTCTTCAACGGCTACCGCCCCCAGTTCTACATCCGCACCACCGACGTCACCGGGGCGGCGACCCTTCCCTCGGGCACCGAGATGGTCATGCCCGGGGACAACGTCAACTTGGAGATCCAGCTGATCACCCCGATCGCGCTGGAAGAGGGCCTGCGCTTCGCCATCCGTGAGGGCGGCCGCACCGTGGGTGCGGGCGTCTGTACGAAGATCCTGGAATAAGCGATGCCTAAGGACAACCGGCCGATCATCACGCTCGCGTGCACGACGTGCCGGTCGCGCACGTACGCGACCACCAAGAATCGCAAGAACGACCAGGACCGGCTGGAGCTGTCGAAGTTCTGCCCGCGATGCCGCCGGCACACGGCGCATCGGGAGACGCGCTGATCTACGGCAGTAGCTCAACTGGCAGAGCAACGGTCTCCAAAACCGTAGGTTGAGAGTTCGAGTCTCTCCTGCCGTGCAGCGAATGAAAGGAAGCGAAGATGGCGACGAGACCAGCCGGCGGACTCGTCCGGTTCTCACAAGAGGCCTGGGCGGAGCTGCAAAAGGTGACCTGGCCGACGCGCGAGACGGTGGTGCGACTGACGCTCATCGTCGTCGTGATCTCGGCCGCGCTCTCCATGTACATCTTCGCGTTCGACAACTTCTTCACATTCACGATCACGCGCGGGATCCTCGGGACACCCGAGGCATCGCCGACGCCCGCCCCGTAGAGGAGGCCGCATGAACGAGAAGCCGGAAGACCGGGGCGAGCTGCCAGAGGAAGAGATCGAGCAGCACGAGCGCGACCAGCGCGATCAACGCGACCTGCGTGACCAGGCCGATCAGGGCGGCCAGGCTGAGCGCGAGGAGATCGAGCCCGCCAAGCTGTCGGACGAAGCCGCCGCGCAGGCGGCGCGCGCGTTCCTCGGCACCGCCGAGCCGGAAGAAGAGGTGTCCGGCGAGGAAGCCAAGCAGCTGCTGCGCCGCGCCGGCGCGGTCGCCGAGGCGGAACCCGAGCCAGTCGAGGCCGTCGTCGAGGCCCCCGCGCCGGAGCCGGAGCCCGAGCAGGCCCCGGACCGTCGCTGGTACGTGATCCACACCTACTCGGGTTACGAGAACAAAGTGAAGACCAACCTCGAGCACCGCATCCTCTCGATGGATATGGGCGACAAGATCTTCCAAGTTCTGGTCCCGACCGAGGAGGAGATCGAGATCAAGAACGGCAAGCGCCACCCGGTGGAGAAGAAGGTCTTCCCCGGGTACGTGCTCGTCGAGATGAGCATGGGCGACGATTCGTGGTACGTCGTGCGCAACACGCCCGGCGTGACGAGCTTCGTGGGCAGTGGGAACAAGCCGACGCCGCTCACCGACGCCGAGGTCCGCGCGATCCTGCGGCAGATCAAGCTCGACGCGCCGAAGTACAAGGTCGCGTTCACGAAGGGCGAGGCGGTCCGCATCACCGACGGTCCCTTCACGGACCTGCACGGCGTGGTCGACGAGGTGAACCCCGAGCGCAACAAGGTCAAGGTGCTCGTGTCGATCTTCGGCCGCGAGACGCGGGTCGAGCTCGACTTCCTGCAGATAGAAAAGCTGGTCAAGTAGATGACAAGGAAAAGGAACGGGGTGGAAGGGGCGCAGCCCCTGCGATGAAAAAGGTCAAGGCGATCGTCAAGGTCCAGATCCAGGCCGGCAAGGCCACGGCCGCGCCGCCGGTGGGCACGGCGCTCGGCCCGCACGGCATCAACATGGGCCAGTTCATAAAGGAATACAACGAGAAGACCGCGCCGCTGACCGGCACGGTCGTCCCGGTCGTGGTGACGATTTTCGAGGACCGCTCGTTCACCTTCGTGACGAAGAGCCCGCCGGCGGCGGACCTCATCCGCAAGGAGCTGGGGATCGAGAAGGGGTCCGCGGCACCCAACAAGGACAAGGTAGGGAAGCTCAGCAAGGCGAAGATCCGCTCGATCGCCGAGATCAAGATGAACGACCTGAACGCGAACTCGATCGAGTCCGCGATGGCGATGATCGAGGGGACAGCGCGCAGCATGGGCGTGGAGGTCGGCTGATGGCACAGCACGGAAAGCGTTACCGCGCGTTCGCGGAGAAGATCGACCGCAACAAGACCTACACACCCGAGCAGGGCGTGGCTCTGGTGAAGGAGACATCCGGCGCGAAGGTCGACACGACCGTCGAGCTGCACATGCGCATGGGCGTGGACCCGAAGCACGCCGACCAGATGGTCCGCGGCGCCGCCGTGCTCCCGCATGGCACGGGCCGCAATGTGCGGGTGATCGCGTTCGCGCAGGGCGACAAGGCGCGCGAGGCGAAGGCCGCCGGCGCGGACGAGGTGGGTGCCGACGATCTTGCCAAGAAGATCGAGGGCGGCTGGCTCGAGTTCGACGTCGCGGTTGCGACGCCGGACCTCATGGGCGCGGTCGGCCGGCTCGGCAAGGTGCTCGGCCCGCGCGGCCTCATGCCGAACCCGAAGTCGGGAACGGTGACGTTCGACGTCGCGAAGGCGGTGAAGGACGCGAAGGGCGGTCGGATCGAGTTCCGCGTCGACAAGACCGGTGTCGTGCACACGACCGTCGGCAAATCCTCGTTCAGCCAGCAGGCGCTCGTCGAGAACCTGGCGACGGTCATCGACGCGGTCAATCGCGCTCGCCCGGTCGGCCTGAAGGGTACCTACGTGCGTTCCGCGTTTCTGACGAGCACACAGGGTCCGAGCGTGAAGCTCGATCTCGGCGAGACGCTCTCGCTCGCGGGACGGGCGTCTTCCTAGCGACAACCTGGAGGTCGCGAGACCATCGCCCCGCGTGGTCAGTGATACGATCGACGCAGATTCATAACGCCAAAGATGCAGGTTCCCCGGAACCACGGGGCTTGAAGCCGCCTAGAGGCGGCGCCCGCGGAGGCGAAGCGCCGACCACCTCGCCAGGTGACGTGGGCCTTCGGACCCGTGGGTTCGAAGGCTTTTTGATTGGTCGGAGGTGGTCATGGCGAAGGTCAAGACGGGACCCAAGGTCAAGCGCAAAGGTGGCGGGGTCCCCGCGAAAGCGAAGAAGGTCGACGCGCTCGCCGCTCAGCTGAGCGGAGCGACGGCGGTCATCGTGACCGACTACCGCGGGCTCAAGGTGGGGGAGCTGCAGGCACTGCGGCGGCGGCTCCGTCCGAAGGGCGTCGAGTACCACGTGGTGAAGAACAGCCTCTTCGGCCGCGCGGCGACGACGAGCGAGCGGGCCGGCATCAGCTCGCTGCTGATCGGCCCGACCGCGGTGGCCCTGGGCTCGTCGGATGAGGTCGTGCTGGCGAAGGGACTCGTCGAGGAGACCCGGACGCTAAAGGCGCTCAAGATCCTCGGCGCGTTCGTCGGCGGCAAGGTCATGAGCGCGGACGATGTGCAGCAGCTCGCGCGGCTGCCCGGTCTTCCGGTGCTCCAGGCGACGATCGTCGGCAGCATTCAGGCACCACTCGGTCAGCTGGTGAGCACCCTCACCGCAGCGCAGAGCAACCTCGTGCGCGTCCTACAGGCTCGAAGCGCGTAAGCAGCGAATAGAAAGCAGTCAACCGGCGAAGCCGGGAAGAGGGAAGCAGCGCAAGCGGCGAAGCCGCGAAAAAGGAGAGCAAAACTATGGCAGTCGAGACGAATCCCAAGTTCGAGAAGGTCGCGAGCGACCTCGAAGCATGGTCCATCCTCGAGATCGCGCAGTTCGGCAAGTACCTGCAGGAGCGCTGGGGCGTTTCCGCCGCTCCGGTGGCGGTCGCGGCGGCTCCGGCGGCCGGCGGCGCCGCGGGCGCGGGCGCGGAGGTCGAGGAGAAGACCGAATTCAGCGTCATCCTGAAGGAGGCCGGCGCGTCGAAGATCAACGTCATCAAGACGGTCCGCGAGATCACCGGATTGGGCTTGAAGGAGGCCAAGGATCTCGTCGATGGGGCTCCCAAGCCGGTCAAGGAGAACGTCGGCAAGGACGAGGCGAATGCCATCAAGAAGAAGCTCGAGGATGCCGGCGCGGGCGTCGAGCTGAAATAGGGCAAACGTTCTGCGCCCGGATTCGGTCGCAGAAGTCGGGGCGATAGAGTGTCCCGGCGACCCCGCTCCCTGACCCGGACAGGCCTCCGGGGATGACGGTCGGCGGTATCGCGAAAGGTGCCGGACCGGGATCCGCGAGGATCCCGGTTCTGCTTTTTATGTCGGCAAACGGCCCCACGCGACGCGCGAAAGGGCGAGAACGGCGACGCCGAAGGCGAGCGACCACGAGAGCGTGGACACGATCGGCGAGTTGAAATCCGTCCCCGAGAGGAACGCGTGCGCGAACGTCGCGCCGAACGCGACATACGAGGAGCGGTGGATCCAGGACCAGACGCGCGCGTCCATGTAGCGCCGCGCCCAGCTCGTGACGGTCACGACGACGTAGATGTCGAACGCGATGGTCCCCAGGCCGATGGCCTGGCGCGCGAGGTCCGCTCCGTAGTCCACGCCGAACGGGATCACGAGGTCTCCGATGCCGATGCGCGCGGTCTTGTCGAGCACGATCGTGACGAGATGCAGCAGCCCGAGCGGGATCCAGACCGTCTGCGAGAAGGTATGCAGCTCCTTCAGCGCCCGGTTGTGCCCGAGCCAGTCGAGGACTGACGTGCGGAGCGCGATCCCGGACAGCACCGCGACGAACAGGGCCAGGAAGGACGCGAGCCCGGTCGCTCGCGAGAGCAGCCAGAACAGCAGGTCCGAGTTCTGGGCGCTCACCTCAGCCACCAGCCTAGCGAGCGGCCACGCAGGTGATCCTCGGCGGCCGCCGAGCCGAGGAGCAGCGCCGTCTTGGCCAGGATCTCGGCGTCGCACGCGGTACGGGCGAGCACCGAGACCTCCTGGAGATCGGTCCGCGCCGGCCTGCCGGTGCGTGGATCGATGAGGTGGTGGAGTCCGGCGCCCCAGCTCCGCTTCGTGATGCCGCTCGTCGCGGCGCCCAGATCTTCGAGCAGGAGCGTCCGCTCCGCGAAGCCGACCGGCCAGCCGTCACCTTCGGGGCCCGGGCCACGCGCGCGCAGGTCTCCGCCCAGGTTGGCCAGCGCGTTCTCACCGATCCGCTCGGCCGCGCGGTCGGCCAGCCAGCCCTTCGCGATACCGCCGAGATCGACCGCGGTCCCGCGACGTAGCCGCGCACGGCCCGGCGCCACCGCGAGCATGTCCGGGAGGGGCGGGGGCGGTGCTGCCCCGCGCTCGCGCACCGGTGTCGGACCCTCCGAGAACGTGCGCGTGTATCCGGCGGCCAGCACCGCCGGAAGGATGCCGGCGTGCACCAGGCCGCCGCTCTCCATGTACGCGCGCAGGCACTCGCGCAGCAGCGCCTCGAGCTCGGGGCTCACCTCGCGCCATTCGCCGGCCGCGGCGTTGAAGCGCGACAGCTCGCTCTCGTTCGTGAAGCGAGTCAGGCGGTCGTGCATGGCGTGGAGCCATGCGACCACCTCGTCCAGGCGCGCTTCGCCGGGCCCGGCGGCGTAGAGCTCGCAGTGGGCTCCCAGCGCCTCGAACCGCCGGGATGCCGGTCCAGTCGGCGCCGTGTGTCGCTCTCCGCCGATCCGGGTCAGCTCACGTGGGTGAAGGAGATGCCGGGGAGCGCCGTCGCCCTCACGCCGGGCGCGATCTGGATCCGGCCGGTCGGGCGCGCGCTCGTCACGGCAGGTCCCATCACGGACGGTTGCAGCGGCGCCTCGGGGTTCTTCGGGTAGGCCGCGACGTAGGCGGTCGAGCCGAGGAGCGCGATCACCGCGGCGACGACCGCGCCGAGACGAAGGAGGAGCGCGCGGTTCAACTCGCCTGGATGAACGGGACGCGCTCGAACGACTCTTTGAAGATCTCCCGCGAATCGACGACGAGGTGATGGTCGAGGATCTCCTGATACACCGAGCGGAAGTCGACCGAGTACGGGATGTTCCCGGACGCATCGAGCTTCGCGAGGTTCGGACCCTGGCCGTAAAGGCCGCCCTTCACCGTGTCGCCGATGAGGATCAGCGGCGCCGCGGCGCCGTGGTCGGTGCCGGCGCTCGCGTTCTCCTTGGGTCGCCGTCCGAACTCGGACCACGTCGCGATCAGGACGCGGTCGGCCATGCCGTACGCCGAGACGTCGTCATAGAACGCCGTCACGGCCTGATCGAGATAGGCCATGAGATCGTCGTGGCGGTTGAGCTCGGTGTAGTGCGTATCGAAGCCGCCGAGCGTGACGTGGAGCAGCTTCACGCCGGTGCCCGTCACGATGAGCTCCGCCGCGAGCTGCAGGGCCGCCGCGAGCTGGTTCTTGGAGCTGAACACGAGCTTCGGGTCGTCCGAGTACTTGCCCTTCGGCGAGTATTTCTCGGACGCGGTCTTCAGCTGCGCGACGGTGTCGCGCGCGGTGGCGACCGCGGTGTCGAAGAGCGCGCCGTAGATGCCCGGCGTGCCCTGATAGATCGCGCCAACGGCGCGCTCCATCTCGTCGCCGCCCGTGAACTTGAAGCTCTGCTGGTTGTTCACGACGGTGAGGGTCGCCTGCAGGTCGCGGAGCGCACCCGGGATCCCGGTCGTGCCGCAGGCGCAGCCCACGAGGGGATGGCCTGACGAGTCGTAGTTCTTCACGATCGTCTTGCCCAGCCAGCCGTCCTGGTCGCGCCGCGTCGGATCGGCTGTCTCCCACACTCGGATCGAGTCGAAGTGCGAGAACGACGGCTGCGGGTAGCCGACGCCGTGGATCACGGCGACCTTGCCTGAGTCGTACAGCGACTTGACTCCCTTGAGCGTGCGGTTGAGGCCGTACTCGGGCGAGATGGCGAGAGCGCTGTCCGCCGCCTTCGACAGCACCGGCCGCATGTCGCGGTACCCCGCGTCCTTCAGCGGAATGACGGTCTGGAGGCCGTCGTTGCCGCCGGCGAGCTGGATCATGACGAGGATCCGATCGTTGCTCACGCCCTCCTGCTTCGCCGCGTAGACGGCTTTGGCGAACACGTCCGGCACGGCCGCGTATCCGGCGGCGAGGCCGGCCGCGCCGGCACCGAAGACGAGTCCGGACCGCAGGAAGTCGCGGCGGCTGACGCCACCAGCACCGAGCTGCTTCATTTCAGCTGGAACTCCGGCGACACCAGGAGGAGCGACCAGCGACGCTTGTCGTCATTCGCCTCGTTCAGCAGCTTCAGCGTCTGCGGCCCGAGCGTGGCATCGAGGAACTGCGCGTGCGCGTTGTCCGACGGCGGCAGCTGGCGCGTCTGCTGGATCGCCGCGGTCACGAAGTTCGTGCGGGCGAGCATCGCGTTCGAGCTCACCCACGACTCGTTCTGCGGCCATCCGCCGACGCTCGGCGGGTCGTACAGCGCCTGGCCCAGTCCGCTCGACTGGCTGACAGCGAGCCGCGTGAGCGCTGGATTCCGTATCGCCTTCAGCGTGCTGACCATGAACTCCATCGGCGACTTGATGAGCGCACGGTACGCGGTCGGCGCGACGAACTCCGGGCTGGCGAACATGTCACGCAGCAGGCTCTTCACGCTGAAGCCGTTCCGCTTGAAGCCGTCGGCGAGCCTCTTGACGTACGCGTCCGTGGGAGTCGGCGCCACGAACTGCGTGACGAGCTTGCGCACGATGTACGGGGCGGTGACGTCCTGCTTGAGGATCTGGTCGATGACCGACTCCGCGTCCCATTGCTTCGTCACGCCGAGGAACGAGACGCCACCGACGAACGCGCGGTTGCGCTCGAACACGCCGGTCTTGACGGCATCGGCGGTCGGAGGGGTCGCGGGCGGCTTGCCGGTGTTCTTGATCGTCTGCTCGATCTGACCCTGGACGATCTCCGGCGTGCGCGGCTCGCGCCAGCCGGCGAGGGCCTTGGCGCCGCTGCGGACGTCGTCTTCGGTGAAGGTGTCCGCGCCCATCGCGAAGAGCTCCATCAGCTCGCGCGAGTAGTTCTCGTTCGGCGCGCGCCCCGTGGAGTTGCCGAGGTCGAGGTAGCGCAGCATCGCGGGGTCGGTCGTGACCTGGTACAGCATGGTCTTGAGGTCGCTCATCGCCATGCGTCGCCAGGTGAGGTTCTGCCAATAGAGGAAGGGCGACTGCGTGCCGACCTTGCGGTAGTCGCTCGTGAAGTGGCCGTGCCAGAAGAGCGTCATGCGCTCGGCGAACGGTGTCGGGCTGTTCAGCATGTGGTCCACCCACCACACCTGGAAGTCGAAGAGCGGCAGCGTCTTCATCTGGTTGGCCGTCTCCGCCCCGGCAAGCTCCGGCGGCTCGGCGGCCGGCGTCTCCAGGAGGCGATCGACGGTCTTGGCGAAGCCATCGGACTGCGCCTGCTCGAGCTCCGCGGGCGTGTATCCGAACGTCGTCCGGCGCAGGAGGTGGGCGACCTTCGCGTTGTGATTCCCGAGCGGCGAGACCCAGTCGAGGCCCCGCGCGTTCGCCAGCCCGCCGGTGATCGGGACAACGACGCCCTCGGGCGTCCGCGCGGTGAGAAGTCGGGCCGCGGCGACTCCGGCTCCGCCCGCGGCGGCTGCGGCGAGCACGGTCCGGCGGCTGAAGGTGCCCTCTGGGCGGGACTTGCGGACCGGCCTGCGGGCCGGGGCCGCCGCTTGGGGCTTGGTCTCCTGCTCGTCCAAGGGGCTCACCGGGGCCAGAATAGCCCTCCGCGTCCCGCCGTTCGGGCGATTTTGACCCCTTGACACGGGACTGAGCCGCGCAGAAACTGCACCGTTCCGACCTGTTGACCCCCGCGTCGCTCCGTTCTACGATACGTTCCTTGCCTCACCGCTTGCCCTCTATCCGCCTGTTCAGCGCGCCCCATCCGAAAGCACCGCGCAGCCGTACGAGCAACACGCCCCTCGGCCGCCGCCCGAAGATCTGAGGAGGCCCCGCCCATGACGTCCACGCCCGCGCTTGCTTCGGCGTCCCCGCGCGAACGGCGCAACTTCGCCTCGCTGCCCGAGGTCCTGCCGCTGCCCAATCTGATCCAGACCCAGATCGACTCGTTCAAATGGTTCTGCGATGAAGGGTTGCAGGAGCTGTTCGCCGAGATCTCGCCGATCCAGGACTTCACCGGCAAGAACCTCGACCTGCGGTTCCTGTCGAGCGAGTTCCGCGATCCGAAGTACTCGGAAGAGGAATGCCGGACGCGCGACCTGACGTACAGCAAGCCACTGTGGGCGCGCGTCGAGCTCGTCAACAAGGAGACGGGCGAGGTCAGCGAGCAGGATGTCTTCCTCGGTGACTTTCCGTGGATGACGGACAAGGGCACCTTCGTCATCAATGGCGCCGAGCGCGTCGTCGTTAGCCAGCTCGTGCGATCGCCGGGTGTCTACTTCACCGCGATCGACGACCCGACCACCGGGCGCCAGCTGTTCTACGGAAAGCTCATCCCGAACCGCGGCGCGTGGCTCGAATTCGAGACGTCGAACAAGGACGTCATCTCGGTCAAGGTCGACCGCAAGCGCAAGCTGACGGTCACCACGCTGCTGCGCGCCATCGGCTTCTCGTCGAACGAGGAGATCGCGGCGCTGTTCACCGCGGTCGACAACGACCCCGAGCATCAGTACATCAAGTCGACTCTCGACAAGGACCCCACGACGAACACGAACGAGGGCCTCGTCGAGGTCTACAAGCGCCTGCGTCCCGGCGACCCGCCGACCATCGACAACGCGCGGAACCTCGTGCAGTCGCTGTTCTTCAACTTCCGGCGCTACGACCTGGCCAAGGTCGGTCGCTACAAGCTGAACCGCAAGCTCGGGCTCGAGCTCGAGATGAGCCAGCGCACGCTGACGAACGAGGACCTGGTCCGCATCGTGGGCCGCATCGTCGAGCTCAACAACGGCAAGGGCAAGGCGGACGACATCGACCACCTCGGCAACCGCCGCGTGCGCGCCGTGGGCGAGCTCATCCAGGGCCAGTTCCGCGTCGGCCTGCTCCGCATGGAGCGCGTCGTGCGCGAGCGCATGTCGATCGTCGAGCCCGAGAAGGCGACGCCGAAGGAGCTCATCAACATCCGGCCCGTCGTGGCCGCGATCAAGGAGTTCTTCGGCGGCAGCCAGCTGTCGCAGTTCATGCAGCAGACGAATCCGCTGGACGAGCTCACCCACAAGCGGCGGCTGTCCGCGCTGGGCCCGGGCGGCCTCTCGCGCGAGCGCGCCGGCTTCGACGTCCGTGACGTCCACTTCAGCCACTACGGCCGGATCTGTCCGATCGAGACTCCTGAAGGTCCGAACATCGGCCTGATCGGCTCTCTGGCGACCTACGGTCGCGTCAATCCGTACGGGTTCATCGAGTCGCCGTATCGCCGCATCGTGCGCGACGCCGACGGCCGTCCGCGCGTGTCGGACGAGATCGTCTACCTCACCGCCGACGAGCAGGAGCTCGCGACGGTGGTGCAGGCGAACGCGCACCTCGATCCCAAGGGCTTCTTCGTCGACGAGCGCGTGCAGGTGCACCGCGGCGCCGAGTACCACGAGGCCGCGCCGATCAACGCCGAGTTCATGGACGTGTCGCCCAAGCAGATCGTCTCGGTCTCGGCCGCGCTGATCCCGTTCCTCGAGCACGACGACGCGAACCGCGCGCTCATGGGCTCGAACATGCAGCGGCAGGCCGTCCCGGTCATCCGCCCGGAGGCGCCGATCATCGGCACGGGCATCGAGTACCGCGCCGCGAAGGACTCGGGGCAAGTGGTGCTCGCGCGCGCCGCGGGCGTGGTCCGGTCGGTCTCGGCCAACGAGATCTGGATCGAGGAGGACGCCGGCGACGCGTACCGCTACAAGCTGCAGAAGTTCGTCCGTACGAACCAGGGCACGTGCTTCAACCAGCGGCCGCTCGTGTCCGTGGGCGACCGCGTCGGGGCCGAGCAGGTGCTCGCGGACTCGTACTCGACCGACGAGGGCGAGCTCGCGCTCGGCCAGAACATCCTCGTCGCCTTCATGCCCTGGGAGGGCGGCAACTACGAGGACGCGATCATCCTGTCCGATCGCATCGTCCAGGACGACAAGTTCACCTCGATCCACATCGAGAAATACGAGGCCGAGGCGCGTGACACGAAGCTCGGTCCCGAGGAGATCACGCGCGACATCCCGAACGTCGGTGAGGAAGCGCTCGCCGATCTCGACGAGAACGGCATCGTCTACATCGGCGCGGAGGTCGGGCCGCAGGACATCCTCGTCGGCAAGATCACGCCCAAGGGCGAGACCGAGCTGACCGCGGAGGAGCGCCTGCTGCGCGCGATCTTCGGCGAGAAGGCCCGCGAGGTGAAGGACACCTCGCTCCGGCTCCCGTCCGGCGAGCACGGCAAGGTCGTGGACGTCGCGATCTTCAGCCGCGAGAACAACGATGAGCTGCTTCCCGGCGTGAACAAGCTCATCCGTATCGCTGTCGCGCAGAAGCGCAAGATCAGCGTCGGCGACAAGATGGCCGGCCGCCACGGGAACAAGGGCGTCATCGCCAAGATCCTGCCCGTCGAGGACATGCCGTTCCTGCCGGACGGGACCCCCGTCGACATCGTGCTCAACCCGCTCGGCGTGCCGAGCCGGATGAACATCGGACAGATCCTCGAGACGCATCTCGGCTGGGCGGCGGCGGCGCTGGGCATCTACGTCGCGACCCCGGTCTTCGACGGCGCCAAGGAAGGCGTCATCAAGGACACGCTGCGGGCCGCGGGCCTGCCCGAGAACGGCAAGATCAAGCTGCGCGACGGTCGCACCGGCCGCGCCTTCGAAGAGGACGTGACCGTCGGCCAGATCTACATGATGAAGCTGCACCACCTCGTTGAGGACAAGATCCACGCGCGCTCGACGGGTCCTTACAGCCTCATCACGCAGCAGCCGCTCGGCGGCAAGGCGCAGTTCGGCGGGCAGCGGTTCGGCGAGATGGAGGTCTGGGCGCTCGAGGCCTACGGCGCGGCGTTCATCCTCCAAGAGCTGCTCACCGTCAAGTCCGACGACGTGCTCGGCCGCGTGCAGACATACGAGGCGATCGTGAAGGGCGAGGACATCCAGCCGCCGGGAGTGCCGGAGAGCTTCAAGGTGCTCATCAAGGAGCTGCAGTCGCTCGGCCTATCCGTCGACGTGCTCAACGAAAGCGAAGAGGCGATCCGGTTCATCGAGGACGTCGCGTACGCCGAGCCGAACCTCGGCATCAACATCAGTGGCCTGGAAGGCGGCGAATAAGGCATGCTCGAAGTCAACGAATTCAACGCGATCCGCATCTCGCTGGCATCGCCGGACCAGATCCGCTCGTGGTCGAGCGGCGAGGTGACGAAGCCCGAGACCATCAACTACCGCACGCTCCGTCCCGAGAAGGACGGCCTGTTCGACGAGCGGATCTTCGGTCCGACGCGCGACTGGGAGTGCTACTGCGGCAAGTACAAGCGGATCCGCTACAAGGGGATCATCTGCGACAAGTGCGGCGTCGAAGTGACGCGCGCGAAGGTGCGCCGCGAGCGCATGGGCCACATCCAGCTCGCGTCGCCGGTGTCGCACATCTGGTTCTTCAAGGGCACGCCGAGCCGGCTGGGGATCCTGCTCGACATGTCGCCGCGCAACCTCGAGCGGATCCTCTACTTCGCCCTCTACGTCGTGACGCACATCGACGAGCACCAGAAGGAGCGCGTCCTCGAGACGATCGAGCAAGAGGCCGAGGCGAAGATCCGCCGGCTCGAGCAGACGATCGGCGATCGCACCGGTGCCATCGAGGCTCGTGCGAACGCGGACATCCAGCGCATCCGCACGCAGACCGAGCAGCGCGTCCGCCAGCAGGAGGAGCAGCTCGCGACCGACACCGAGGGGCTGACCACCGCGGCCGGACGAGCCAAGGAAGCGCTCGAGGAGTCACTCGGGAAACCGGCGTCCAAGGACATCGTGTTCAAGCCGACCGAGCTGCAGCTTGTCGCGAAGGGCGAGAACGTGACCCGCTCGATGCTCACGCAGCTCCAGCGCGCGCTGCAGAAGCGTCTCGACGCCCTCGTGAAGGAGGGCCGCCAGGCCGAGGCCGAGACGCGCTCCGACGCGGACAAGCGCATCGCGGAGATGCGGGCGCGCGCGGACCAGGACCTTGGGGTGGTTCGCCAGGAGATCGCGCCGGACGTCCAGCAGGTCCGCGACGAGGCGCGCAAGCGCCGCGACGACGTCGAGGCGATTAAGTGGATGCAGAACCTCACCGAGGGCGAGTACCGCGAGCTCACGGAGAAGTGGCGGTTCTTCAAGGCGCAGATGGGGGCCGAGGCGGTCCTCGAGATCATGCGCCAGCTCGACCTGCCGAAGCTCGCGCTCTCACTGCAGGCGGAGATGCGCTCGACGACGGGCCAGCGCCGCAAGAAGTCGATCAAGCGGCTGCGCCTCATCAAGGCGCTGCTTCGCTCCGGCGCGTCGCCGGAGTGGATGATCCTGACGATCCTGCCGGTCATCCCGCCGGACCTGCGCCCCATGGTGCAGCTCGACGGTGGCCGCTTCGCGACGAGCGACCTGAACGACCTGTACCGCCGCGTCATCAACCGGAACAACCGCCTGAAGCGCCTGCTCGAGCTCGGCGCGCCCGAGATCATCATCCGCAACGAGAAGCGGATGCTCCAGGAGGCGGTCGACGCCCTCATGGACAACGGCCGCCGCGGCCGCGCGATCTCCGGCACCGGGAACCACAAGCTGAAGAGCCTCTCCGACATGCTCCGCGGCAAGCAGGGTCGCTTCCGCCAGAACCTCCTCGGCAAGCGCGTCGACTACTCCGGCCGGTCGGTCATCGTCGTCGGCAACGACCTCAAGCTGAACGAGTGCGGGCTGCCGAAGAAGATGGCGCTCGAGCTGTTCAAGCCGTTCGTCATGCGCCAGCTCGTCGAGCGCGGACTCGCCCACAACATCAAGAGCGCCAAGCGCTACGTGGAGCGCGTACACCCCGAGGTCTGGGACGTCCTCGAAGAGGTCATCAAGGACCACCCGGTGCTGCTGAACCGCGCGCCCACGCTGCACCGTCTCGGGATCCAGGCGTTCATGCCGAAGCTCATCGAGGGCAACGCCATTCAGATCCATCCGCTCGTGTGTGAGGCCTTCGGGGCGGACTTCGACGGCGACCAGATGGCCGTCCACGTGCCGCTCTCCGCCGCGGCGCAGGCCGAGGCGAAGCACCTCATGCTCTCGTCGCGCAACATCCTGAAGCCGGCCGACGGCCAGCCCGTCGTGACGCCGCGCCAGGATATGGTGCTCGGCTGCTACTACATGACGCTGCCTTCGAAGGTAAAGAAGGAGCCGCGCCTCTTCAGCGACTACGCCGAAGTGCAGTCCGCCTTCGACCTTGGCGTCGTCGGGGTCCACGACCCCGTGCGCATCCCCGGCGTCGCCGCGGAGACCACCGTTGGCCGCGTGCTGTTCAACGCCGTCCTGCCGGAGGAGCTGCGCTTCCTGAACAAGATCATGGACCGCGGCTCGATCCGCGACGTGGTCATCGCGACCTTCGAACGCTTCGGCAACGACGTCACCGCGGAGGTCGTCGATCGCATCAAGGCGATCGGCTTCAGCTTCGCCACGCACGCCGGCGTCTCGATCTCGATCGATGACGTGGCGATCCCGGACATGAAGGCCGGCGCGATCGCCGATACCGAGCGCAAGGTCACCGAGATCGACCGGCAGTTCTCGCGCGGCCTCATCAACGAGGAAGAGCGTTACGACCAGACGGTCCAGCACTGGACCGACACGACCGAGAAGGTCGTGACCGCGATGATGGATCAGCTCGACAAGCGCGGGTCGGTCTACATGATGGCCATGTCCGGCGCACGTGGTAACCCGCGCCAGATGGGTCAGATCGGCGGCATGCGCGGCCTCATCGCCGACCCGCAGGGTCGGATAATCGACCTGCCCATCCGCTCGAACTTCCGCGAAGGCCTCTCCGTCCTCGAGTACTTCATCTCGACGCACGGTGGCCGCAAGGGTCTGGCCGACACTGCCATCCGCACCGCCGACTCCGGCTACCTGACGCGCCGTCTGGTCGACGTCGCGCAGGACGTCATTGTCCGCCTCGAGGACTGCGGCGACGAGGACGGCATCTTCGTGAACGCCGAGGAGGCGGGCATGATCGAGCCGTTCGCCGATCGGCTCTTCGGCCGGCTATCGGCGCAGGACGTCGACGACGCCAACGGCAAGCGCATCGTCTCGAAGGGCGAGGACATCGACCTCGAGAAGGCGCGCGCCATCTCGGCGACGGGCTTGGGGCGCATGCGCATCCGTTCGCCGCTCGCGTGCCATGCGAAGCACGGGATCTGCGCCGCCTGCTACGGACGCTCGCTCGCGTCAGGCAAGATCGTCGAGGTCGGTGAGGCCGTCGGCATCATCGCCGCGCAGTCCATCGGCGAGCCGGGCACGCAGCTCACCATGCGTACCTTCCACACCGGTGGTGTCGCCGGCGAGGACATCACGATGGGCCTGCCGCGCGTCGAGGAGATCTTCGAGGCTCGCGTGCCCAAGGGGCTAGCGGTCATCAGCGAGATCGATGGTGTCGCTGAGATCGTCCGCGACCCCGACGGATCCCGCAAGATCGTCGTGCGCAACAGCAACGCCTACACCGTCCCGATCCGCGTGCCGGCCGGGTACGTCCTCAACATCGAGGACGGCGCGCAGGTCGCCGCGGGCGAGGCGCTCGCGAAGCCGGAGCGACGCGGCAAGGGCAAGACCGACATGCCGTCGCCGGTGTCGGGCACGGTCCATGTCGAAGGCGACAAGATCACGATCGCGATGAACGAGATCGAAGAGCGCATCTACGAGGTGCAGCACACGGCGCGAGTGCGCATCGAGAACGGCGCGCAGGTCTCGGCCGGCGACTTCATGACCGAGGGCTCGGCCAACCCGCAGGACATCCTGCGGATCTCAGGCCGGGAGGCCGTGCACCGCTACATGGTCGCGGAGGTCCAGAAGGTCTACCGCAGCCAGGGCGTGACGATCAACGACAAGCATATCGAGATCATCGTCCGCCAGATGCTGCGCAAGGTCCGCATCGAGGAGGCCGGGGACACCGAGCTGCTCCCGATGGAGCTATTCGACCGCTTCGAGTTCGAGGACATCAACGCACGCACCATCGCCGCGGGCGGCGAGCCCGCCACGGCGCAGACGGTGCTGCTTGGCGTCACCAAGGCGTCGCTCTCGACGTCGAGCTTCCTCGCGGCCGCGTCGTTCCAAGAGACCACGCGCGTCCTCACCGAGGCGGCGGTCATGGGTCAGAAGGACCGGCTGCTCGGGCTCAAGGAGAACGTCATCATCGGGAAGCTCATCCCCGCGGGTACCGGCATGCCGTCCCGGCGCGAACAGCTGGAGTGGATGCCGAAGCCGCGGGTGCTCGCCGGCCTGTTCGGCGAGGAAGAGGAGCTGCCCGTGCTCCCGCCCGAGGAGGAGCTGTCGCTCGAAGACCTCGACGACGACGAGGAAGAGGACGAGGGCGACATCCTGGACGAAGAGGGCCCGGCCGAGGCCGAGCTCAAGGCAACCAAGGAATAGCGCTCGCGGAGCCGCGATGCGAGGAGGGGCCGCAAGGCCCCTCTCCTCGTTCCTAGCGGAACCCCGGTGCGAGCTCCACGTCCCGGACCACGGGCACGCGCAGCGCAAAGAGAGCGGTCGCCAGCAATACGACCGCGCCGGCTCCGATCATCGCGTTCCCGATCCCGATGAACGCGGCGGTCGTCCCGAGCAGCACCGTCCCGAGCGGCGACCCCGCCTGCCACGTCATCACCTGCAGCCCGATGACGCGCCCGCGGAAGCGATCCGGGAGATGCGACTGGGTCACGTTGCCGACGGTCGCGCCGAAGACGACGGCGGTGAAGCCGAGGACGCCGACGTTGACGATCGCGGGGACGAGGTCGCGCTCGATGCCCAGCAGGATGATCACGACGCTCGCGAGCACGGCGTCGCCCAGCAGGAGCCAGCCCATCTGGCGGACGCCGCCGAGGGTCGCGACGGTCGTCGACCCGATGAGCGCGCCGAGCCCGGCGGCCGAAACCATCCACGAGAGCTCTACCGCGCCGGCGTGGAGGCTGTCGTGCGCCACGGCGGGCAGGAGTTGCTGGTACGACTGCAGGAAGATCGAGAAGACGACGCCGTAGACGAGGAGCCACAGGTTGAGCGGGCTGTGCCGCACGAAGCGGAGCCCCTCGACGAGCGAGTCGAACGCGCTCCCACTTCGGTGCTCGTCCTCGACCGGCGCGGGCTCCATCCCGAAGAGGACCGCGACCGAGAGGACGTAGAGGACCGCGTTGACGGCCATGACCCCGCCGACGCCGATCGGGACGATGAGGATGCCGCCGAGGAACGGGCCCAGCAGGAGCGAGCTGTGCTGCGTCGCGCGCGTGATGCTCATCGCGCTCCACATGTAGCCGGGCGCGACGAGCCGCGGGATCACCGCCATGCGCGCGGGGGCGTCGAAGCCGAAGGTCGCCGTGTTCAGCGCCGTCAGCGCCATGACTGCGACCAGGTTCACGCGGCCGGACAGGACGAGCGCCGCGAGGACGGCGGTGATGAGCGCGGAGGCCGTGCGGGTGGTCAAAAGGAGCGTGCGCCGGTCGACGCGGTCCGCGGCGACTCCGCCCAGGATGCCGATCCCGAGGCCCGGGATGAAGCGCGCCAGTCCGATGAAGCCGAGGTAGAGCGCGGCCAGCTCCGGGTGGCCGTCGCGGACGGCGAGCTCGACGACGAGCCAGCCGAGCGCAAACTGCTGCATCCAGTTGCCGAGGTTGGCGAACACCGAGCCGGCGAACAGCAGGCGGAACTGGGTGAAGGCGAGAGCCGCGATGGGGGAGCGGGACGGGGCCGGCGCGGGTTCCGCTGGGGCGGTCTCGAGCTCGAGCTCGGCTTCGGCCTGTGCCACTCACGTGCAAGTTTCGCAGTTCGCCGAAGCCACCGCCGAGATGTAGCACGAAGTGCTAAGCTGTGCTACGCATGGCGAAGTCTCACCTCTCGCTACGAATGGATGCCGGAACGAGACAGCGCCTCGTCGAGCGGGCGCGCTCAGAGCGGGTACCGCAGGGTGCCCTCGTCAACCGGTACGTCGAGGAGGGAATCCGCCGAGACCGCCATCCGCGGATCACGTTCGTGGCCAAGATCTCCGGGCGAGCCCCGGCGCTTCTGAGCAGGCCGCGATTGCTCGTGGCGCACGTCGTCGAGACGTGGAGGGCTAGCAGAAGGAACGTCAAGGCCACGGCCCACTACTTCCGGATCGAGGAAGACGAGATCCGGGCCGCGGTCGCCTACTACGCGGAATTCCGCGAGGAGATCGACGATTGGCTCGCGTGGAATCGCGCCGAAGCGGAGCGCCTCGAGCGTGAGTCGCGCCGGGAGCAGAAGCTCCGCGGTTGAAGGTCTTGCTCGATGAGATGTGGTCGCCGGCGATCGCGGAACAGCTTCGGCGTCGGGGACGCGACGCGATCGCCGCTCTCGAGCGCGACGATCTCCGCGGCCTGTCGGACGAGGCGCTGCTGGAGCATGCGACGGCGGAACACCGCGTGCTCGTAACGCGCGATGTCGGCGACTTCTCAGAGCTGGCCCTGCGGCTTCGCGCGGACGATCGCGATCATCACGGGATCATCCTCGTCCCGCCGCATCGCTTCTCCGCGTCGCGTGCCGGTAGCGGGGCGTTGGTCGTTGCGCTGGATGCCGTTCTCAAGGGGCGGCCGGGCGACCGCGATCTCGTGAACGAGGTGCTCTGGCTCGAGAGCGGGTAGCTGTCCTAGCACCGGCCCGCCCGGCGGGGACGCCGGCCGAGCAACCGGCGACCACAGGGCGGCCGAGCGACACGTTCGGTAGGCCGAGTTGACGGTGTAACGGCCGAACCGTCATACTTCTCATTCGGCTGTCTTTCGAGACGGTGACCGCCCCAGCTTCTTGTGGGGGCGGTCATTTCGCGCATCGGCCCAGTCGCGATCTTGTGACTGCTGGTCGCGCTGCGCTCGGGTCCCGCGCCCCGCTGGGGGCCGGCGGTCTGATCGGGGAGAACCACGGATAGGCGGGCACTGTCGGCGTGCGTTCGCGCGCGCTGGCAATGCCGCCGAGCCGACATCAGGGACGCGTGCTGTACGAGAAGCAGTGAAATCCGGCGAAGCCGGTAGAAAGACGAAATGCCGACGATCTCGCAGCTGGTCCGCAAGGGCCGGAAGCCGCAATTGAAGAAGGTGGACACGCCGGCCCTCCGCCGGACGTGGAACTCGCTGAAGGGCCGCCACGTCCTGCTCGGCCGCGGCGCGCCCCAGAAGCGCGGCGTCTGCACGGTCGTCCGCACCATGACCCCGAAGAAGCCGAACTCGGCTCTGCGCAAGATCGCCCGCGTACGGCTCACGAACCAGATGGAGGTCACCGCCTACATCCCCGGGATCGGCCACAACCTCCAGGAGCACTCGGTGGTCCTCGTTCGCGGCGGCAAGGTCAAGGACCTCCCGTCGGTGAAGTACCACATCGTTCGCGGCACTCTCGACGCCGCGGGCGTGAAGGATCGGAAGCAGGGCCGCAGCCTTTATGGCGCGAAGAACCCGAACCCGAAGAAGAGGCGCGGTTAGCCATGCCGCGACGAGCACGCCCGACCGAGCGCAAGACCAACGGCGACCGCCGCTTCGGCAACGTCACCATCCAGCAGTTCACCAACAAGCTCATGAAGGATGGCAAGAAGGCGAAGGCCGAGGGGATCATCTACGACGCGATCGCCCGCTCCGAGACCTCCACCCGCAAGCCGGGCGTCGAGGTCTTCGAGACCGCTCTGCGCAACGCGACGCCGCTCATCGAGGTCAAGCCCCGGCGCGTCGGCGGTGCGACGTATCAGGTCCCGGTGGAGATCCGCCCCGACCGCCGCGGTTCGCTCGCGATGCGCTGGATCATCCAGGCCGCTCGCAAGCGTCCGGGGAAGTCGATGGCCGAGCGCCTCGCCGGCGAGCTCATGGACGCGATGAACAACTCGGGCGCCGCCGTCCGCCGCAAGGAGGAGACGCACAAGATGGCCGAGGCCAACAAGGCGTTCTCCCATTACAAGTGGTAATGACGATCGAAGCCAAGGCCACCAAGGCCGGCGGATCCACGCGCGAGTACCCGCTCGAGCGTGTCCGCAACATCGGGATCATCGCCCACATCGACGCGGGCAAGACCACCGTGACCGAGCGGATCCTCTTCTACACGAAGAAGATCTACAAGCTCGGCGAGGTCCACGACGGCGCCGCGACGATGGACTGGATGCCGCAGGAGCAGGAGCGGGGGATCACCATCACGGCCGCGGCCACCACGTGTTTCTGGGCGAATCATCGCGTGAACATCATTGACACGCCCGGACACGTGGACTTCACCGTGGAAGTGGAACGCTCGCTGCGCGTCCTCGACGGGGCCGTGACGGTCTTCGACGGCGTCGCCGGCGTGGAGCCGCAGTCGGAGACGGTGTGGCGGCAGGCCGACAAGTACAACGTCCCGCGGATCTGCTTCATCAACAAGATGGACCGCATGGGCGCCGACTTCCAGCGCTGCTTCGACATGATCATCGAGCGTCTCGGCGCGAACCCGGTCGCGATCCAGCTCCCGATGGGCTCGGAGGCCGCCTTCAAGGGCGTCATCGACCTCGTGGAGATGAAGGCGCTCTTCTGGGAGGGCGACCAGCCCGCCGACGGCGAAGTCCGCGAGATCCCGGCCGAATTCCAGGACGCCGCGGCCAAGGCCCGCGAGGTCATGGTCGAGAAGGTCGTCGAGACAGACGACGCGCTCCTGCACCGCTACCTCGAGGAGCACCACATCTCGCCTGAGGAGCTGAGGACGGCGCTGCGCTCGGCCACCATCGCCAACAAGCTGGTCCCGGTGCTGTGCGGCGCCGCGTTGCGCAACAAGGCCGTGCAGCCGCTTCTCGACGCGGTCGTGGCGTACCTGCCGTCCCCGCTCGACGTGCCGCCGGTCACGGGCCTCGACCCGAAGACGGGCGAGGAGCTGGTGCGCGAGCCCGACGAGGACGCGCCGTTCGCCGCGCTGGCGTTCAAGATCGCGGCGGACCCGTTCTCCGGGAAGCTCGCGTTCTTCCGCGTCTACTCGGGGACGGTCCACACCGGCGACACCATCTATAACCCGACGAAGGACCGCCGCGAGCGCATCTCGCGGATCGTCCTGCTGCACGCGAACCACCGTGAGGACGTCGAGCAGGTGTCCGCGGGCGATATCGCCGCGGCGATCGGGCTCAAGCAGACCTTCACCGGCGACACGCTCTGCGACCCCGACCGACCGATCGTGCTCGAGGCCATCAAGTTCCCCGAGCCCGTCATCCAGGTCGCGGTCGAGCCGAAGACGAAGGCCGACGAGGAGAAGATGTCGCTCGCGCTGGCCCGGCTCGCGGAAGAGGACCCCACGTTCCGCCAGCACACCGATCCCGATTCGGGGCAGACGCTCATCTCGGGGATGGGCGAGCTGCACCTCGAAGTGATCGTCGATCGCATGCGGAGAGAGTTCAAAGTGGACGCGAACGTGGGCCGGCCGCAGGTCGCCTATCGCGAAGCGATCTCTCGCGCCGCCCAGGGCGAGGGCCGCTACGTGAAGCAGACCGGCGGCAAGGGCCAGTACGGGCACGTCATCGTCGACTTCGAGCCCCTCGAGCGCGGCTCGGGCTTCGAGTTCGAGTGGAAGGTCAAGGGGACCGGCCTCTCGAAGGAGTGGGCGAAGGCGATCCAGGCCGGCATGAAGGAAGCCATGGAGAACGGCGTGATCGCGGGCTACCCGATGGTCGACCTAAAGGCGACCGTCGTCGATGGCTCGCAGCACGACGTCGACTCGAACGAGATGGCATTCAAGATCGCGGGCTCGCTGGCTCTCAAGGCCGCGGTCCCGAAGGCCGGGGCGGTCATCGTCGAGCCGATCATGAAGGTCGAGGTCGTCGTCCCCGAGGAGTTCATGGGTGACGTGATCGGCGACCTGAACAGCCGCCGCGGGAACGTCATGGGCACGACCGAGCGCGCGAACGCGCGGATCATCAGCGCCTTCGTGCCGCTCGCCACGATGTTCAGCTACTCGACCGCTCTGCGCTCCGCGACACAGGGACGTGGCACGTACGCGATGGAGTTCGATCACTACGAGGTCCTGCCGCCGAACCTCGCGGCCGAGATCGTCGGGAAGAAGTAGGAGAGGGTAGATGGCGAAGAAGAAGTTCGAGCGCAACAAGCCGCACGTGAACGTGGGGACGATCGGTCACATCGACCACGGCAAGACCACGCTCACCGCGGCCATCACCAAGACCCTCT
>Ga0070706_100000209_pt1 | contig 71999 bp, 71 predicted proteins | sample KBSK5501metaG_FD_65476 | JGI IMG/M metagenome (GOLD analysis project Ga0070706, IMG submission 65476) | Corn, switchgrass and miscanthus rhizosphere microbial communities from Kellogg Biological Station, Michigan, USA - KBS K5-50-1 metaG | ecosystem: Host-associated > Plants > Roots >...
GACAGCAACCAAAGGCTGAACGTGCAGCGCAACCGGCCCGACAGCAACCAAAGGCTGAACGTGCAGCGCAACCGGCCCGACAGCAACCAAAGGCTGAACGTGCAGCGCAACCGGCCCGACAGCAACCAAAGGCTGAACGTGCGGCGCGCCCAGTGCGACAGCAGCAGCCGCAAGGTGAGCGTGTAGCGGCGCCGGTTCGTGCTCAGCCGCAGCCGAAGCATGAACGACCCGCGCAGGCGCAACCGCAGGTGAAACCACAGAAGCAGGAGCGTGCAGCCGCGCCTAAGGGAGGAGGTCCGCCGGCATCGCCAGGAAAAGGTAAAGGCAAGAAGCCTTAACCCGATCGATCATTAGACAGGATTTACAGGATGTTTCAAGACTCACGAAGATTCATCCTGTAAATCCTGAAACATCTTGAAAATCCTGTCCATTTTGCCTTCCGTCACGAGCTTCACATGTGTTAAGAATACGCCCCATTATGAAACCCCTACCCAGCAGACGTACATTTTTGAGCACCGCCAGCATCGCAGGCGCAGCCACTGTCGCAGCAGGAGTATTCGGCACGACCGCCCACGCCGCCGACGGATCAAATCAACGCGCCAACGACTGCGCCAAGCTTCGCCGTGATGCAGCCACAGCCGGTCTCAAAGCTACACCACAAAACCTCCAGCATCCGTCGAATCACGACGAAGATCTGTACCCAAACAAATTCGGCAGTTACTCAAAAGGCCTGCCACACAACAACGATGGCACAGTTGTGCTGAGCGCTTACGCGGCGTTGGTTCAGGCAATGAACAGCGGACGACCAGCAGACTTCGATGCGATTCCACTCGGCGGCACTCGCGGTCTGACAAATCCGCAAGCAGGTTTGGCGTTCGACATGCAAGGACCTGACGCTCACGCATTGGTGCAACCACCTGCGCCCGCCTTTGCGAGTCGCGAACAAGCCGCGGAGATTTCAGAGAACTATTGGATGGCGTTGTTGCGCGATGTTCCCTATGCGCAGTATTCAGGAAATGCGATCGCAAATGCGGCCGCCGCTGACTTGACGTTGTATGGCGCCGACTTCAAAGGACCGAAATCCGGCGGTGCAGTTACGACGTCCACGTTGTTTCGTGGTCTCACTCCCGGAGATCGAGTTGGACCATACATCTCACAATTCTTCTACCAGGACTGCAACTTCGGCGCGAACAAGATCGAACAAAAGATCCGGACCACGATTCCCAGTGTCAATTACATGACCGACTTCGCCACCTGGCTCGCGGTTCAGCGCGGCATCGCACAACCACCGGACGCTCTCGATCCGGTGCCGCGATATATACGCAACGGTCGCGACATCGGTCAGTGGGTTCACGTCGACGTGTTGTTCCAGGCTTACTTTCAAGCATTCCTCGTCCTCGCCGGTGCCGGCGCACCTTTCGACGATGGCAATCCCTACAACAACAATCCCAGTCAGATCGGATTCGGCACGTTTGGTGGTCCACACATCGCAACGCTCTTGTGCGAAGTGTCAACCCGTGCTTTGAAAGCTGTCTGGTATCAGAAATGGTTTGTGCATCGACGCCTGCGACCAGAGGTTCAAGCAGCGCGAGTTCACCGCACACTCTTTGCGGGTGCCGGTTATCCTGTGCATCCGGAGATACTCAACTCGTTTTCGGACAACAATCGTCTGAAGGGCTTCATGCCGGCGGGCAATGCGCTGCTGCCGATGGCGTTTCCGGAAGGTTCGCCTACGCATCCGGCGTACGGCGCTGGTCATGCGACTGTCGCCGGCGCGTGTGTGACAATTCTCAAAGCGTGGTTCAACGAAAGCACGCGTTTGGTCGACACTGGACTGACGCCCGTGCAGCCGACGGATGATGGTTTGAACCTCGTGCCGTATCTCGGTTCGGACGCAGGCGATCTGACGGTTGGAGGCGAGCTCAATAAGATCGCTTCAAACGTCGCGCTGGGAAGAAACACGGCGGGAGTGCACTGGCGTTCAGATGGAACTGAATCGCTGAAGCTCGGCGAGCAGATCGCGATCGGTATTCTGAGGGAGCAGCGAAGCTGTTACAACGAAGTGTTCGATGGTTTCAGTTTGACGAAGTTCGACGGCACCACGATTACGGTTTAAGCCGCGGATTGACACGGATTCGATCCGCGTTCATCAGCGTTCATCTGCGGCTAAGATTTCGACGATGGCGAGGCTGCCGGGGGCGATCTGAACAGTGAGGGTTCCGTTGTCGACTTTCAATGGCGTGTCGCTGGTCCATTCGGTGGCGTTCTTGATCGGTTGACCCGGTAAACTGATCGTGGCGGTGACGTAAGCGCGGCGATCGACTTGTGCCATTCCCTGCTGTGTCTTAAAGACGCCGTTGTTGTTTAGCAGAGTAACAATCCAACTATTGGCCGTTCCGTTTATCAAATACTCGACATCACCCGTAACCTTCACCGGCGCAGCATCTGCAAAAACGTGCGCAAGCATGTGAGCGGCGAAAGGAGTTATTCGCTCATCTTCACCTAACAGATCGGGCAGCGCGGCGAAAACCACGTTCCCCTTCCCTACCTTGTTGACCACGACTAGCGGATCGCCATTCGGCGCCACGATGAAAGCGGCAGCGCCTTTGAGTTCCACCTTTTCGTAACGAAACATCTGACCACTCAAGTTCTGAGCATCGTCGCCCGGTGCAAGACAACGAGCCGAGTCCGCTTCGGCAGTGGCGTTGGTCCAGCGAACGCCTGAAAACTGCTCCGGCAGTTTTTTACTCTGCGCTGCATTGATCACGACCGTGCCACCATTGCGCACGTACTCGCTGAGTCGTTGTATCCACTCCGGTGACCAGTCAATTCGCCCGCCCACAACGACCGCGCGATACGACGGCAGCAGAGTTTGAATTTTCGACCTCGAACTCTGCACGTCAGCGGCAGTCAACACGTCGAAGATGTCGCCAAAAACGCCGTTCACAAAAGGTTGACGATCCGCAATGGCCGGTTCGCCTTCGACGACCAATCCAGGAAAATAAGCGACGCCAAAGAGTTCTCGCAGTGCACGATCGCTGCGATCGATTTGCGACACTTCAAACGGCCACTGCGGGTAGTCAGTCATTTCAAAGCCGTGTGCAGGATCGAGCAGGAAAGCGATCGGCGTGTACGGCGTGCCGCGATCCGGATGCTTCTCAGCGAAGCGCACGAACTCATCAGTGATGCGACCGAGCGGATTGAGTTGAAACGGATGCTCGCCGGGACCGGGTTTGAAGAATTGATCCTGACCCTGCTCGAGATAAATCCCGGACGCTCCCGACATGTAGTAGAGGTAATAACTCTTGCGATACCACGAGAGCGAGGGTCCCATGGTTGGACCATAACGCGTGTGGTAGAAGTAATCCGGCCCGGCAAAATTCTGTGCCCGCGTGAACGTGGTGGCGGTGTCACCGAAGTTTGGCGCGTGATAATAAAGAAAGGCGCCGCCAAACTGCCGAGCCGCACCACGCGTGAAAGCGATGCGCATGCCCGTCATCGGCATAACGGCCGCAGTTTCCATGCCGATCAAGTTGACGCCCCACTGAGTCAAGGCGTGAGCAAACGAAGTGCTCGACGTCGATTGCGCGGGAATCAACTTGTCCCACATCGGGCCGGTCTCAACGTGAAAGGTCTCGCGCCACTTGCGCGCCAACGCGTTCGAATAAAACTGACGATGCGCTTCGAGCAACTCGCGTCGCGTCATCGAAGGCGAGATCTTCAACTCCGCCGGAGCCGAATCCCACACATACCCAACACTCTCGCCCGAGATCCAACCGAGAAACTGATCTTTCAACTCGCCATTGAGTAACCGCCACGCAGCTTGCCCGTCGGCTTCGTTCATCTGCGCCGAACCGTAGTTGATGAGTATCGCGAATGGCACCTTGGTCTCGCGAATAAATCGCAGGAACGGACTGCCTTCCTTCAGATACTCGGGAACGTTATTGATGTAAATGACCGGAACCACGAGCTTCGATTGAAACAGCGGCACATCGCGAGCGCCTTTGTACGTCGCAATGAACTGGTCTATCGGCTCGGCGTTGAATGGATACAACGGACGCTCTTCCGCGGGCTTGTCGTAGAGCGACCAAAACTCTTTCGCGATGTTCCACGGCATCATGAAATCGCATCCGGCAACTTTCGGACGCACCCACGATTCGGCAACTCGCGTCGAGCCGTTGCCAGACAGCAACGATGAAAGCGGTTTGCGCGCAGTGGACCACGTGCGCAGGTAACGCATCGCGGCGAAGTCGGGTTTCTGCCGGCCGGACGGTTTGAAGTTCGAATCGTTGGTGAGGAGGAAGCAGTCGATGTGCCGGCGTGCTTCTGCTGCTTTTTCAATCTGAAACGACAATCGCGCCGGACCTTTTTTCAAACTGGCAACCGCGCTGTCCCACGCGAAGGCCCAGCTCCAGTACATACTCACTTCGTCGTGTGGATCGACGATATCTCGCGCGCCAAATTCGTGACGAAAGACTTCCGCTCCGTTCTGAGCAATCGTGACGGTGAAGTTCTCACTTCGCTTCGCCCAATCGGCGTAACGAATCCAAAGCGTGTATTGACCCGCGCGTGGAATTTCCAAGTCCTGGTAGATCGTCGCATGGGTTTCATCGGCGCTGGCAGCGGCGGAATTCCATTCGCTTTCGCCACCCTGCGTCCATTCAGCGGAGACGCCTGGTCCATTGATACCCCAGCCCGGAGCTTTTTCACGCGGCAGATTGAGGTACGAGGGATTGAGCAGAGGTTCACCGAGCTTGCCGGTCGTGAAGCCCCGCATGTTCTCGGCTTCGTACCAGAGATACTCGGTCTGTGAATAAACTGGGGTAGTGACGATTAGTAAGAAGAGAATAATCCACAGATTACACAGATTACGCAGAAAAAATCTGTGTAATCTGTGTAATCTGTGGACCAACTTAGCCGAGAGCCTCAAGACACTCAGTCAGCGTTCGCTGCCGGCAGGTGAACATCGGCGTATCTCGCAGCGTGTAGGAGCTCGCCTTGGTTTCACGTAGTTCCTGGACCAGATCCAAAAAGTCAGCCGGATAATCTGTCTCGAAGGCGACAACAAACTCCTGATCGTCGAGCCCGAAAGAGTAGGTGGTGTGAAGTTTTACTGAACGATACTTCATGCCGATGCGTATATGCTCGTCCATCATCTCCTGTCGCTGCTCAGCCGTTCGCGAATACCATTCGCGAGTTTTCACAAACGGATAAACAAAGAGATACTGCGACTTGCCGGGAACGATGTGCAGCCGATCCTCGACGTGCTCGGGATTATCCTTGTCGATGTACATCGAACGTTTCGTCATCGATAAAAACGACTGCGACGGCTCGATGTACTTTGCCATCTCAGTCTTGTTGAGTCGCGCAGTCATCTCCTGAATCGGTTCAAGCTCGTAGCCGATGCGCCACATCATGAAATCGACGTTCGTGCGCAGTCCGATAGTCGAATAAGAATGAATCAATAATGAAGAGTGAAATTCGTCGACGGCCTTTACAAATTCATCGCGACAGCGCTGCTTGTCGGCAACGGAGAGTAGACGCCACTCGGGACGCGCTTTGTAGAATGTGAAATTGACGAACTGTCGGGGAAGTCTTGCTTTCTCTATTTCCACCTCCGAGGAAGCTGGCGCGAGACGAAGGGAGCCGCGTGCGGCATTGCCTGGATCCTTATCGCTACTCATGTTCTTTACCTCTAGTTCGGAAAAAAGATGACTGACCCTGGAAGATTCAACGATGCGAAGTTATTCTGCCCAGTCTGAGGTCTGAATGCAACTTGGGAAGAAACTCGGATGCTTCAGCGTCTATTATGGTAACCATTAGTTATGAACAACACACCAACACCAACCACCTCGCGCCGTTCGTTCCTGAAACTGTTGCCGCTCGGCGTGCTTGCGGGCGTATTTGCTTCGCTTGGCGGCGCGGCTTTTCGTTTCTTGCGACCCAGAATATCGGCTGCGACTGATGCGTGGCTCGACGTTGCATCGCTCTCGGAGCTGACTGGTCCACAACCACTCAGCCGCAAGGTCCTTGCCGAACAGATCACCGGCTGGGCCGTGACTGCCGAAGAGCATAATGTCTTTGTCTTGCCGGCAAAGAACAATCAGGTGCTGTCGGCGGTGTGTCCGCACGAAGGTTGCGAGGTGGTGTGGGAACAGAATCGAAATCGTTTCTCGTGTCCTTGTCACGAGAGTTACTTCGCGGCTGATGGGTCGCGCATCAGTGGTCCGGCGCCGCGTGGTCTCGATCCGTTGCCGATGCGCGTTCAAGACGGAAAACTGCAAGTGCAATACGTCTCGAAGGAGCAGGCGACGCGAGCATGAATCCCAAGATTTACAAGATTGACAGGATGTCTCTGCTGCGAACGACTGGTGGTGTGGTTGTAGTCCTTCTGTTAGTGCAGTTTCTCACGGGTGTGTTGTTGGCGTTTTATTACGTGCCTTCCGTCGACCATGCTTACACGACCGTGTCTTACATCGAGAAGGTTGTGTCGTCAGGCTCTTGGATTCGTTCACTGCATCACTACGGATCGCAGTGGCTGACGCTTTTTATTTTCCTTCACGTAATTCAGCTCTTCCTGACCGGCGCATACGTCTCGCGACGAATTCAATGGATCGCGGCGGTGCTGGTTTTGGGACTGGTGATGGCCGCAGGCGGCACCGGCTACTCCCTGCCGTGGGATGCGCGCGCGTTTTTCAGCACGCGTGTCGCCGAGGGTCTCGTCGGCGGTCTGCCGTTTGTTGGACGCAATGCTCGACTCTGGTTACTCGGAGGCAGCGAGATCTCGACACTCACGCTCTCGCGGTTCTTTGCCCTGCATGTGATCCTGATTCCCGCTGTCATCGCCGGTGTGGTGGCTTGGAGGTTGTTCCGCACGCGTGTCTGTTGGCCCAATTTGACCCTGCATGCAATCGTCGCGGGTCTCGTGTTTGTTGCGTTGGCAGTTTGGTCGTGGAAGCATCCTGCGCCGCTTGGACCATCAGTGCCTGAGATGACTGCCGAGTATCTGCCGCGGCCGGGTTCACAGTTTCTATGGCTGTATCAATCGCTGAAATACTTGCCGGGCGGATTGGGCTCGATTGCCGGATTGGTGTTGCCTGGAGTTGCACTTTTGCTTCTTGCTTTATTGCCGTGGCTGAAGTCACAGCGATTAATCGGAGGTGGGATTCTCGCCGTCTGCGTTCTGCTGGTCAGCGTAATGACAACTGCTTCATATCTCAGCGACCGTCGCGATCAGCACACGCGGCAACAGTTATCACGACAAGCAGCTCAAGAAGAAACAGCCCGACGACAACCATTCAAGCCAGTGCCGCTCAATTTGGTCGCTAATGCGAGTGCAGCAAGTGTTGGACCAGGAGAGCCACCGGGGTTGTACGTCAAGTTCTGCGTAAACTGCCACGGACAGCACGGCGAAGGTGGGCGCCAGGGTCCATTGAGATTTCCGCCGCTGCTCGGCGTCTCGGCGAAGCCGCGGCGCAGTGTCGAAGATATTGTTGGTTTGCTGAAAGACCCGCAAGCCTATGGGCTTCAACTACCGATGCGATCGTTTTCTGACAAGCTATCGGAGCAGCAGATGCGCGACATCGCGCAGTGGGTGGTGAAGTTATGACTTTTGTTATACTCACTGCCCCCTGAAAACCACACTAAACTGGAGAAACTATCTGATGAAACTACTCTCGTTTGTCTTAGCCTGCATCACCATCGTATTGATTGCCACTGCATGCACTGAAACCGTGACGCCGACAAACACTTCGACACCGACGGGCGCCGCGCCCGCGCCGTCAGCATCAGTGGATGAATTCGCCCGCGCTCGCGCCAACTACGCCAAAAACTGCGAAGCCTGCCATCAACCAACCGGCGAGGGCGGACTCGTCAAAGTCGATAACAAACAGATCAAAGTTGCATCATTGAAGTCTGAGCACGCTATGAAGCACACAGACGAGAAGCTTACGAAGACGATCACCGCCGGCGAAGAAGAGATGCCGGCATTCAAAGACAAATTGAAACAGGAAGAGATCGCAGAGATGGTGCGATTCATTCGCAAGAATTTTCAGGGGAAATGAACCACAAAAGGCACAGTAGTAAGCCACAAAGAGGCACAAAACGTACAATAACTGATCTGAATTTTTTGAACTTTATGTGCCTCTTTGTGGTTCCAAGCTTTACGATTTGTGGCGAACCATTTACCATTCTCCCGCGTGCACTCGTAGCTCAGTTGGATAGAGCGTCTGACTTCGAATCAGAAGGTCGCAGGTTCGAGCCCTGCCGGGTGCACCACTAATCGCCCCCGCATAAACGCCCAGAATATCATCCGCCATGCCTGAACAATCTCCCAATCCAACTGAACAACGCGCTAAACTCGCACTCATTGGAATTCGTTACGACGAGAACTCGTCGTTCACCAAAGGTGCCGCCGACGCGCCGCCACAAATTCGTGCCGCGTTGCGTTCCGACGCCTGGAACCTGACGAGTGAAAACGGCACCGATCTCTCGGGCGATGCAACTTTCTTCGACGCGGGTGACATCGAGCCTGTCGCAGGTAGTGAAATGTCAACGCTGATCGAAAATTCGATCCATACGTTGATTGCCGATGGACTCGCGCCGATTTCACTTGGCGGCGATCACTCGATCACCTATCCGATCGTGAGGGCGTTCGCGCGAAAGTTTAACAACCTGAGCGTCCTTCACTTCGACGCGCATCCCGACATTTACGACAGTTATCAGGGCAATCGATATTCGCACGCATCTCCGTTTGCGCGAATCATGGAGCAGAAGCTGATCAAGCGATTGGTCCAGGTGGGCATCCGCACGTTTACCGTGGACCAGCGCGAACAGGTGAAGAGGTTTGGCGTGGAGTCGATCGAGATGCGCGACTTAACCGGAAACGTCCAACTCGAATTTGATTCGCCCGTTTATATCTCGTTCGATGTTGACGCACTCGATCCGGCGTTTGCGCCCGGTGTGTCGCATCGCGAACCCGGTGGGTTGTCAACACGACAGGCGATCGACCTGATTCAGCGGCTAAAAGGAAGGGTGGTCGGCGCGGATATCGTCGAGTTCAATCCGCGCATGGACCCCCTTCACATCACCGGCACTGTTTGCGCGAAGATCCTGAAAGAGATCGCCGCACGCATGCTCGAGTAACGCCAATGCTACTTGTTTTTTCGTGCGGCCTTAATCTCGGCGTCCGCGCGTTTACGAGCGTCTTTGGCTTCGCGCTCGTTCAAGCCGAGATCCTGAAGCGTCTGCCCCAGACTTCTTCCAGACGCAAGGCCGTTGAGAATCGCATCGCGCGTGACGTTGGGAAATCGTGAATGTAGATTTTGGCCCAACCTCGTGGCAGCAACGTAATTACCAAACGTCAAATTTGGATTCACGGCCAGTGCAGCCTGGTATCCGCTGCGAAGATCGTTAGCGTTCGTGTGCAGTGCTCGAGGCACTCCTGGATGATCTCGTAGATCGTCATCTGCACGACGCAAGTTTGAACTGGCTTGTCGCGCGCGATCGAGTCCCGCGTCTGAACGGCCGTTGGACTTCGTCGAGGCATTGCCCAGACCATTATCTGACCGGCCGCCTGAGCGTTCTGAAGCATTGCCAAGCCCGCGGTCCACGCCGACGCCTGAAGGTGGACCACCACCACTGCCGCGCCCACCACCGACACCTCCGCCTCGACCCCTGCCTTGTGCGAAAACGCCGACGGACAAGCCGAGGACTAGCAACGATAAAGCCCCGAATTGAATTAACTTGCGCATTGTACCCCTCCTTGTGAACAGGATTTGCCCTTCATAAGATTACACGATCCATCCTGCTGATTATGGCAATTATATTATTCCTGTCTAGCGATTACTTAATGCCCAGCAACTCGATCTCGAAGATCAGGTTGGCGTTGGGAGGGATGTTCGGAGGGCTGCCTTGTGGGCCGTAGGCGAGTTTGCTGGGAATGAACAGCTTGCGCTTGCCGCCGACTTTCATCGTCTGCAAGCCTTCGTTCCAGCCTGGAATGACACGACCGAGTCGAAACTCGGCGGGTTTGCCGAGCTTGTATGAGTTGTTGAATTCCGTCCCGTTTTCCAGCCAGCCGATGTAATGGACCCTCACGGTTTGCCCCATCTGCGGGCTTGGACCATCGCCGACCTTGAGGTCCTGAATCTTCAACCCTGACTCTGTTGTGAATTCAGGAGCAGCCTGACTGCGACGACGCATTATCAGATACGCAGCAGAAACAGCTAACGCAACGATCAAAATGATCGCACCAATTTTCAGATTACGATCGCTTGTCAACGCGCTGGAACTGCCACTGGCCGTCGAAGGTGCAACTCTCGGTCGCTTTCTCGCTCTGTTTACTTTTCGATGTCGACTCTCTGGCATGGAACGCTTTATACCACGGATCTTGATTCGGGAGAATCGGAGACTCTATTCTTCACAACATGCCACTCGTAGCCGTTATCCCAAAACCTAACGAAGCGATCGAAATTCGTGAAGTTCCCGAACCCGACCTCGAACCCAACTCAGCGCTGCTCGAAGTCGAGGTCTCGGAAGTTTGCGGCACTGACGTTCACCTGCAACACGGCCGACTCGCCGGCGTGCCGTATCCGTTAATTCCGGGTCATGTTTCAGTCGGGAGATTGCAGAAGATTCGCGGCGAGTTGTTCGACGTCGAGGGCAAGCGCTTCAGCGAAGGCGACCGCATCACCTTTCTCGACGTTCATCGCACGTGCAACGCGTGCTGGTATTGCCTCGTCGCGAAAGCGGGAACACGATGTCCGCAACGCAAGGTGTACGGCATAACTTACGGTCTTGATGACGGACTCTGCGGCGGCTGGGCCACTCACGTCTACCTCAAGCCCGGCACTCGCTGCATCAGACTCGACGCCGAGCCTCACACCTTCATGGCCGGCGGCTGCGCGTTGCCAACTTCACTTCATTCCGTCGAACGCGGTGACATACAGATCGGCGACACGGTGCTCGTGCTGGGCTCCGGTCCTGTTGGTATTAACGCGATCGTTCTGTCGCTGATGCGTGGCGCGTTGCGCGTGCTCTGCATCGGTGCACCTCAAACCAGGCTCGACGCAGCACTCGAAGCAGGCGCCACCGCTGTGCTCAACATCGAAATGCACGATGAGGCTCAGCGATTAGATTGGGTTTTGGAAAACACTGCGGGACACGGAGCTGACGTAACAATCGAAGCGACCGGCGCGCCTGATGCCGTCGTTCAGGCAATGCGCTTCACACGTGACGCGGGCACAGTGGTCGTGGTCGGACAGTACACAGACCACGGTCTAACCTCGTTCAATCCTCACCTGGATCTGAACAAGAAACATCTCGACGTACGAGGGTGTTGGGGATCTGAGTTTTCGCACTTCTATCGCGCCGCTCAGCTCGTTTCACACAGACCGGAAACGTGGGCGCGAATGAAACTCGACTCGTATGGATTGAAAGAAGCGAATGAAGCGTTAGCGGATGTAGCAGAAGGTCGTGTGCTGAAGGCGCTTATTCAACCACAAAAAGGCAAATAAGCATTTAGCCCACGAAAAGGCACATAAAAGCACAGACGATCACGGTCCGCGATCGTCTCGTGGACCACGCCCGCGTCTTGGTCTCTCGTCGCGAATCTTCTGAAACTTCTGCCACTGCTCCGGCGTCAGCACGGTCTGTAAACGACCATCCGCCTGCCGCCTGATCTCGTCCATTCGCGGCTCGCATTCTTTGCGCAGTGCTCCCAACTGCTCTCGCGTATCGCCGAATATCTCCTGCACCTTTGTCTTCTGATCCGCGTTCAGATTGAGACGCTCGGCCAGATTATCGAAGCGATTCGCCGGCGAGACGTTACGCGCCCAGCCCCGATACACATTCAACGCAAGGATACCGGCTACAAATCCAAGCACGAAGATGATCGCTGCTGCAACACGTACCTGCCATCTATTTTTAGTGACATTGTTCATGATTACTTCGCCTCGTCATCATCGTAAATCGTGCTCATGACCTGCTCGTAACTCATTTGATCGTCATTCGCCTGGCCCAGGAGTACTGACTCGGCTGAATAAGCCGACACTGCTTGATCGGACGCAGGTATGGCCGGCGACGGCAACGCAAAACTCAAAACTGCGAGAGCAGCGGTGGCTACAGCCATGGAAGAGACGAGCGACTTCGCCGACCCCCATAGCCGTAGCATTGCTGGCACGCTTTCCACCGCTTGCTGTTCTCGCAACGCCGCCATAACTCTCGTATGAAAAAACGGCGATGGCTCAATCGTCGATTTCACGCGACTTCTAATCACCACAGCAGACAGTCGCGCAGCTTCGTACGCACCGCGACACGACACGCAGTCTTCTGCATGTGCGCGAATCTCGTTCAGTTCGCTCTCCGAAAGACTAACGATCGACGCGTTGTCCAGAATTTCAGTGATGTGCTTCTCTTTCATTTGATCACCTGCTTCTCGCGAGCGCCATCTTTATGTCTCAACAACTTCTCCATCGCCTCGCGCAGCTTACGTCGCGCGCGAAACGCTCTTACTTTGACTTTCGACTCTGACCATCCGGTCGCCTCTGCCACTTCCCTGATCGATGCATCCTCGCCGTCGATCATCAACAACGCCTGCTGGTCTTCCGGCGGCAAAACCGAAAGCAAGCGATCCGCGAGATCCGCCGCCACCAGATCACTTACAAACGAGCGTTCTTCGTTCCCTTGACTCGCCGGCTGCTGCTCGAGCCATTGATTCTCGTCTTCAGTGAGATCGGAAACGGAAAACTCCGATCGCCGTTTCGCTCCCCTAAGAATATTAAGACACGTGTTGGTCGCGATTCGTGTCAACCAGCCTTCAATGGAGCCGCGGCCTTCAAAACTCCCGAGCTGGGTATACGCTTTCAAAAAAACTTCCTGCGCCGCTTCTTCAACCAAACTTCGTTGCCGGAAAAATCGGCTTGCCACACTGAATACTCGCGGACTGTAACGCCGCACGATCTCCTCGAAGGCAGACTCGTCGCCTGCTTGCGCTTGACGCGCCAGGTCTATGTCCAAGGCCTGTTCGAGCCCACTCTCCAGTTGCGGTCCTCATGGATTTAACGGATGGCGGACTCTTCAAACAACAACTCGAATCCGCCAAATCCGTGGGGGAAACACCTTACTGATTATCGCGTTTGCGCCATTCGCTACGACGTGCTTTGAACTGCGCTCTCGCTTGCTCGAGCTGGGCTTTCTGCTCAGCAGTTAAAACGGAAAGCATCTCCTGATGCTGCCGCGCTTCTACGCCCATCAGCTTAGCCTCAAGCGGCGCGATTTCCGTCAATTTCTGAGTAGCCAGCGCTTCGTTGAACGTACCGCCTTCGTTCGCCTGACGCAACTCCTGGCGCTTAGCTTGAAGCTGCTGGCGCAGGGGTTTTGTTTGTTCGGCAAAGCTTTCGCGGATCTGCTTCATCTTAGCCTTCTGGTCATCAGTTAAATTAAGCTGTTTGAAGAATCCACCGTCGCGCATTCCTCCCCAGCCCTCTCCTTTGTGTTCGCCTCGACCGTGGCCACGCCCTTCAGTCCGCGTGCCTTGAGTGTTGCCCTGACCGGTCGTAACCGACTGTGCAACGGCGATCGAGCCAGCTAAAGCAATTGCCGAGAGAGTAGCTATTGCCAGTGTCTTAAACCGTCCTAATTTGCTCATGTTTCGTTCTTTTACTCCTACATTCTTCCTTGTTAATTCCAGGGGAGTGTTCCGACTGAATAGACACCTCGCAGCAAAGGACGGTTACAGCTTTTGTAGATTTGTGCTTTGTACTTTGTTCTTTGTTACGGAAACACAAAAACTCTAAGAAAAGCACTGAAGATAAAGCCACAAGGCATAGTAAATGCTTTGTAACCAATCGTTCGCGAAAAGTGTCTGAGAAGTTGTGAGTCACTTTCGCCAGTGAAAACTGGCCATTTTTATATAGGTTGAAGGAACCATGTCGACTGAAACAATCAAACATCCACCTTATGTCACAGGAATCGGAACAAGCCGCGGTCTCGGCTGGCTGAAACAATTTTGGACGAAGTTACTCGCCGGCAAAAAGAAACTGATGCTCGGCGGCGGCTTCATGGCAGCCGTGGTTCTGGCCGGCTTCTATTTTGGGGGCAACGACTCGAGCACTCCGCAATACATGACTGCGCGAATCGAACGAGGCAACCTGCGCAACACCGTGACTGCCACGGGCACACTCCAGGCAGTAACAACCGTGCAGGTCGGCAGCCAGGCTTCGGGAACAATCTCCGCGCTTTATGCTGACTTCAATTCAGTCGTTAAGAAAGGACAGGTCATAGCTCAGCTCGATCCGGCCGTTTCGAAAGCACAAGTGGAACAGGCTCGTGCCAACCTCGAAAATGCGAAAGCGAGTTTGGCGCAGGCCCGTGCTGCGGTCGTAAATTCTCGCGCCGGCGTCAGTGATGCACAGGCTCGAAATCTCGCGGCTAAGTCGACAGTGCAGAACAACCAGGCCGGCGTTTCGGGTGCTGAGGCAAACGTCGCAGTGCTGAAGGCGCAGCAGGACGATGCGCTTAGTCTCTTGAAACAACAGGAATCGTTACTCAAAGCGGGCGTGATCGCGCAAAGAGATTACGACGTCGCACTAACTGCTTACAAAACAGCGGAAGCGAAATACAACCAGGCCGTGTCTCAATTGAACCAGGCGAAGCTGACCGAGCAGTCGTCTTCGAGCGCCGGCGTCGCGCAGTCACAAGCGGCGGTGGAACAGTCGCAGGCGCAAGTTCAGCAGGCTCAGGCCCAGGTGCAGCAAGCTACTGCTCAGGTGCAGCAAGCGCAGGCCGCACTGAGTTTGGCAGAGGTAAATCTGAGTCACACAACGATCGCTTCGCCGATTGACGGCATTGTGGTCTCGCGTGACGTGAACGTTGGACAGACAGTCGCTGCAAGTCTTTCCGCACCGACGCTGTTCACGATTGCAAACGACCTGACACAGATGCAGGTGATTGCGAATATCGACCAGGCTGATATTGGTCTGGTTGAGCAAGCGAAGTCAGTGAAGTTTTCGGTCGATGCATTTCCGGGCAAGGACTTTGACGGAAAGATCGCGGAGATGCGTCTGAATCCGGTGAACGTGCAGAACGTCGTCACTTACAACGTCGTGATCAATGTCGACAATCCGGAGCAGAAATTGAAGCCGGGCATGACGGCTAATCTGACGGTGACGATCGACGAGCGTAACAACGTATTGAAGGTTCCCAACTCCGCGCTTCGATTCACGCCGCAGGATGCGACAGGACAGGGTCAGAATCAGGCCCAAAATCAGGCCCAAAGTCAGAGAGGTAGGCGTCAACAGCAGGGCGGCGACAACGCGAGCGGCGCGGCCCAGGGTGGCGGTGGAGAAAATCGGTTTGCACCGGCATCGGCGCCTGTGCTCCCTGGACAAATCCGTGTTGTGTGGGTGTTGGGCCAGAATGGTAAGCCCGAGCGTCGCCGAATCACCGTTGGTCTAAGCGACGGATCGTCAACTGAAGTTGTCGATGGCGATCTGAAAGAAGGTGAAATGGTGATCACGGGCCAGACATTGTCCAGCAGTGCGGCTAAATCATCCAGCACGCAGTCAAATCCGCCAGGATTCGGTAATGCGCCGCGAGGTGCGGCTGGTCCGCGCGGCCGGTAATCAAACCTCTGTGTCTCTGTGTCTCCGTGTTAATTCACACAGAGACACAGAGACACAAAGAAATTGAGAAAGAGCCATGTCTACAACGTTTGCAATTGAGTCACCGCAAATACAACCGGGAACAATGCCGGCGCCGATACCGGAAGCGCGCCCGGTGATCCAGTTGGACCACATTCACAAGGTCTACACGATGGGCGATGTGGAAGTACACGCACTCCGCGGCGTCTCGCTGACGATTGGCGAAGGTGAGTTTGTCGCAATCATGGGTGCGTCAGGTTCGGGAAAATCGACGACGATGAACATTATCGGTTGTCTGGACCGGCCGACGCGCGGCACTTACATTCTCGACGGCGAAGACGTTTCGCAAATGTCGAAAGACGAGCGCGCCGATATTCGTTGCCAGAAGATCGGGTTTGTGTTTCAGGGTTTCAATCTGCTGGCGCGTACATCGGCACTCGAGAACGTTGAGCTGCCGATGTTGTATCTCGGCGTTGACGCAACACAACGGCACCAGCGTGCGCTTGAGGCGCTTGCCGCCGTCGGACTGCAAGGTCGTGAACAGAATCATCCGAATCAGTTGTCGGGCGGACAGCAGCAGCGCGTGGCGGTGGCACGTTCTCTTGTCAATCATCCGGCGTTAATACTCGCCGACGAGCCGACAGGTAATCTCGACTCGCGCACTTCGGTCGAAGTGATGGAGATCTTTCAACGTTTGAACCGTGAACGAGGAATCACGCTGGTGCTGGTCACGCACGAACCTGACATCGCGCAGTATGCGGGTCGAGTGGTAGTTTTCAAGGACGGAAAAATAAAGTCGGACCAGCGCGTTGAGAACCCGCGCGATGCTGCGGAGCAACTAAAGAATTTGCCAGTCGTCGACGAAGACGACGATGAAGATGAATAAGTACGGATAAACACAGATGACTCTCTTAATGATCATTCGCGTCGCCTTTCGTGCTCTTGTTCGTAACAAGATGCGCGCGGCTTTGACTATGCTCGGCATCATTATCGGCGTGTCGGCCGTGATAGCGATGGTGAGCATTGGCCAGGGCGCCTCGGCGTCTGTTCAGGCGCAGATCGAAAGCATCGGGACTAATTTGCTGTTTGTGAGCGCGGGCGCGCAGAACGTCGGCGGTGTGCGTAGTGGCACGGGCGATACCGGAACGAACACGCTCACCGTCGACGATCTTCAGGCGATCAAACGCGAAGTGCCGAGCGTCTCGATGGTCACTCCGTCTGTCAACGCGAGATCTCAATTAGTAGCCGGCAACATGAACTGGAACACCGCGGTCACGGGTGTGAGCGAGGAGTATCCGGAAATACGCAAGTGGCCGGTTGCGAGTGGCTCGTTCTTTACAGATGCAGACGTGCGGACTGCCGCGCGCGTGATCGTGATCGGTCAAACATTGGCTGACAGTCTGTTTACCGGCGCCGATCCCGTGGGCCAGGACATTCGCGTGATGAATCTGCCGTTCCGAGTTGTTGGAGTGATGGCAAAGAAAGGACAGGATCCGCAGGGTCGCGATCAGGACGATGTCGCTTTTGCACCTTACACCACAGTGCAGAAGAAGATACTTGGTCGAGACCGCGTTCAGATCGCGTACGTGTCGGCCATTTCTCAGGACGCGACCTATACGGCGCAATCGCAGATTACGGATCTGCTGCGGCAGCGTCACAAGCTCACCGCAAATGAGCCGAGCGACTTTACCGTTCGAAACATGACCGACGTTGCGGAAGCCGCAAATGAAACGAGCAAGACGATGACGATTCTGCTGGCGTGTATCGCGGGCGTGTCGTTGCTCGTCGGCGGCATCGGCATCATGAATATCATGCTGGTATCAGTGACGGAGCGCACACGCGAGATCGGCATTCGCATGGCGATTGGCGCACGCTCGTCGGCTGTTCGCAGTCAATTTTTGATCGAGTCGATCGTTCTCAGTCTAACCGGCGGAACTATCGGCATCATTCTCGGGATCGTCCTTTCGTTGGTGATACCGGCCTTTCTCGGCTGGCCCACATTGGTTTCGATGATGGCGATTGTCGGCTCAGTTCTCTTCTCTGCCGCGGTCGGCATCTTCTTCGGCTACTACCCGGCCCGCAAAGCCGCCTCGCTCGATCCGATCGAAGCGCTGCGCTACGAATAGGGCCACAAAAAGGCACATAAGGCACAAATGCTTTGTGCTTTTTGTGCCTCTTTGCGGCTATTATGCGGCGCATGAAGCGACGCATACTTGCTGTTTCTCTTATCCTGGTCCTGGTGGTCGTCGGCTTCGCTCAGAGACGACCACAGCAAACTTCAAAATTCAAACGTCCAAGGCTGGTGCTACTGATTGTGGTGGACCAGTTTCGTTACGATTATCTCGAACGGTTCGGGGATCTGTTTGTCGAAGATGGTTTGCGGCGACTGATGCGCGATGGCGCATCGTGGACGCAATCCAACTACGACCACATGCCGACGTACACAGCGCCGGGGCATGCCACGATGATGACCGGCGCTTATCCCGCTGAGTCGGGAATCATTGGTAACGAGTGGCTGGATCGCGCTACCAGTAGAAGAATCACCAGCGTCTCCGACGAGTCAGTGAAACTGCTCGGCGGCGTTCCTAACGAGCCGGCAGCGAGTCCGGCACGTTTGCTGAGCTCGACTGTCGGCGACGAATTGCGACTCGCCACCAACGATCGCGCAAAGGTGATCGGCATCTCCGTTAAGGACCGCTCAGCGATCCTTCCCGCGGGTCGTCACGCAAACGCGGCATACTGGTTCAGCACCGCCTCGGGCAACATGGTCTCATCGACTTACTACTTCAAGGAGTTGCCGGGCTGGGTGACGACCTTCAACAACTCACGACCCGCAGATAAATACTTCGGCAAGAAATGGGAACGGCTACTGGCAACTGATGAATACGAGCGACGTGCAGGACCAGATTCGCCATCGTGGGAAAACGTCAGCGGCGCCGGAGAGAGCAACGCGTTCCCGCACACGATCACAGGCGGCGCAACCAGCGCCGGGCGCGCATTCTACAACGCGCTCGACTTTTCACCTTTTTCCAATGACCTGCTTGTCTCTTTCGCTGAACAGGCAATAATCAACGAACAACTCGGCAAGGACGACGATACCGACGTTCTCACCTTAAGTTTTTCGGCAAACGATTACGTGGGCCATCGGTATGGGCCGTACAGTCAGGAAGTGATGGACGTCACGTTGAGAACCGATCGCCAGATCGCAACACTGCTCGATTTCGTGCAGGCTCAGGTTGGACTGTCAAACACGCTGGTGGCGTTCACGGCCGATCACGGCGTTGCGCCGATTCCGGAACAGGCGGCGGCACTTGGACTGGGAGGCGCACGAATACAAGCTGCCAATCTGTTTGGACAAATCCGCGCGGCCATCAGCGCGCGCTACAACCCTCACGGCAAATCGCCCGACTCGTCTGCCGATTACCTGCTGCGTTACAACGATAACGGAACGATGCGCGACCTGCTCCTCAACGGCAATATCTATTTCAATTACGACGCGCTGAGACGTGATGGCGTGAGTGTCGAGGAGTTTTCACAGGTTGTCGTCGCAGCGGCGCTGAGCGTACCCGGCATTGCTCGCTGCTTTAGTCGCCTTCAATTGCTGCGTGGCGCCGCTTCGATCAGCGATCCAATCGAACGGCGGGTGCTTCACGGTTTTTATCCGGCGCGCAGCGGCGACGTTGTAGTTGTTGCCGAGCCTTACAAGTATCTCGCCGATTCAATCACCGCGACTCACGGTTCGCCATATTCGTACGATACACACGTGCCGACAATCATCATGGGACCAGGCGTCACTGCCGGTCGATATTTTGAACCGGCAACACCTGCTGACATCGCGCCCACATTGTCTGCGTTGCTCCACGTCACACCGCCGAGCAACTCAACCGGACGCGTGCTGCTAGAGGCAATCAAACGATGACACGGCAACCACAAAGAGGCGCAAGAAAACACAAGAAGGCACAAGAAGACTCCAAAATCTTTGTTCATTATGTGCTTTTTTGTGGTGAAACTATCGCTTGTAATCGCGCGCGTACTCCGGAACTTGAATTCCCTCGGGTAAACGCGGATCTTTGATCGGCTCGCCAGCCTCGAGCTTCAAAGGAATCACTCCCGCCCAGACCGGCAACGCATAATCCTCTTCATCATCCAGCGGTGGACCAGTGCGAATCTTTGCCGACGCTTCCACCAGCGGCAATGAAAGCACTGTCGTCGCGCTCAATTCCTGTTCGGTCGGCTCGCGAACGTCAGCCCATCGTCCACGAATGAAGTGCTCCGAAAGCGCCAGCAGCGCGGCAAGTTTCTCTTCGCGATCTTCAAGCGGCGTCGTACGTCCAAAGATCACCACCGAACGATAGTTCATCGAATGATGAAACGCAGAACGAGCGAGCACGAGTCCATCGACGATCGTCACAGTCACGCACGCATCAACACCGCCTGACAATGTTCTCAACATCCGGCTCGCCTGCGATCCGTGTATGTAAAGCTTGTCGTCAACACGCGCATAACCGGTCGGAATCACGACCGGCTGGCCTCCCGGCGCAAAACCAACGTGACAGATGAACCCTTCGTCAAGAATTCCGTAAACAGTCTCGCGATCAAAATGGCCGCGCTTCGGCAGTCGTTTCAGCTTCGTTCGTTCGGTTTGGGTAAAGCTCATAATCGTAGAATATGCCTTGGGTCGGGTCAGTACCGCAACGCGGTAGCGGCGGGTCACGTAGTACTTAGTAGGCCGTGTATAATCTTGCGCCGAGTCGACCCGACGCTACCGCGTTGCGGTACTGACCCGACCCAAGTTCGATCCGCTTCAAGGAGAACCACATGCGTTTCCGGCTGCCCCTGCTCGTCATTTGTCTGCTTGCTTCAACAACCTTCGCGCAAAACGGTGGCACCGCAAAGTTGCCACTCGAAGAAGCGTTCTCGCGCCTTGAATATCGCAGCATCGGCCCCGCGATCATGGGCGGGCGCATCGCCGACGTCGAAGGTGTGCCTGGCGATCCCAATGTTGTGTACGTCGCGAGCGCGTCCGGAGGTCTTTGGAAAACGACGAATGGCGGAGTTACCTGGAAACCCATCTTCGAGCGACAAGGCACAATCTCCATCGGCGACATCGCGCTCGCGCCGAGTAATCCCGAAGTGGTTTGGGTCGGAACCGGTGAAACAAACGTGCGAAACAGTGTCTCGTTCGGCGATGGTGTTTATAAATCGACCGATGGCGGAAAAACGTGGCAGCACATGGGCCTCAAAGACAGCGAACGGATTTCCGCAATTGTCATCAATCCTCAGAATCCTGACATCGTTTACATCGGCGCACTCGGTCACGCATTTGGTCCAAACGAAGAGCGCGGCGTCTTTATGACGACCGACGGTGGTAAGACCTGGACCAAAACACTCTACATCGACAATCAACACGGCGTCGCAGATCTCGAAATCGATCCGACGAATCCAAACATTCTCTACGCCGGCATGTGGAGTTTTGAGCGCAAGCCATGGACGCATCGCAGCGGCAGCGAAAAGGGCGGTGTTTACAAATCGATTGACGGCGGACGCACGTGGAACAAGCTCAGCAACGGTTTGCCAAAACTGATCGGACGCATCGGCATTCGCGTCGCGCCGAGTAATCCAAACGTCGTCTACGCCATTCTCGAAGCCAAAGACGGCACGCTCTATCGCTCCGACGATCGCGGCGAGACCTTCAAACTCGTCTCAAAGAACACCAACATCGTCTCGCGTGGTTTTTACTACACGCGCGTTCGGGTAGATCCGACAAACGAGAACCATATCTTCGCAGTTGCTTCAACGCTCTTCACTTCGGTCGACGGTGGCAAGACGTTTCGTTCAATCACGGGCCGCACGCACATCGACTATCACGCGCTCTGGCTCGATCCAAAGAACCCAAAACGAATGTGGCACGGACAGGATGGTGGTGTCTCAGTGAGTTACGACGGCGGCGAGTCGTGGGAAGCCGTTTACAACATTCCGCTCGGCCAGTTTTATCAGATTCACGCCGACAACCGTCTGCCATTCTATTACGTGATGGGCGGGCTACAGGATAACGGTTCGTGGACTGGACCAAGCCGCACGCGCGAGCCCGCCGGCATCATGAATGACGATTGGCGCATGGTCAGTTTCGGCGATGGCTTCTACGTGATCAATCATCCCGACAATCCGGAGTTGTATCTTTCAGAGTCGCAGGGTGGTGAAATTGTTTGGACCGATCTTCGCAGTCGCGAACAACAGTCGATTAATCCGTGGGGTCGCGGCAGTGGCGGTGGTCCAGCGGCTGGGCAGAAGTTTCGTTTCAACTGGAACTCGCCGATCGTGTTTTCCACACACGACAAAACGACCGTTTATCTCGCCGGAAACGTTGTTTTTAGATCGCCGGATTTTGGGAAGACGTGGGAACAGATCAGTCCGGATTTGACCACCAACGATCCGGAGAAACTGAAAGACGCAGGCGGTCCAGTAGCGATCGAGAACTCAACCGCGGAGTATCACTCGACAATCATCAGTATCGCGGAATCACCGGTTCAAAAAGGACAGATCTGGGTTGGAACTGACGACGGCAATCTTCAAGTGACAACAGACGGCGGTAAGAACTGGTCCAATCTGATCAAGAACGTTTCAGGGCTTGCAGCTAACTCGCCGGTTTCGCACGTTGAGCCGTCACGCACCAACGCGAACACCGCGTACGTAGCGTTCGATCGTCACATGTTCGACGACTTCCGTCCTTACATCTTCAAAACCACCGACAGCGGTAAGTCGTGGACCAACATTGCCGGCAATCTCCCGGCGAAGGCTTACGTCCAAGTGGTTCGCGAGGATCCGAAGAATACGAATTTGCTTTACGCGGGCACTGAGCTCGGGCTGTTTGCCTCGTACACCGGCGGCAAGGATTGGATCGCGCTGAATCTGAAGAACCTTCCCAACGTTGCCGTTCACGACATTCTGATTCATCCTCGCGAGAACGATCTAATTCTCGCGACACACGGCCGCAGCATCTGGATCTTCGACGATGCAACTGTGATTCAACAGATGACGCCGCAGATCCTGAACAGCAACGCGCACCTGTTTTCAGTGCGGCCTGCACTGCGATACACAGCGCGCTTTTCTCGTTACGGTATCGGTGACAAACAGTTCGCCGGACCCAATCCGCCGAATGGGGCGTTGATTACTTACTACTTGAAAGACAAGCTCGATGAGAAAGCCACGATCAAAGTTCAGGTGTTCGATCGCGACGGCAAGCTGGTGCAGGACATCGAGCGCCCGTCTCGTGAAAAAGGACTGAACCGCGTCTCGTGGAATCTGCGATTCGGTGGTCCGGAAGTTCGCCGTCCGCCGACTGAAGAGCAGCTCGCGTTCGGCGGCGCCCCGCAAGGTCCGCAAGTGCTGCCAGGCACGTACATCCTCAAGCTCACCGTCAACGACAAAACATTCGAGCAGCCGATAGAAGTCAGGTTGGATCCGAATATCAACACACCGGTGGCTGAGCTTCAGGAAAGCCTCGACATGCAGACGAAGTTGCGAGACATGCAGTCGACCATCAACACGTCGTTGCGTTTCCTCGACAGCGTTAAGGAACAGCTCAAGCAAGCACAGACTACGATGAAGACGTTGAACAAAGAGCCGGACAAGGACTTGATGAAAGCACTGGAGGGTTACATCAAGGAAGTCGACGCGCTCGAGGATCGATTGGCGTCTCGCGATGAGGGATTGGGATTTGCAGGGCGATCACAGGTGGTTGACGACATTGGAACGTTGTTCTTTTACCTCGATTCGAATTTTGGCCCAACGGCGGGACAGCGGCAGTATTTTGCGGAGATCCAACCGGTGTATCGTGCGCGTGTTGAGGAGGTGAATAAGTTTCTGCGTGAGACGTTGCCGCAGTGGAATGAGAAGCTGCGCGCGTGGAGTGCCCCAACGCTGACAACGCGCAAGCCACTGGAATTTTAGAGAAGATTATTAAAGAAACAAGTCAGGAAGAGGGGCTTGCCCCCGCCTGTTGGACGAGCGGGGGCAAGCCCCTCTTCCTGACTTGTTCTAATGGTGAAACCTAATTCTTGCCTGCCTCAGCCACGTCCGCGCTTGTCACTGGTACGCGCGTCAGCCGAATGTTTCCGTTAATTCCCTTTGCGGTGATCCCTCCGCTGCCGCCATTGCCAATCCGCGCCCAGTAGCTGCCGCGCTTGCTCTTATCGATCGACACATTCGGCAGATCCGAAACGATGCGACCATTCATACCGCGCGCATCGAGATCGACGTTTACATCCTCGTCAAACTGGAGTTCGATGTTGCCGTTAACGCCACTCAGATCAACTCCATCCTGATCGATGCGCTTCAGTCCGACAACCATGTTTCCGTTGATGCCCTTGAAGCTCGCTCTTCCCACGGCGCTCCCAATCTGTACACGTCCATTGACACCCGCGATTTCAACTGCTCCATCAATGTCACTGGTCACAAACGATCCGTTCACGCCCTTCGCGTACAGTGAAATCTGACGCGGCAGCTTCAACGTGACGCGCTCAGAGGAAGACGATCCAAACAATCGAGCCCAAAAACCACTATCTCCCTTTTCACCGCGGATCCGCAGGCTGTTGGCATCCGCCTCGACAGTCACTTTGCGGCGGTCGAGCGCTTCCTGCGACGATGCGCTACGTTCGATGTGAACGTCCGCGGTCTTCGTGTCTGACGTTTCGATCTTTACCGAACCGTTCAAGCCAATCAGCTCAACGCGCGCACCCGGCGAGAGTTGGTAAGTCTCCTGAATTACCTGTTGGGCGCTACCGGTATCGTTATGCGAAACTAAGCCGCGAAGCTCGCCTGTTGACGCCGAGCGAACCACCACGCCAGCAACGCCGGCAAGAATCACCAGGACAATCAGTATCACTATTCTTTTCATGTTTCCTGCCTCAAAAAGGGATGAAAACCCACGTTCTTGGTCTTTAACGAGCGCCGCCCGGGATTTGTTTCGCTGAATTGTGGCTTGACATTAGATTTAGTCGAGACATAGAGTCGGCGGGCTATGGGCCAGCGGGATTCAAGGGATCTGAAGTTGCTTTTGGTCGAAGACTTCGAGGACACGCGTCTCTTCATGCGCCTCGAGCTCGAAGAGCAGGGCTTTATCGTGTTCGAAGCCGAAAACGGCCGGATCGCAGTCGATACGGCCATTCGCGAGAATCCCGATGTGATCCTGATGGATCTGACTCTCCCACTCATGGACGGCTTCGCGGCGACGAAGTTGATCCGCCAGAACGATAAACTCAAAAACGTTCCCATCATCGCGGTTACTGCACACCAGGAAGACGACTTTCGTTCCGATGCCAAAGCTTCGGGCTTTGACGCGTACGTCACCAAACCAATCGACGTGAATTGGCTCAAGGAACTGATCGCCGGTCTAATAACCTAATTCCACTTTACATGAGCACACCCGCAACGATCGTGATACGAGAGATCGAGAGCCTCGCGGAAATGCGTGAGGTCGAGCGGCTGCAAAAAGAGATCTGGGGCGTTGAGGACCTCGAAGTCTATCCGGCGCTGGCGCTGAAGCCGCAGACGGAAGTCGGCGCGATCCTGATCGGCGCGTTTGCGGAAGGGCGGATGATCGGTTTCGTGTTTGGTTTTCCAGGGATACTGAATGGTGAAACGATCATTCATTCAGACATGCTCGGGATCGCCTCCGCGTATCGTTCAAACAATCTCGGCTTTTTGTTGAAGTGCGCGCAGCGTGAGGCAGCGTTAAAGCTCGGGGTCAAACGTATTACGTGGACTTTCGATCCATTGCAGTCGCGGAATGCGCATCTCAACTTTAATAAGCTCGGCGTGATTGCGGATCGTTACTACGTTGATTACTACGGAGTGACTTCGAGTTTTCTGCACCGCTTTGGCACGGATCGCTTGTGGGTTACGTGGTTGTTGGACAGTGAGAGAGTTAAATCACGGATCCAACTCAATGCCTCGCCGCGTGTTGTTCGCGACGAAGACATCGTTATTGAGATTCCCACGGAAATTACCGAGGATCACGAACGCTGGCGCACCACAACGCGAGAGGCGTTCACTCGTGCATTCGATGCTGGTTATGTGGCTGAGGAATTTTACGTGACCCAACGAGAGGGTCAGAAAGTCGGACAATACATACTTCGCCGCAGATTTACGCGAGTCAACGCGGATTAAAAACCGACTAAGAACAAATCTGCGTATATCCGTGTAAATCCGCGGCTAAAAACGTGCTTCGATCAGCCCGTCGTAGACTTTGCCGTGCTTCTGCGTGAGCTGCGGATAGGTCGCGTTCTCCGCCCGCAAACCTTTAAGTCCAAGCTTCCGCTCGACAGCCTTGATCTGGTTTATCCGTCCCTCGATCTCCATGAACAAGCCAAACGGCAACACGTCGATGACGATTTCAGCATTGCCTAACCTCCACGTCTGCCGGCGTTTCTCGTAAACGAGTGCGGGCGTGAAACCGAGTGCTTCAAGAATCGCCTCCATCGCTTCCGGATCGGCGATCGCGGTCTCCTCTTCGCGTTGATGCTTGATCGACGAAGCGCCCGGAAGACGTTTCTTGTAAGTGAGCGTCGCTTTGCCTCCCACGCGCCGCAGTCGCAACACACACGAACCGCTATTCAACGCCTCGCCGCCGTAAAGCGTGTTCTCCTCAAACTCTTCGCCTTGCAACGTCGCACCAAGTTCAGGAAGACGCTTCAACACCGCATCGCGCTGCCGTTTCGTCAATCGAAACTTTTTCTCAACCTCAATCATGCTTGTCTGGCCCAGCGCCACGCTTCCGGAATCGAGGCGCGCTTGCCATACATCAACATTCCCACTCGGTAGACCCGCGACGCGATCCACATGATCACAAACACGGTACTAAATCCAATCAATAGTGACAGCGCAATCTGCCATACAGGCGGCGTCTGCGTCACGATGCGCACCAGCATCGCCACGGGCGCCGAGAATGGCAACATCGACACCCAAAACGAGAACGAAGAATCAGGACTGCGACTCACCGGCAGAAACAGGTAGAAGCTGATAACCAGAATGAGAATTATCGGCATCGCCAGTTGTCCGCCTTCCTGTGCGGTCGTGACCATCGATCCGACGAGCGCATAGATCGTGGCGTAGATGAAATAACCGAGCAGGAAGAAAAGCGCAAAGTAAACGTAGTGTGAAAACGGAATGCTCGGAATGCTCGCCGGCATGCCTTGCGACGCGAGCACGCCTGCACCGAACAAAGCAAACGCACTGAACGCCAGCCCCCAAATCGCGAGCTGCGTCAACGCCACCAGGGAGACGCCGACCAATTTTCCCATCATCAATGTAAACGGTTTCACTGACGAGAACAGAATCTCGGCGATACGCGTTTCTTTTTCTTCGATGATTGCTCCCAACACAATCTGGCCGTACATCAAAATCGCGAGATACATCACGAAACCGACGCCAAACACGAGCACGAAGCTGCCGCCGGAATCGCGTTCAGCCCCGCCATCTCCGACCTTAACGCTTTGCACCGATACAGGTTGAAAAAGCCCCTGTCGTGTTTTGCTGTCAACCTTTGCTTCAATCAGTCGCTGTTCACGCACCGCGCGGTTCAATGCGGTCCGAAGTATTCCCTGTGAGAAAAGATCGCCGGGAATGCGATTAAAGAACTCGACCTGGCCGGTCTGAAGAAAATCCGGCGGCAGGATCAAATATCCTTCGAGCTGCCTGTCGTGCAAACGCTGGTTCAAATCGGCTCTTAATTGTTCGACTGATTGGCCCGTCGCATTCACTTCCTGCAAGATGAACCTTCCGAAGCGTCTGCCAGATTGTTGATTCGCGTTGCTCTCCTGATTCGCGTCGTCGCTGTTTAGCGCTTCCTTCAACTGTCCATACAGCTTGCCGGTCTGGTCCACAACGGCCACGCGCATCGGAGGCGTCTTAATATTCACGATGATTGCCGGCACGACAGCGAAGAGCGACATCACGAGCGGCAACAAAACCGTCGAGACGATGAACATCTTTGCGCGCACGCGTTGCACGTATTCTCGTTTGACTACTGCCAGAAACTTTTTCATGCAGCTTCAGTTACCTTTGTGATGAAAATATCGTTCAGACTCGGCTCGACCATTTCGAATTTTCCAATCATCGCGCCCGCGTCGATCAATCGTCGCAGCAGCGTTTGCGCATCGGCGCCCGCGGCGAGCAGCGCTTGCGCTTCGTCAGAATGGCGCACGAGCTTGCTGACCAACGCCGGATCGTCCAACACGCCGTCGCCGCCTTCACAACGAATCGCAACCGAGTTTCGGCCAAAGCTACTCTTGATATCGCGCAAACTTCCTTCGAAGATTTTCTCCGAGCGGTTGAGCAGACAGATGTCGTCGCAGATCTTCTCCGCCACCTCCATCTGGTGCGTGGAAAAGATAATTGTCTTGCCGGCCCGTCTGAGATCGAGAACGATCTCTTTCAATAACTCGACATTGATCGGATCGAGACCGGAAAATGGTTCGTCGAGGATCAGCAAATCCGGATCGTGAATCACTGACGTGATGAACTGGATCTTCTGCTGCATCCCTTTCGACAGTTCCATCGAACGTTTGTTCTTCCACTCGGAAAGTTTCACGCGCGCGAGCCAGTCGTCGATCTTCGCTTCGACTTCCTTGCCGCGCACGTTCTTGAGCTCGGCAAAGAACTTCAGTTGGTCCACGACTTTCATGCGGCGATAGAGGCCGCGTTCTTCCGGAAGATAGCCGATGTGGTTTTGAAGCTCTGAATCGATCTTGCGACCGAACAACGTGACGGTGCCTGAGTCGGGCGCAGTGATGTTGACGATCATGCGGATCGTCGTGGTCTTGCCGGCGCCATTCGGACCGAGCAATCCAAACACTCTGCCGGCGCGCACGGTCAGGCTGAGTTCCTTGACCGCGGTGAATTCTCCGAAGCTCTTGCTGACCCGGTCGAGTTTTATCGTTATCTCGTTGCCGCTTCCATTTTCTCGCATAAAGGGAGACAGATTTTCATGAATAGCCACGGATTACAAGCCGATCCGTGTTAATTCATGAAATCTGTGGCATAGTTATCCAAACCTGTATGTTAGCTCGTCATACATCCTCGGTGTTGTTGTTTCTCTTGCTCGGGTGCTCGCTCGCCTATGCTCAGACCGCGACGCCCTCGCCACAAAAGTCTCCTGACGACATTGTTCGTGTTTACACCGAGCTCGTTCAGACCGACGTGATGGTCTTCGACAAGCAGGGCAAATTTGTAAACGGCCTGACCAAAGATGACTTCGAATTACGTATCGACGGCAAGCCGCGCCCGATACAGGCGTTCGAGCAGATCACAGCCGGCAGTGACGAAGAAAGCCAGCTCGCCGCCGCGCGCGGTGCAACCACGCTCAACCTGAAACGTCCGGTGCCGCTCGATCGCGGTCGCATCGTCTTCTTCTACATCGACGACTTTCACATGGACCTTTCCGGCCTTGTCGCCGCTAAAAAAGTAATCAACAGTTTCCTCGACAAGGAGATGGGCCAAAACGATCAGGCAGCCATCGCTTGCGCCACGGGACAGATCGGCTTCTTACAACAACTGACCACCGACCGCATGGTGCTTCGAATGGCCCTCGACCGGCTCACGTCGAGACCGTATTCAGTGCGCGACGCTGACAGACCACCGATGAGCGAGTATGAGGCGTTCTTGATCGACCAGCTCGATCGCGAGGTTTTTGACTTCTTTGTGGCTGAAACTGTAAGACTCAATCCGGGAATCAGCCGCGATACAGCGGCCGCGATGGTACGCGGGCGTGCATCGGCGATGCAGGCGCAAGCAGCACGCATTAACCAGAATACGTTGATTGGTCTCCAGCGCCTGGTCCAATCAGCCAAAAATCTCCCCGGTCGGAAAGTTGTTTTCTTCCTCTCCGGCGGGTTTCTGGTTGAGAATCGTCGCAGTGATTCAATGTCGCAAATTCGCGACATCGCCAGCGCCGCTGCAAAGAATGGCGTCGTCATCTATTCGATGGATACGCGCGGACTCGTGGCGTCGCTGCAAGATGCAAGTACTGAAAGAGCCTTCGATCCATCTGGCCGGCTCAGCCTTTCGTCTCACCAGGAACTCTCGGCATCTCAGGACGGCTTGAACGCGCTCGCGGCAGACACTGGCGGCAAAGCTGTTTTCAACACAAACGATCTGAAAAAAGGCCTCGCGCCCGCGATCAAAGAAACGTCAACCTATTATCTGCTGGCGTGGAAGCCCGATGAAGAATCACAAAAGCAAGGTAGATTTCGAAACCTCGAGGTCAAACTAATCCGCAGACAAGATCTCACCGTGAGAGTTCGTAAAGGTTACTTCGATCTCGATCCCACCCCGACCGTCGCGAAGGCTCCGGAAAAACCATCAAAGACTACAACACCCGCGGCCCAGCTTCGCCAATCGATCATGGCCACTTATCCGGCAAGAAGTCTGCCGATATTAATCAGCGTCGCTTATTACGACGTCGCCGAGAAAGGATCAATGGTTTCGACAGCCACTCAGATTCCGGGAGAGTTTCTGGTGTTTGGCGAACGACCTGGTGGAAAGATTCAGGCGATCATCGATCTCAGCGGTGTTTACTTCGACGACAAAGGCGTCCCGAAGGCGACTTTTCTCGAGCGAATCGTGACCACTGCACCGAGTCTCGAAGCATCGAAGTCTTATAGCAACGACATCACCTTCACGTATCCGGCGAAGCTGGCCCCGGGCGTTTACCAGGTACGAGTGGCAGCACGCGACGACAAGAGTGGCAATGTCGGCAGTGCTTATGCCTGGATCGAAGTACCCGATCTCGCCAAGAAGAAGTTGATGATGAGCAGTTTGCTGCTCGGCGAACGCACGCAATCGGTGATGACGAATGTCTCTAATGCGAATGGCGCCAGTCCGGTTGCGTTGAGTGCAAGTCATCGCTTCAGACGCGAGTCGACACTGCGTTTTCTGGTGTTTGCTTACAACACGACTTTCTCCCCGGCAGACCAAAAGCCGGACGTTGCCGTGCAAGTGCAAGTTATCCGAGACGATCAGCCGGTGATCACGACGGCTTTGAGAAAAGTTAACACCGAAGGCGTTGCCGATCTTGAGCGGCTTCCATACGCTGCTGAGATTCCGTTGAGCGAGTTATCGCCCGGACGTTACCTGCTTCAAGTGACACTAATCGATCGCGTTTCAAAACAGAGTACTTCACGCCAGACGCACTTCGACGTCTACTGACCTTCGTTCGTGATCAAGCCCTGGAAACCAACAAAGGAACAGCTCCTCGCGGCAACGCAGAAGACGGTTCGTGACGTTATCGCTCCGGATCTGCGCGTGCTTTTTTGCGGAATCAATCCGGGTCTTTACACGGCGGCGGTAGGCCATCACTTCGCGCGACCTGGAAATCGTTTTTGGCCCGCGCTTTATGCAGCGGGATTCACCGATCGGGTGTTGTCGCCGTTTGAAGAACGTGAGCTGTTGAAGAGTGGCTATGGGATCACGAATGTCGTGATGCGAGCAACGGCGAGTGCCGATCAGTTGACGAAAGACGAGATCGTCGCGGGCGGCACGCGCTTGCGAGCGAAGGTGCTGCGCTATCGGCCGCGTATTTTGGCGGTGTTGGGACTGGGCGCGTATCGCACCGCATTCAATCAACCGAAAGCACTCGTGGGCCGTCAGGTGGAGCGCATTGGTGAAACCGTGCTTTGGGTCCTGCCAAATCCGAGCGGGTTAAACGCCAATTACCAGCCCGAAGATCTGGCGCGATTATTTCGCGAGTTGAGAGATAGTTTATAAATACGACAGCCACCAATCGCGCCGTCTTGCTTCACACCCGCAAACCACTTACACAACGGATAAAGAAGCGCGACACCAGCGATCCACGCAAGATAAACGACAACGAGATTGAAACCCGTTCCCAACGGCGGGTTGGAAAACAGATCCAGCGGCGACTTGAACAACCAGGCCACAGGTTTACCAAACGCGAGATGCAACAAAACGGAAATGCCGTGCGCAGTGAACCATTGCAGCACGTAGAAGAACAACGGAACGCGGCCAAAAGTAACGAAGAACTTTCGCACACGCCCGGTAGAAGGTTTCGCTTCGAATAGAGCCAACGAGAGTATCGCTGGTCCAAGAGTCATCAAAAGGAACAATAACGACGGTGGATACTTCGTAGTGTTGAGAAATGAGAGAGCAGTGAAGACGACGTTTTTCTGTTGCGACCATTGCCCGGGATCGCCATAGCGGTTGATTGCACGAATGATGATGAAGAGAAGCGTTGCTAACCCACCGATAATTACCAACCAGCGTCGTCGTTGTGCGTCGGATTTGTAAAGAGCGCCAAACGCATAACCAGCCGCCATCACGCCAATCCACGGAATCAAAGCATCATCAAAACCATGACAATGCCGCGCAACAGGTCGATGGAGTCGATTCTGCCGGAGGGTTTGGGAGTTGTGGCCATAGAATCCTGTCTCAACGTTCGAGAGTGCGGCTGCCGCGCCAAAGAAGTATCGCCGCGAACACACAGGAAATCGGACCGCGGACGATCGGCGTTGTGTCGGCAACAGTCGCCATGTGCCTTTTTGTGCTGTTTTGTGCCTCTTTGTGGTTACGGATTTAGAGTTCGATCGGCTGGGCGGAGATCACTTGTTCGAGCGAACGCAGGGATTGCAGTGTCTCTTTGCTGAGCGGCGCGTCGACTTCGATCACAGCCATGGCTTCACCACCTCGCTCGCGGCGTCCGAGATGAAAGCGACTGATATTCACACCGCCCTGGCCCAGGATCGTACCAATGCCACCAATCACACCCGGCACATCATGATTGCGGGTTACCAGCATGTGCCCGTGTGGTGTTGCTTCGAGATGGAAACCGTCGATCTCAGTTATACGACCTTCGCGCCGTTGCCCGCCATAGCCAACGAGCGTGCCGGCCAAAGTTCGCCGCGAGTGCCCGTCATTGATCTCGGTGCGCATGGCTGGCGCCATGTCGCCGGTGCGAATGTAAGTGGTTGTTACTTTGATGCCTCTCTCTTCGGCGATTAGAAATGCGTTGACTGCGTTGACGCGCGCGCTCACGTCTCGCAACAGTCCCGCCAGAAACGCACGCGTGACTGGCGCCGCATCGACGTCAACTATCTCGCCGGCGAATTCAATTCTGACTTCGCTAACAGGCTTGTCGACAAGCTGCGCCTGGAATCGCCCGATACAATCGGCGAGTGCGACATACGGCTGGATGAGGTTGTACTCTTTCATGCTGATCGCAGGCACATTTACTGCTCCACGCAAAGCGCCTGTCAACAGATAGTCGCGCATCTGTTCGGCGACTGTGAACGCTACACCCTCCTGCGCTTCTTTTGTTGAAGCGCCGAGGTGCGGCGTTGCGATCACCTGCTCGAGTTGTAACAACTGATGATCCGCCGGCGGCGGCTCCTGGACAAAAACGTCCAACGCAGCACCCGCGATCGCGCCGCTCGCGATTGCGTCGTAAAGAGCCTGTTCGTCAACCAGACCACCGCGAGCGCAGTTGATTATGCGCGCGCCTTTTTTCATCTTTGAGATTGCTTCGCGATCGATTAGACCACGCGTTTCAGGCGTCAACGGAGTGTGAACGGTGAGGAAGTCTGCCCGCGCATAGACGTCATCAAGCGAGGCCAACTCGATCTCCAGATCGCGCGCATGTTCCGGGGAGATAAACGGATCGTAAGCAACGATCTGCATACCGATCGCGCGTGCACGCGAAGCAACCACGCGGCCGATACGGCCGAGGCCGACGATGCCGAGTGTCTTTCCCTCGAGCTCGACACCGATGAACTTCTTACGATCCCAACGCCCGGATTTAAGACTACTGCTCGCTTGCGGAATGGAGCGCGCGAGTGAGATGAGCAAGGCGATGGTGTGTTCGGCCGTCGTGATCGTGTTGCCGTCAGGGGCATTCATCACGACGATGCCGCGAATAGTCGCCGCGGTGACGTCGATGTTGTCGACACCAACGCCGGCGCGACCGATCACGCGCAGGGTGTTGGCGGAGTCGAGCAGATCGGCAGTTACCTTCGTTTCGCTGCGTACGATCAGTCCTTCGCAATCCTTCAAGGCTTCACGCAGTTCGGACGGTGGGAGTCCGGGACGCTTCTCAACAACGAAACCGGCCGAGCGCAAAGGGCCCAGGCCACTCTCACTTACATCGTCAGCTACGAATATCTTTGTCGTCATAGTCTTGCCACTGAAAACTCGGTATGGTAACAGTGCAGCCGCAATGCGTCGAGCAGGGCCACAAAAAGGCACAAAGTGGACACGAAAATTATTTGTGACTTTTGTGCCTTTTTGTGGCGACTAAAGTTTTGTGGCAATCCATAGGAGACGAAGAATGGAGATTCTTGTTTATCGCAAAGGCAAGCCAAAGATTGAAGACGGTTTTACGGCGGAAAATCTTCCAGAGTTATTGAAGGACCAAGCCGCTGTCATTTGGGTCGACATGGAGTCGCCGACTGAAGCTGATGAGCGAGTGTTGCTCGACGTCTTCCACTTTCATCCGCTGACGGTGGAAGACTGCCGCGAGAACCGCCACTATCCGAAGGTTGAAGAATTTCAGGGTTATATTTATTTCATCGTTCACGGCGTGACTGCTGATACGAGTCCGGAAAGATTCAACACGATCGAGTTGGACGGTTTTCTTGGACCAAACTACGTGATCACTTATCATCACGAAATGTTTCGCAGCATCAATAACGTCAAACAACTGCTGCGCACGACGCCCGTCGCCTGCCAACGCGGACCGGCCTTTTTGTTGCACCAGATTCTGGACCAGGTAGTCGATTTTTACTCGCCCGTGCTCGACGACTTCGACGAACGCATCGATCAGCTCGAAGACGACATCTTCACTTTGAACCGCCCGAACAATCAGATCCTTTCGGAGGTCATGGATCTGAAACGCAGCGTGCTGCGCTTACGACGCATCTCGGGAAAACAGATGGACATTCTGCATCGCATGAGTCGCGGTGAGTTTTCGTTGATAACGGAGGAGATGCGACCGTTTTATCGCGACGTTTACGACCATCTCGTACGCGTGGTCGATCTGGCGGAGAGTTATCGCGATCTAATTAGTGGATCGTTGGAGGCTTACTTGTCAGTTGTTTCCAACCGGCTGAACGAGATCATGAAAGTGTTGACGATCTTTTCCGCGATCATGCTCCCGTTGACGTTCATCGCGGGCATTTACGGTATGAACTTCGACAACATGCCGGAGCTGCATTCGCGTTATGGATATTACGCAGTTTGGGGATTTATGATCGCGGTTGCGATCGCGATGCTGCTCTTCTTCAGACGGCGCGGCTGGATCGGAGGCACGGCCAGAAGCGGTGAGGAAACGCCGGAGAGTTAAATTGGCTCAGCGTCTTTCAGCTCGTCTGATTCGTCGAATGCGCCATCCGGACTGGGCATATCGTCGTCATCCGAGTTGTCAGTCACTGATTGCTCGTTCTCTTCCAAATCCTCGAGCGTTTCCTTGCTCGTTGCGTCCTTGCCAATAGATTCTTTACGCTGCATATATATTCACTCCAACAAATACGCGACGATGATCGACGTGATCGCAGCCGCGTACGCGCCCGCCACCAAGTCGTCGCACATGATCCCGAAGCCGCCCTTCAATCGCTCCAATCTTCCGGCAGGATATGGCTTAACGATGTCGAAAAAGCGGAAAAGAGTAAACGAAATGATGACTGCGGCGGTGGACCACCTGGTGAAAAGAGTTAACGGAAACAAAGCGATCAACTGACCCGCGACTTCATCCACGACAACCTTGCCCGGATCTTTGCGTCCTGACAACTCCTCGGTACGCGTAGCCGCCCAGATTCCTGAGAAAGTAACTGCCACAATCGAAATAAGGACCAGCGCGGGCGAAGACGGTGCTCGCACAAGCAACAAAAAGATCGCAACGCCGAGCATGGATCCAAACGTTCCCGGAATGAGCGGCAAGTAACCAACGCCACACGTGGCTATTGAGAGTGCGAAATAATCACTCGTTGTACGCGCGGGCGCGGTCGAACCCAGATCGCGCTCGGCAATCACAACCGTCGGATTCAACTCGTCGCTTGATTCTTTGACTGGCATTAGCCGCAGATTCTTCCAATCAGATCATACTCGTGTGCTTCCGTTATCTCGACGTTCACAAGCTCTCCCATGCTCGGAAGCACACCATCAGGCACGTCGTTGATGAGCACACAACCGTCAATGTCCGGCGCCTGCGTTTCCATTCTTCCCTGCCACAATAGCTCGCTCTCTTTCGACTCGCCTTCAAACAATACCTTGACGACTTCACCAACGCGCGACCGGTTCTTGCGACGAGAGATCTTCGCCTGCTCTTTCATCAAACTCGTGCGCCTGCGCGCGGCGGTTCGCTGTGGAACTTTGTCAGGCAGGTCGAAGGCCGGCGTGCCCTCTTCATCAGAGTAAGTGAAAATACCGACCCGATCGAATTCGACGTTCTTGATGAAACTCAGCAACTCCTCGAAGTCTGCTTCTGTCTCACCCGGAAATCCTGAAATGAACGTTGTTCGCACGGCGATGCCTGGAACTCGAGCGCGCACACGCTCGATCAATCGTTCAAGGCTCTTGCGATTGCCGCCGCGCTTCATCAGTCTCAGAACATTTTGCGACGCGTGTTGCAAAGGCATGTCGAGATACTTCACAGCCTTCGGCTCTTCCGCGATCGCGTCGAGAAAGGCGTCACTGATGTGCGTGGGATACGTGTACATCACACGCACCCATTCGATGCCGTCGATGTGGGCCAACTCACGAAGGAGACGAGCGAGTGCATCCTGCTTACCGAGATCTTCGCCGTAACGAGACGAATCCTGCGCCACGAGGATAATCTCTTTGACGCCTTCTTCCGCGAGTTGATGAGCTTCCGCGATGATCGATCCGAAGCGACGACTGCGAAAGTGACCACGCATCTGCGGAATGAAACAGAAGGCGCACGGTCGGTCGCATCCTTCGGCGATCTTCACGAAGGCGTAGTGTGATGGTGTCGCCAGCACGCGCGGCGTCGATTCGTCGTAGAGATACGTCGCGCTTTGATTGCCGATCGGCACGACCGGAAGCGAGCGCGTATTGGTCTTCGGATCGCAAACGGCGAGAATGTCGTTAATCTGATTCGTGCCGATGAAGGCGTCGACTTCTGGAATCTCCGCTTTCAACTCATCACGATAACGCTCGACCAAACAACCCGCTACAATCAGGCGCTTCGCTTGTCCGTTTGTTTTGAGCTGGGCTGCTTCGAGGATGGTCTCAATCGATTCTTTTTTCGCTGAGTCAATGAACCCACACGTGTTGACTACCACCGTCTCCGCATCCGCAGCGTCGGCAGTAATCTGATAACCGTTTTGCTTGAGGTGGCCCATCATCACCTCGCTGTCGACGAGGTTCTTCGGACATCCCAAACTAATAAATCCAACCTTCTTCATTCTTAAATCCGCGTTTATCCGCGTTCATCCGCGGCCCTTTCCAGCGCAAACAACGCGCGCTCTACTTCTTTCTTTTCGTTCGCTGAAAGTCGCTCGCCACCAAAACGCACGCGGTTGTAAGCACGCGTGATCAGCAGCGCTTCATTCGAATTCAGCGTCTGCGCAAACTCCAGCGGTGTTAGATGCCGGTCACGCAACATTCCACGTTGTTCCAGCAACGACATCAGTCGCTCGTAGAATTGAACGCTGGAATAAGTTCTTCCTTCAGCTTCGGAGTCTGCGCCGCGCGCATTGACCCAACGCCAAATTCGTTTGCCAAACAACAGCGATAACGCGACCAAAGCCAGGGCGATCGCGGCGACCACGAAGGTCAACAAATCGCGCGTAAGATAACTGCGAATCGTCGCCAGAAGACTCGAAACCGTGCGCCCGTAATCAAACACCTGGTTATGTAACGAAGTCGCGAGCGAGCGCTGCTCCTGCTTGTCGTAACCGACGACATATTGAAACCATAACAGCTCAAGCGCTTCACCGTATTTTTGCAACTGCGCGACAAGTCCTGTACGCACCGGCTCGACGCGTCCCGCCGAAGGCGTCGGATCAAACGTAACCCACGAACGTGTCTCCGGGAAATAAACCTCAACCCACGAATGAGCATCGCTCTGCCGAACGGTGTAAGCTCCCGCAGCTTCGTTGTACTCGCCGGGCAGAAAACCATTGACCACGCGCGCTGCGATCCCGTGCGTGCGCAGCAACACGACCATCGCGGTTGCAAAATATTCGCAATGACCCACCCTGACGTTGAAAAGAAAATCAGCAAGCGGATCTGGTCCACCGGCCTTCATCTCCAGCGAGTAGCCGTAATCGTGCTGGAGTTGCGACTCGATCGCCTTTGCTGCGTCGTAACGGTTGCTCGCATCGGCGTTGAGAATCATGGCCGTCGCCAGCGGCCCAATGCGACGATCGAGATTGTCGGGCAGTTGCAGATAGCGATAGTACGCCGCCGTGTATGGTCGCAGGTCACGCCGCAAATCTTCCGCGCGCGGCTCGTTCGTGTCTGAGATCGCTTTATAAATGATCCGTTCAAAGTCGTGACGTCGCGACTGCACCGAGCCTTCGCCATCGACGCGCACGAATGGCAGATCGCCTTGAATGGCAACTACTCGCGGCGCGGCGAAAAGCACAGCAGTCTCCAACGGCTCGAGAAAAAACGTTTGCGTGGTGAGTCGATGAAGCGATTCGGCCGTGCTGACCTGATATAGGCCTCCGCGGTCGTTGATGGGGTCCATCTGCCGCGCCTGGGCCGACTTCTTCCAACCGTTGCCGGTGAATTCGTCGAGGGCCACACCACGCCAGCGCAGATCGCGCGGAGGCTCACCGTCTTCGACACGCACGCGCATCACCAGGCCATCGTCTTGTTTGAGTGTTCCAATCTGGCCGAGCGTCACGAATTCAGAGAAGCCGATGAAGTTTGACAGCCCGCCGCCACTGCGCGTGAGCGCGGCAGCTCCCGCACGTGGCGCGATCAAGAACAACGGGAGGGCGAGCACGAAGATCAAAGCCAGCAACGCGACGGCTACAAGTGGAAGCCGCGCGGCTTCACTGTTCCGCCACGAGCGCTGTCCAGTCTTCTTGAAGACGCGCGAGTCTGGAGGCACGAGCAAACGCGTTTCGGTGTAAACGACTGAACGCCGTGCCTTCTGAATCTCGAACGCCGTGACTGCCGACAGACCACACAACAAATACAGCGTGAGTGTACCGAGAAACACCGGGCTAAAACTCAAGCCCGCAGCCAATAGGATTTCAAAGAACGAGATTAGGTAGAGAAAGACCCAGTCGCGGTCTTTCTTGACTTGGACAAGCTTCACCGCCGAAAGAAAAACGATCAGATGAGCGAGCGCGGTTACGCCCAATCTTTCGGCCGGCTCGCCGCTCGCTTTCTGATATTGCCAGTCGAGATAGAAGAGCGGGATTGAGAGTAGGACAATTCCTAAACCGTAACGTTCGGCTAGTTGCCAGCGGGTGTTTTCGAGCAGCCAACTTCCGATCATCACCACCAAGAACACGAGCGCGAGGCCGGTGCTCAGTCCACCTGCCAGGACGAGCGCCAGCATCGCCACCGCGATCATGGTGTAGGAGAATGCTCGGAAATAGGTTAAGAACTTCATCTTGTTAATCTTGCAAATCTTGTAAATCCTGTCTAATGCTTGATCTTGATCTCAAACAGTCTCGGCCAGAGCTTGCCCGTCACGTACAGCTTGTCATTCGCCTGATCGTAAGCAATTCCATTCAACACTGCTTCCGGATCGGGCAGCTCACTTTCTGGAATCAGGCCAGCCAGGTCGATCCAAGCGGTCACGTGCCCGCTTTGCGGATCGATGATCGCGATCCGGTTGTCGTGCCAGACGTTTGCGTAAATCGAGCCGTGCACGTATTCCAGTTCGTTGAGCTGATCGATTGGAGTCTTGTTATCGAGCACGGTAATCGTCTTCGTCACGTGAAAATCCTTCGGATCGATAAACCTGATTCGATTCGAGCCGTCACTTAGAATCAAAGATTGTCCGTCAGTCGTGAATCCCCAACCTTCGCCTGCGTAGTTAAATTGCCCGGTGCGCTCGAAAGTCTGTGCGTCGTAAATGAAACCCACCTGGTGTTGCCAGGTGAGTTGATAAATCTTTCCATTCAGCAACGCGATGCCTTCGGCGAAGTAAGGTTCGGGCACGTCGACTTTCTTCAACACTCTTCCGGTCTGGAGATCGACGCTGCGCAGGCTTGACCGGCCAACCTCGCCGGTGCTCTCGAACAATTTTCCGTCAGCTAGGATTAAGCCTTGTGTGAAAGCGTTGCTGTCGTGCGGCCAGATGTTGACGATTTGATAGCCATATTTCGGGACAACGGCGTTTGCGGCTGGTTCTGCGGTGGTGCGATCGCCGCTGGCGGGCGTGTGACAGCCGCCGAGACCGGTCAGACAGAGCAAGAGTGTGACAATGGCAGTTAAGGGTTTGGTAGCAAGAGACATAAAGGCATTTTGCGTGAGCGGTGAGAAAAACAAAAGCCGTGCTGCCTTATGTGCCTTTTTGTGTCTGTGTTTAATCTGGAAGGATCAGGGGCTCGCCTTTCGCTCGTTTGGCGAGATAGCGGTCGAGGCGTTCATGATCGGCGTCTGATATTTGCTGAATACTGACGCCGAGGATCCACTTTTTCTTGCCCTCGTCGCCGGCACGATCGGAGGTCACGATCGATACCACTGCTTCGGCCGGTCCTTCGGGCAAGGCAATTCGGATGAAAAGCAGTCGCCCTAGCTGCGACAACTCTGCCTCCGAGAACCGAGCGCCGACCAGCGATAGCCGCATGCCGAAGCTGCTGATCGCTTCGCAATGGCCACGGGATGGCTGAGAGTAGGAGACCTTACCGCCCGTCGCATTACCCTCGATCAGCGAGATCTCCGTTGGCAGGTGGGCATAGAATCGCGGTCCACGCCGGCGATTGCTGTCTGGTTTCTCATCCTCTGAGGGTGCCCGCTGATGCGCCCCCAAAGGGTCAAATCCCTTAAAAACGAGCCCACAGTTATTGCAGAGCAACTTATGCATGCCGACCATACGCAGCAGTATGACGGCATCATCATAATCCCGCTGAATCCTCTCACTCTGACACCTCGGACACCGCATATCGAAAGAATGGTACCAGCTTCATCCCTGCGAGAGTAGATCGTTCTTATGAACGAGAATTCGGCGGAGTGGTATACTACTCGCGCAATGCATTCAAATATCGAAGATTATTTCCTCAATCCGCCACCTGGTTCGGCAGCCGCTCGCGCCGCGGAGTTCGGAACAGATCTAACGCTCACACTCGAACATCTCCGACTAACGCCGGAGGAGCGGGTCCGCAAACTAGACAATTTTATCCGAGGCATCGCGGAGCTTAAGGCGTCACTCCGCATAATCGGTCCTACGAATGCCACTGCCGAGCAACATCATTGAGGCGCCTCTCCGGCTGTTGGGCGAGTACAAAGTCGATTGTGTAATCGTCGGTGGTGTTGCTGCCGCGATTCACGGCTCTCTGCTCCTGACGAACGATCTTGACGTCTGCTACTCTCGTACCCTTGAGAATCTCCAGCGACTAGCCGAAGCATTACAATCGGTTCACGCTCGACTGCGAAACGCTCCAGAAGGGCTGCCTTTTATTCTCGACGCTAAGACCTTAAAGCGTGGCTTAAACTTCACCTTCACCACAGACATCGGAGATCTCGATCTCTTGGGCGAAGTGCGCGGAGTCGGATTTTATGCCGATGTGCTTGCCGATTCGTTAACGGTCGAGTTGTTTGGTTATCGCTTCGCAGTGATCGACATCGGTAAGTTAATCGTTGCAAAGCGCGCGGCAGGCCGGCCAAAAGATCTGATGGCGCTGCCCGAACTCGAGGCAATCCAGGAGGCGCAAGCAACATCCAGGCAGGAAGGTGATGAGGAACGCTGAATCGTTTGTGCTATTTGTGCCTCTTTGTGGCTAAAGAGTTAATCGTGGGCGAGGTCCATGGTCCAGATGTCGGCTTCGGAGGCGACGTAGGTGAAGTAGATTGTCTGGTTGTCGTGTGAGAGGGCGGGGCTGCCGATGTCGACGTCCTGATCGGTAACTACGAACAATTCGTGGTACTTCCGCGTTTGCGTGTCAAACAAAAACAACTTTCCCTGACTGACAAACAACAACCGACGGTTGTCGTTCAACCACAGCGGCCAGTCGCCGAAGTCCGTCAACCAATCGTACCTCTTCGATTCGAGATCGTAGATCCCGATGCCCGAGTGTACTCCGTTCGGCAGGTGCTTAATCCCAGCCAACTTCTTCCCATCCGCTGACCACGACCAGCCTTCAAACGACAAACTCGCATCGCTCAGCGGCAACAGATAAATAAACCGCTGATCGTTCCACGCCTTGTCAGGATTAAAGATGACGCAATCATTGCGCGGCGTGTGAATGGAATACGCAATCATGCTTCCATCCCGAGACCACGGCGAATAATGACCGCCCGAGCTTTGCGTGAGTTGGTGCAGACCCGAGCCATCGCGATTCATCACCCACAGCTCGTAATCACCGGTGCGACGCGAAGTGAACGCGATACGTTGACCATCAGGAGACCAGCGCGGCCACGCATGTCGAAAATTGTCCGGCGTGAGATCACGCTGCTCCGTACCATCGGTGCGCATGACGTAGATGTGTCGCTGTTGGCCCATCGAATACGCCGTCAGCCACTGGCCATCCGGCGAAACGTCCGGAAACCACAACTGCATCGAACCCTGAGTAATAGAAACAGGCTTGCCCACAGTTCCCAGTGCCGGATTGAACGAAACGCTGCGGAGATTTCTGATCTCAGTTTGCGCGGAATACGCGAGCCGGCCATTGCGCGAAAAGCTGAGATGCAGCACAGACGCGGTCGCGCCGATTGCCGTCACCGCTTCCGCACGACTAGACGTCGCGCCCGTGTCTTCATCAATTCCGACGCGCCAAATGTTTGTACTCCCACCGCGATTGCTCGAGAAGTACAAATACTTTCCATCAGGCGACCACACCGGATTGAGATCAGTCGAAGAGCCGTCGGTTACTGCAACTGCATCACCGCCGGCGGCCGGAATGGTCCAAATATGTTCTCGCTGTCCATATCTATCAGGCCTGCTCCAGTAAGCGATTCGCTTCTGATGCGGAGAGAACACCGGCTGCAACGCATCACCTTCGGAAACTAATTGCCGCTGCCTTGTCTTTAGATCGATCTTCCAAAGCTGACTTTTCGTCGGACGCGTTGACGGCTGCGGAATCTTCTCCGTGCCGACGAGAATCTCTCCGCCGTCAGGAGACCACGAAGGGCTGTAGCCAAAGTCTGCAACGCGAACCGGCGACTCGCCATCAGCTTGCATCACGTAAACACCTCCGCCTTCGCGTTCAGAGCGAAAAGCGATGCGTTGACCGTCTGGTGAAAAAGCCGGTTGAGAATCGTCAGTCGACGAATTCCGCGTCAGATTAGTCGCGTTACCACCGCCGCTAACGTTTTGAACGTAAATGTCCCAGTTACCTGACGCGCGGCTCGCGTAAGCGACCGAGTTACCGTCTGGCGAGAGCGAAGGAAAGAACTCCGGACCGGATTCGTACGTCACCTGCGCAAAGTTGATCACTGCTGGGCCAGTGACAGTTTTGTTTCGCATGAAGTATTTGACGAAAACATAACCCACGCCTAATAGCCCAAGCGCCATCACCGCTAAAGCGCTTCGCGGGAAAGAACGAGTCAGGAAGGGGGGCTTGCCCCCGCTGTGGGAAGGGCGGGGGCGAGCCACCCTTCCTGACTTGTTCTCTTCTTCAAATAGACCATCCAATGACGCAAGCCCGAGTCGCGACAGTAAATCCCCAAATCGTTTATCCGAGCGAAGATCGTCAACAACCGGATCGACTGCCAGCCAAATCAACCAACAATCGCGCCCTTCATAAGCGTGTTCGAGCCACTTGAACGCACGCTCCCGATCTCCAAGCGCCGCATAAACCGCCGCAATGCGATAAGGCGAGACGTAGCTCTGCGTTGATAGCTCGCACAATTCATCGAGCAGCGCGGTAGCCTCACTCTTTTTTCCAGCCAGCGCATACGTTCGCGCGAGTAACGCACGCGGCAGTGTGCTCGTCCCCGATAGTGCAATTGCCTGCTGAAACGCCACGATTGCTTCGTCATATCTTCCGCACTGCTCGTAAGCCAGAGCCATCTGCCAGTGGCTGTAGAAAAAACTTCGGTCCATCGCGAGATTCTTGCGGAAGTGTTCGAGTGCCTCGTCGTAGCGACGCGCGACGTAAAGCAGCAAACCAATATTTGAACCGATCGGCAACGAAAGCGGATCCAGTTCAAGCGCGTGCTTTACTTCCGCAATGGCTTCGTCCAAACGTCCCATCGCGGCGAGATAAATAAAGCCGTACCAGTGATGCGCAGTTGCGTATCCCGGTTTCAGTTCCAGCGCACGCTTGAACTCATGCTCAGCGGCAGTCCAATTCCAATCGTAATTTCCAAGACAGTATGCGAATGAGGCGTGAGCTTCGGCTAAGGTGTCGTCGATTTCCAGCGCACACAAAAGAGCTTCGTGAGCCTTCGGATACGCGTCCTTCGGAGCGAGTGTCGCAATTCCAAAGCCTCCGAGCACGAGATAGGAATCAGCCAAACCAACATAGGCGAGCGCATACTCCGGATCCGCCTCGATAGCTTTCTTGAAATGCTCGATCGCGTTCTTAACGTCCTGGTCAGTACGTTTGGCCCAGCAGTAGTGACCCTTGAGATAGGAGTGATAAGCATCGACGTTGTCGGTCGGTCGCCTCGCAAGCTGTTTTCTTTCTTCGTTGGTTAATCTGAGTAATAACTTCTCCGAAATTTCACGCGAGATTTCCGTCTCGAGATCGAGGATCTCCGCCGGTTTGCAGGTGTAACTGTCACTCCAGAGTTGTGAACCATCGTTGACGTCCACCATCTCCAGCCGGATCACCATGCGATCAGCCAACTGCATCAACCGTCCAGTCAGCACTGCGCGCACGCCGAGGTCGCGACCAACCTGTCGTGGATCCACTTGCCGGCCTTTGTACTGCGATACGGTGCTCCACGCCATCACACGCAAATCGGACAAACGCGAAAGCGTATTAATCATGCTTTCGCTGATACCGTCGCTGAAATACTCCATGCTTTGATCGGAATAATTATTCAGCAGCGGAAGGATCGCGAGTGAGTCGATCGCGATGCGTGACGATCTCGATTGCGACTCACGACTCGCAAACGAGACGCGGCGCGAATCAGCCGTGTCAAACGACCGTTCCAGCTCCTCTTGAAACTCGAGCTTTTGAGTGAGGTTTTTCAGATCCGCCAGAAACCCCCGCGCGGTTTGATATCGTTCATCGCGATCTTTGCGCAGCGCTTTTTTGACGATCCATTCGAGCTCGGTTGGCACCTCCGGCCGGTGCCTTACCAGCGGAACAGGTTCACGTTCGATTATCGCGGCGATCACGTCGGAAGTAGTTGGTCCCTGGAAAGGCGGACGTCCGCCGATCATCTCGTAGAGCACAGCGCCCAGACTCCAGATGTCTGTGCGCGGATCAACAGCGAGTCCGCGCGCTTGTTCCGGCGACATGTAAGGTGCCGTTCCGATCACTATTCCCTGTTGCGTTTGAAACAGTGTTGTAGCGTCAGAGATCATCGGCTTGAGCTCGGTCAACTTCGCGAGTCCGAAGTCGAGCACTTTAACGATCTTGTCAGCGCGCAGCATGATGTTTTCCGGCTTGATATCGCGATGGACGATGCCGGCTTCGTGTGCTGCGAGCAGCGCCGCGGCAACACTGGTTGCGATCTCTAACGCTTCAGCAATCGTCAGTTGCCTGGTTTTCAGACGCTGCCGCAACGTCTCGCCATCGATAAACTCGATCGCGATGTAGTGCAGTTGATCTATCTGTCCGATTTCGTAGATCGTGATGATATTGGGATGGCTGAGCGCTGAGGCGGCTTTCGCCTCCAACTGAAAGCGACGCACTCGTTCTGGATCTTTAGTGAAGTGTGCTGGTAGCGCTTTGAGTGCGACCTTACGTCCGAGTCGCGTGTCTTCAGCGAGATAGATGTCGCCCATTCCGCCAGCGCCGAGACGACTGATGATCTGGTATGGACCAACCGCTTCCCCGGGAACGACATTGGTTGCGGTGAGCGAGCCGGCCATAACCTCATACGCCGGCGATTCGATGAAAGCTCCGGCGCGATCGTGTGAATCAAGTAAAGCTTCGACTTCGCTGCGCAAGCCGGTGTCGCCCGCGCAGACTTCAGCTAGAAAGGCATCTCGCTCGAGCGGATCGCGTTCGAGTGCCGACTCGAGTAGAACCTTGATCTGCTGCCACCGTTCCGGAGTCATTGGGGTTTCGCTGATTACAGCCGAGACTAAACGCCGAAGGCGTTCGCTAATTTCAGCCCAGGGTTGGAGCGTAAGCGACAACCCTGGGACAGCAACAAAAACATTTTAATACCCTGAAAGGGTTAGTGGAGCACACGCCTAACGCTTTCAGCGTTGACGAATTTCTTACCTTGAGACCCCAGGGTTGTCGCTTACGCTCCAACCCTGGGCTGCAATTAGCGAACGCCTTCGGCGTATTCGCCCAAGTGTTCATTTTGCGAGCTCACGATAGAGCCAGGCTTTTGCGGTGCTCCATTCTCGTTTGATAGTAGCCGGCGATAGATGCATCACTTCGGCGGTCTCTTCGACTGTGAGTCCACCAAAGAATCGCAGCTCGACGATACGACTCTGCTGCGGGTCGATTAATGCTAGTTGCTTCAAAGCGTCGTCCAGCGCGAGGACCTCCGACGCTTTCTGCTGTGAAACTACCATCCCTTCATCCAGCTCGAGTTTGTTAGCGCCGCCACCTCGTTTCGCCGAAGCATGACTGCGAGCGTGATCGACGAGAATCGTGCGCATCAACTGCGCGGCAATGCCAAAGAAGTGCGCCCGGTTCTGCCAATGAACATTTTTCCGATTCACCAATCGAACAAATGCTTCGTTCACCAGCGCAGTAGTTTGCAGCGTGTGGCCCGCCCGTTCACGACTCATGTAACGATGCGCTAAACGACGTAGCTCTTCCTCAACCACTGGGATCAGTTTATCGAGGGCGGCACGGTCGCCATTGCTCCAGTCGATCAGGAGCTGCGTCACTTCGTGTGTCTGGGCTTCCGTCATCTGCTACACCAAAGCCTCTCAATCAAGGCTGGCGAATTCTATCGCAGCCTGTCCAAGGGTCAAAAAATTTTCCGCCATTCTCTGAGCCGCTTTTGAGCCAATTCTCGCTTAAGACAGTGTAAATGGTCGTAGAGACCAAAAAGGAGAAAGCGAAATGTCCAGCTACGTCTTTATCGAATCGCGAGATCCGTTCGAATCGCGTGACACGCAGTTTCTCGAAGAAACAGCCATAGCGGTGAAGGAACGCGGCCACAACGTCACTGTGTTTCTGGTGCAGAACGGCGTCCTCGCCGCGCGAAAAACCGCTCCGCGCCTGGGACGTTTAGCGGAAGCCGGCGTGACGTTGCTCGCGGATGACCTGTCCTTGCGCGAGCGTGGCATCAAGAGCGACGAACTCGCGCCCAGTATTCACGAATCTGGCATCGACGCGCTGGTAGACGCGGTTGTTCAAGAGAACACAAAGGCGATTTGGCACTAGCTCGAAAGGAGGAAACATGAAAGAGCGAAGACTGACGCTGGCATTGATGGATCCGCCATATGAGTCGGCGAATTCGACGACTGCGCTGCGCATTATTTCCGCGGCTCTCGAGAAAGGCATCGACGTCAACGTGTTTGCTTACGAAGGCGCTGTTTGCTTGCCGCTCAAGGAGCAGGTGCCGCACGCGAATCCAGTAAAAGGGACCACCGTCGAAGAAGAACAACATCCGACCACCAAAGAATTCATCGCTTCTCTGCTAGCAATAGGCAAAGACAAGCTGACCTGGATCAACTGCGGACTCTGCGTCGACGAACGGGGCGCAACAAACGTCGTCGAAGGCGTCAAGCGTGGAAGTCCTGCCGACTTCTTCAAGATGGCGAGCGAGTCGGCCAACACTCTGGTAATCCCGACCAAGTGAGGAGGAAGGTTGTCATGAAGATTCTAAATATCGTCGAAACCGCATATCGAGCCACGCTGGAAGAACAAGACGACACGATCTTGTGGTTGAGCAGTGCGCTGAAAAATTCAGGCGCCGATTTGAGCGTCATGTTGAGGTCCAGCGCGGTCAACTACCTCGTGCCGCAGGAATGTCCGCGAGTGAAGATCGGCACGACTGGTATCGATCATCCCGCGCGACCCAACGAAGACATTCAGAGACTACAGGATAAAGGCGTGAGCGTTTTCGCTGTCCGCGACGATCTCGAAGAACGTGGAGTGAATCTCTCAAACTGCCTGCCAGTAGTGAAACTCATCCGGCGTAGCGATATCGCGTTGTTGCTGGACGACTACGACCAAGTCTGGCACTGGTAACCACACACTCTCTCTCATCTACAAAGGAGAACCCCGATGAAAGCATTACTCATTGCGCTATTCGTGTTGACTCTGACCGCCACCATAGCGGCTTCACCGCTCGAAGATCAGTCAGACCTGGCCCAGGCCCGAAGGGCCACCGCGAGGTTTCATCGCGTCGAACAAGCCGAAGCCGAGGGTTATATCAATCTCCATTTCTGCGAAGAAGGCGAAGGCTGCCATTGGCTGAAGCCGTCGCTGCTCGACGGCGAGTTTGATCCCACTCAACCGGAGATTCTGTTGTATATCCCCGATGGAGATGGCTGGAGATTGGTGGCCGTGGAGTATGCAGTGCCATTGTCACTCTCCCCAGGCGTCGCTCCGGAGGGATTCGCCGGCAATGCCGATCACTGGCGGGAGGACAGCGAGGGAGTCGGCCTGTGGGAACTGACAGTTTGGCTCTGGCTGCACAATCCTAACGGCATGTTTGAGCAACACAATCCGCGTGCACAGGCAGATCTTGCGTCGCTCCGAGGCCGAAACTTAGATCAACAGCTCACTGCCGTACTCGCACAAAACAGCTTCACCGGAGGCATCGAATCAACACTGGAACAACGTCTCGGGCGCAAGGTGGACAACCAACTCGCCGATCTCGGCAGGTTGCTATTTTTCGACACCGTTGGAGGGTTGAACAACGACAACAACTGCTCCGGCTGTCACTCACCAACACACGGTTTCGGCGATACGCAGTCGATCGCGATCGGCATCGATAACAATGGGATCGTCGGCGGTGCTCGCGCTGGGCCACGCAATCAACGCCGCACGCCGATGGTCGTCAACACCGCCTTCTTCCCCAACCTGATGTGGAACTCGCGCTTCGCCTCACTCTCAAACGATCCATTTAATAACAGCGCCGGATTTCAGTTTCCCTTGCCTGAAGGACTGACACTTTCGTACCAACCGCACCTGCTGGTGGCCCAGGCTTTCATTCCACCGACTGAGCGAGTGGAGGTTGCAGGCTTCAGCTTTCCGGGAGACAACTTTGACATTCGCAACGAAGTGCTGAGACGAATGAACAACGTCGCTGAATATAGAAAACTATTTGGCAAGATCTTTTCGACGGTCCGCGATGGCGGACCGATTACGTTTGATATGTTCGGACGGGCGATCGCTGAGTTTGAGTTCATGCTGGTGTTTGCTGACGCGCCTATCGATCAGTTCGCAAGGGGACAGAAGAATGCTATGACCGACGATCAAAAACGCGGTGCGTTACTTTTCTTTGGTCGCGCGCGTTGCGTGGAATGTCACAAGGTCTCGGGCGCTTCGAACGAGATGTTCAGCGATTTTTCGCAACACGTGATCGGGGTACCTCAGATTGCCCCGAGCGTCGGGAATGTACCGTTCGATGGTCCAGCACAGAATGAAGACTTCGGCCTGGAGCAGGTGACGGGAAGTCCGGCTGACCGTTACAAGTTTCGCACGTCACCAATCCGCAACGTCGCGCTCCAACCGGCGTTCTTCCACAACGGCGCCTTCACGCGATTGGAAGATGCTATTCGGCATCACCTCGACGTCTTTTCGTCAGCGCGAAACTACACACCTGAAGCGGCGGGTGTTGACGCCGATCTTCGCGCGCCGATGGGGCCCATTGAGCCAGCGCTGGCACGAATCGATCCGATTCTCGCCACTCCGATTGAGCTCAGCGATGAGGAGTTTCAGCAGCTCGTAGATTTCGTGAGCAATGGATTGCTTGATCGAAGAGCAAGACCTGAGCGACTGAAGAAGCTGATCCCGAAGAGTGTGCCCAGTGGTTTCCCGGTACTAACATTTCAGTGAGGAGAACGCCTCCTTGGAGTGCGGTGCCTTGGCACCGCTTTGGTCCAGGCGTCGCAATTTAATACTAAAGCGGTGCCAAGGCACCGCACTCCAAGGAGGCGTCCGACTGATGCTGATTTAATATGGTATGCTGACGCCCTATGACCAACCCCCTTCAAAGGTCGCTTCTGCTCTTAATCATCATCACGCTGTTTTCAGTGGCAGTCATGGCCCAGGTTCAGGACGTGCATCAAGTAGGTGCTCCTGCGCCTTCGACCCAACCGATTGATCCGGGCCGGCTTGATGGCCTCAATTACTTCAACCGCTTCTTCGGGCTCTCCCTTTCGATTCCCAGGACATGGGTGGTTGCGAGCGAGCAGAAGCGTGAAGAAATTAACGACCAGAGCAAGAAAGTGGTCAGCAGTTCCGATCCGAACAAGGCAGCCCAAGTCGTGGAGTCGATTGAACGGAGCAAGATCCTCTTACGCATCACGAAACTGCCGGAGGGTCAGCCCAGCAACGCTCAATTCATGCTTATCGCGGAGCGCGTTCCGGCACCCACGATAAAAACCGGTCTGGATGTAATTGCCTCAATGACGGAAACGTTAAAGGGTACAAACTTCGCCGTGGAAGTCATTAAAGAACCCCGAATGGAGACTGTGAATACCGCGCAATTCGGTGTTGTCGACATTAAGGTAAACTCACCATTCGGCGGTTATCGACAGAAGATCTATATAACAGTGACGAAGGATTACGCGATTGAGCTGTTTTACACTTACCTGAACGATGCCGATCTGCCCGCGTTTGCAGAAATCGTCAAGTCTATGAGATTCAAGTGAGTGAACTCGGGTCACTCCGCGCCGCGCACACCAACCTCGTCCACGTGTCGCAACAGATCGGCGGGATCGTTATAAACTCTGTACGCGCCCGCTCGTTCCAACTCTTCCCGGCCATAACCACCTGACAACAAACCGACACCGAGTGCACGCGCACGTCGCGCCGCGAGTAGATCCCAAATACTGTCGCCTACGACAACCGAATCACTGATCGACACTCCGAGTTTTTCAGCCGCCGCGAGGAAGAGATCGGGATCGGGTTTGGCATGCCGCACCATATCGCGCGTGATAATCGGAACTTCGTCGCTGACTCCGATCAGACGAAGTGACAAACTGGCGCTTTCGCGTCGTCCACTCGTAGCGATGGCCCATGGGACACCTGCTTTCGTTAGGTACGACAAGAGTTCCGCAGCGCCTGGCAATGGTCTAACTTGAGACGCATAACGCCTGAACGCTTCGCCGTGTACCTGATGTATTCGCTCCGCTTCCTCCGGTGTGACTTTGCGTCCCGTCTCGCGAGCCAAAGCATTGACGAACATACCCCCGCTCATGCCGACCTGACGATGAATACGCCAGACGGCAAGATGAATTCCGCCTTCCTCGAGCGCCTCGCGCCACGCGAGCACGTGTTGGTAAACGCTATCGACGAGCGTTCCGTCGAGATCGAAAAGGAAAGCTTGTCGCGTCGGAGTTGTGTTATCGGCGTCGATCGTTTTACTGTTCGTCATGAGATTATCTTAGTGCCTGATGGTCTAAACGACCACACCGCGACCAAAAGAAAAGAGGATCGGAGCACTTATGAAAAGTTCGGCAACGTTATGCGCGATTGTTCTAAGTCTCATTGGTTTGTTTGCGTCTTCCGCGACCGTGCCGGCCGTGAAGCCAACATCGCAAATCCTGTTCGACGATTTTAGTTACACCAATAAAACCCAGCTCAAAAAGAACGGCTGGATCATTCGCACTGTGGCTGGTTGGCCGGGAGTGCCTGGTGCAACGTGGTCGGAAAACACTGTGTCGATAGTTAAGGATCCTGATCAATCGACTAACTGGATCGTGCGCATGACCTCGTCGACCGATGGTACGGCCGCGAATACCACGCAAACCCAAATCTGCCAACAGCGCAAATATCTTGAAGGCACTTACGCTGCTCGAGTTCGCTTCTCCGATAGTCCGATCGCTGGACCAGATGGCGATCAGATCGTGCAAAGCTTCTACACCATCAGTCCTCTCAAGGCGCCGATGGATCCTGACTACAGCGAGTTGGATTTCGAGTATTTGCCGAATGGTGGTTGGGGAATCGATGGACCAACACTCTATGCAACGACGTGGGAGACCTTCAGCCCGGAGCCAAACTGGAAAAAAGATAACGTCTTCCAAACGGCGAGTGGCAGTCAGGCTGGCTGGCACACCTTGGTTACACAGGTTGTCGACCAGAAGGTTAGATACTTCGTCGACGGCAAACTATTTGCCGAGCACGGCGGGGAGTATTATCCCGAAGACACGATGTCGATCAATTTCAATCTGTGGTTTGTTCGCGATGGAATGGTGCCGGCCAAAGAAGCGCGGCAGTATCAGGAAGATATTGATTGGGTGTTTCACCAGGCCGGCGTTGGTCTAACACCCGAGCAGGTTGAAGCAGCGGTCGCCGGCATGCGACGAAGCTCAGTCAAATTCCGCGATACTGTGCCGGCAAAGGTGCCTGCGCTCGTGTCGCCGTGTAATTTCTAATCGGTGTAATCTGTGGACTCTATTCAGTCTTGCCTTTCTCCGCGCCACTCGCAGCCTTCTTGTGTCGAAGCCATTCGTCGATACTTTCGCGAATAAACTCACCCATGTCTTCAAACTCGCGCGCGGACTTTTCCCAGAACTCCTTAAACTTGTTCGGATCGAAGGCGAAGCCGTACGCGCGTCCGAAGCCTTTTGCGGGTCCAAGTTCGTCTTCATAGTAGGCGGCGAGTTGGCGTGAAGCCATCGCGACCACAGTCAACGAGCTCCCAGCGGGCAACGGCTCGAAAATCGTACCGACACCCGGATCCATCTCTTTGAGACGGGCGAGCACGCGGTTGTACTGTTCAGTGCAGTAGGCAGCAGCGTCTTCCTTACCACCGGTCCACTCTGATTGCAGTGCCATGCGCGAGGTGCGCCGCAACACATTGATCAACTTCAATAGCTCTTTCTCTCTTTCCATACGTGCTCCTAAATTATGTTGTTGAGACGGGTACGCATCTGACTCGCGCCCTGCGTGGACCACAACCGAAGTAGTATCCGCGACCGAAACCAGGAATGAACTCCGGCTCGCCGGCTTCAAAGTAAGCCAGCAGCTCGCGCGCGGCGATGCGTGTGACTTCGGGCGAAGCAGATTCGCTCAGCGGCGTAAACAACGGTTTGATTGCAGGCTCGAGTTCAGTCAATCGAGCGAGTACGCGGTTGTATTGAGCGACGCAGAACTGCGTCGCCTCGGGTGCAGCTTTGGTCCATGCGGCGTAGCCGGCTGCCCGTGCAATTCGTCGCAAGACGTTTAGTAGTTTTACTGTTTCTCGTTCCATTGGTTCTCCTCGCTAGTTTGTTGGCTCGACTTTGGCGCGCAACAGTTTCTTGCCGTGATGAATTCTCCATTTCACAGTCGAGAGTGGAATTCCCATGAATGCTGCGATGCGCTTGAGCGGCATGTCGTCGAGAAAATGCAACCGCAATGGCATCGCGTAATCCGCGGGAAGGCTGTCGAGCGCTCGGATCATCTGCTCGTCTCTTTCCTTGTCGGCGAGTGGCTGTGCCAACGCTTCGATCTTCTCGAGCAGCGCATCGTCCAGAGCGACGCGTTTGCTCATGTGCGTCGATTCATTCTTGCTGAAACGCAGAGCACGATGACGCGTTATCGCCGACAGCCACGCCGCAAACTTGCGTGGTTCTTCAATGCCTGGCAGCGCTTTGAACGCGAGCAGAAGCGAGTCCTGCGCCACGTCTTCCGCGTAATCGGCGCCGACGATGGTGCGCGCCAGCCGCACGACGGCAGGCCGGTATCGCACCACGAGTTCCTCAAACGCCTCCAGATTGCCGAGAATCGCCCCCACCACGAGCAGCTCGTCAGGCGATTCGGATCGTGTCATCAACACCCCACGTTCAATTCGACGTCGCTCAGTTGTATAGAGACATGTTACGAGGAAAAGGTTAGGCAGGTTTGACGAGCGGTGAATGAGCTATAAGCTATTAATACCATCGTTGGTAAATCTGCGACGGCTCGGCTGGTTTGTGCCTTTTCTTTAAGTTACAATCCTTATATAACAACTGAAGGTTGGTCACATCATTCAATCCACCAGACGCCAGAGGAACTATATGGTCGCAGTGGGGCTCTCCACTCACATTAATTAGACCAGTAAGATCGCAAAAACAGAAGGTGCATAATCCTCTGTCTCGGTGAAAAACTGCGGTGCTTGCCCATGTAGGAACATCCGCACGCTTTAGAACTCCGTCTGTCTTAAACCACCGACGATCTTCGATCTGAACATCCTTAACTGCCACTTTCGATACTTCAGCGGCCATGGATTCATTAAATGCCTGCAACACTGCTCGATTGGAAAACATGACAAAGAACACTTCGTCGGAGATCATCGATACTAACTCTTCCCAAGGACTCGCTATCAGAAGATCATCACAGTAATAGAAAACATCATCTTTATCAGCCTCTTCAAATGATTTGCCTCCTTCTTTTACCCAATCCTCAAAGGTCTCATGTTCAAGCTTATGTGTATCGAATGCATTGCTTATAGGAAGCCGCCGCAAATCCGGCCGGCAATCCGCAGGTACATGCTCAAAGGCTCTTTCATCTTCCAGCATCTCAGCTGGATCAATCTCTAATGTCTGATCTCTTAAGGTAAAAAACACTATATACTCAATAAAATGATGGAACGCCGAGCGCTTCGGGAATGGTTTTATGAAAGCAGTTTCGCTACCTTCGAAGAACCCCTCCATCTCGCGCGCATATGCAAAACGATCGAATGCGATCCGACGAACAACATTGGCCAGATAGTAAGTATCGTAATATCTTGCTGTGAAAAGCTTACTTTGCATGAGGTCTCCTTCAGGTTCACATTTTTACATTAAACTCTACCTTTCATCACATGGTTAGGCGATGCGTGATCGATTAACAAAGGAACACCGCTCATGGAACATGAGCCGCATTCGCGGGAAGAATACCTGGCCGGAGAAACGCGTACGATCAGAACTCCATCGCCGGGGTTATAGATTCCGTCTTCACCGAAAGGACTTGCCAGGCAATCCGGATATTGTTTTTGTAAAGCCTCGCATCGCCCTATTTGTTCATGGCTGTTTTTGGCACCGTCATCGCGGTTGTAAGAATTGCACAACTCCCACCAATAACCGAGAGTTCTGGACGAACAAGCTAGAACGAAACTCCGCCCGCGACAAAAAGAACCAGCAATCACTACGTAGACTCGGCTGGAGAACCATCGTTATATGGGAATGTCAAACAGAAAACGCACAACGGCTCGAACGAGCCCTCAACCAATTCTCAAGTTTACTGAACAAGAAGTCTCTGAAAACCCAACAGAAAAAGCCGAACGGACGCAATCCGACGGCATTCAGCTGATCTCTGACACAGAGTTGATTTCACTTCGCGTGCGTGTCGAAACTGAGATGCGACGGCGGAATATAAGCTTCACTGTGGGCGATATCGGCGAACAGTTGGTTATTGAATACTTTAATTCAATGCCCGGCCTTCCTAAACTGATGCGAGCGCCGCGAGGCACGAAAAACGTTGATGCTCTGTCGCGAAACGGAGATCGATATTCGATCAAGACCATTTGGAAAGCCAAAAAGACCGGTACCATATATCCCGATCAAGCCAATAAGGCTAAACAACTATTTGAGTTCATTCTGGTTGCACAGTTGGACGAAGAATGGCGGCTTCGAGCACTCTCCCAGTTTACGTGGAAGCAATTCTGTTCAATTCGTTGCTGGGACAAGAGAATGAATGCCTGGTATATTAGCTGTTCAAAGAGGCTGTTAGAGAACTCGATGGTGTGACCACCATTCAGAACACAACATATCCGAGCCGAGCATCTTGAGAGGCAGACCAGTAACGAATGTCGGTTAAAATCGGATCACGTAGCCTCCAAAAAGGTTCGAGTTCCGGGATAGGTGCTATCGTCGGTAGAGTAAATGTGAAACGACTGCAGAACACAGAATCCCAATTTCTCTCTCCAAGTTTGATTGTTCGTAACGTTCTAAAGGAGCCCTTATCCCGGTATTTTATGCGTTTACCCACCGGTACCATCAATCCCGAGACAAGCTTGGCGAAGCGCGGGTGTCTTTGCGCAAAGTCACAAGGCGGCGATATATCTAATAATATAGGTTCACACTCTAACACGGCGTTCTTGATGTTAGTTTGCAGAAGCAGAGCTTGCTCACGCATTAACTCTTGCGCCGCTTGAAGCTTTTCTCCACTCAATTTTCCAGATTCAAGCTTCTGTTTTGCTTTATTCAATCCAGGTGGCTTAGAAACTTCGAGCAACTCACCAAAGACGTCTGCAATTGATATCCTGAAACGGGCCTCAAAAGCGATGGGATCGGCTATTCGAAAAACTGTACCTGGGCGAAATGGATGACCGCCGGTCACACACGCCGCTACAAAAAGCATCGTATTCAGTTCAACTTTCTCTAGGTTAGTTGGAATAGTCTTCTTTCCCTCAATCAAAGGCTCAGCTGCCTTTACGTCAGCATCATTCATGGCGTTTTCGAGCCTGTCTCGGTGTAAGGGATTCAAAACACTCAACAAATCAGCAAATGCGGTTTGTACTGAAACAGTTTCTTCAGCTTCGGCGGAAATAAGGATGTTGAGAAGATCATTTAAGCCATTTTTCAGTTTAGATGTGCACTCTTCCTCAGAGTCCTGGCCAGTAACTTCTGCACGATTACAGGCATGTTTACTGATCTCTTCGGTCGTTGCGCTTGCAGCATCGTGTGCCAACTGCTCCCACCGCCAAAGTATTTCGGCTGGAAAGAACTTTTGCATTTCGCGCGAAATCTCGATTCTTAGCTGATTAGGATCTGCTTCATCAGCTGGTTTTTCGATTCTCGTAAAAAGTAGTCGGCCGAGATATGCGGGATAGTTCTCATATAATCGTTTTTGGAACAGCTCAACCATATGATCATGCTTAGTCCATATAACTACCAATAAAGGACCAGCGCTGGGTGATACGACTCTAGAAAACACTTGCGCTGTATGGGACGTGATTGCAGCCTCGTCCGCACCTTCTGAGCCAAGCTGCATATCCAAAAACACGAGACGAAGACCTTCTAGTGGCTCCTCAGGTGGCGGCAACTCCTCGAGTTTATCGCCGGAGATATGTATGCACCCAAAGCGGAGTCGGCTGAGTGCATGAATTAATGGAAGATACTCTTTCGGTTCGTCATCGATTATACATACACGTGTGGTTTCTAAGACTTTCATGAGGTTTTGGGAAATTGGAGCGCGACAATCGCTCCATGAAATTGAGGCGGAAGTTTTATATCACCGCGTTGAGGAAACAACAGACGCCCTTGATGCTGTTTCGCAACTTCATTAGCAGTATACAACCCGAGGCCCATCCCATCCGGTCTTCGAGAAAAAAACGGCTGAACTAGAGAATCCGGATCGTCACCAAAGCCTGGCCCGTTATCCGCCACAACGAGAGCTGGCCTATCATCAAGTTCGAATGTAGTTCCAATATAAATCTCTCGATCTTTTTGCCCCGTACTCTCGAGCCAGTAAATACAATTGTCCACTAGGTTGACTAGAGTGGCGACCACCAGTCTTCGAACACACTTCACTGAGAAATCCGGATTTCCCAACCCCAACCCATTCGTTGTTTGAATTCTGTGAGCTTTAAATCTCAGTTCATTGTTGAACAGCGCCTGCGAAATCAAAGTGCTGGCTTTCTCGGTCGCTAACCCGGATTTACGAACTAAAAATGTTAGCCCCTCCATCATCTTCGAGAGTTGCTTCACAAGCTGGCGAACTTTGCTCAGATCCGCATTAGCACCAACTGCGTGAACAAGTTCTTTCAGTACTTTTTCGGCTTGGTGTATGACCACGGCAAACGTTAAGCCGGGAGCCGCTGCCGTGAGCAGAATGCTTTGGACTTCATTGAATTGCTTTTCGATTCGATCAACGTGCTGCTCAAAGTCTTTAAGTAGACCCTTACGATTTAAGGCCTCACGCAATTCTTCGATCTGCTCTACGACGGGCTTTTGCGGCCCCTGCCGTGAATAATGTGTACGAACATTCTTTTGATCCTTTTGACGCTCAGCTTCAACCTGCGTCAGGGTCCAAATCACTGCATCCCGCAATAATTCGAATGCGTCATTTTCTATAAAGCCCTCCCGGTTAGTCTTTTCCTTTAGGTCCGAGCTCGTTGCAGCGTCGAGCATAAGAGCACCAATCAGTTGATTATTGCTCACACGCACGACGGGCTTATTAACGCGCCGGACATCCAAATTAAGCCAGTCATTACCAGGTTCTCCAAAGTCAAACACGCGTATCCCATCGCGATAGATTCGAACTCCTCCATTAGCTTTTAAATATTTCCTCAGGCCGCTTTTATCACTGGTAGCCAAGTCAACAACACTGGGCTCAAGATCGAACATGTGAAATTGAAAGTTAACTCGGCCGATATTGAATTTCTTTAAATCTAGCGGCTCAACTTCGCGGTCAACTTTTCTAGATAATTTGCCGGTGACTTGCTTCGTCGTGGGATTAAGTAAATGCTGCATGCCCGGATAGGGACGAAATCGATAGTTGAAATGAAATTGGGTTCCATCCATCCACCCGGTTGCATGATATAGAGCGTCCTTAATAACCTGCTTGACATCGAGCAGCCCTTCTAACCAGTCGTTTTGTGGCTGCACGGATAACGTCACATCGAAATCGCTCGGAGCATCAAATGGAGAGCGAAGGGAACTCACTGATCGATGTAACGCACGAACTTTAGCCTTGGTCCAAGGTTCACGAAGGCGAGAAATCTCTACGCAGGTTCCGTGAGTCTTACCTGTAAATAGCTTGGGTTCACGAGTACGAATAATCACTCTTACGTCCTCAAGATTATTAGCCGCTTCAAATTTATCCCAGTTCACCCGCATCACTGTTTCGCGTTGTCCACTAACCCGTGTAATTAGGGTAATCTTTCTGCCCAACTTGTGCGCAGCGAGACGACCTATACCTTTTTCACCTAAAGGCAACCGGTGGAAGCGCGGGGATCGAACATCAGCAGCACGCTGCGTTGCCCTGAAATCAGTTCCAATCCTTAACCAGATATTCTCTAACGTCTCGGCTGTCATACCCGATCCGGTATCCTTTACTGTGATTTTTCCTTTCGTGATGTCATCAGCATTTTGAAGAAGTACCGCGCACTCCGGAGAATCTGCGTCGTAGGCATTCTTGACTAATTCGAATACTGCTAGTCCAGGATCACGAATTAACTGTTCACCTAGCAAAACGATTAATCGTGCCTGGGGCCGAAAAGGTAGCCGCTTGCTGCTCGGGTTATTCATACCTTCAGCTATGCTGGATAAGGCTTCGAACTACGTTTGCCATCACTGGTGGGCAGACAGCATTCCCAAGCATCTTCACCTTGTCACGCCGAGTTCCGTGTAGAAATCTCATTCCTTCCATTCCCATTGCCGCTTGCAATTCCTCAACTTGAAGCATCCTCATTTTGTGGCCCTTTGCGGATGGCTTAACGACCGCGAATCTATCGACTGTCGTTATCGTTCGAACGGGCCGATTAAGTCTTTGCCAACCGCCAGCGACGTCGGAGCCGTAATATACGAGGAGAAAAGGTTTATCGATTCCCACATGTTTCTTAGCCAAAGTCGCTCGTTTGAGAGTGGGTTTGGCACGATTCTTTTGTTTAAGCATTGACCATCGATATTGTCCATTAAGGTTTACGAATGAGGATGCGGTCAGTCGTCTTCCGCCAATTTTTGGAGTCAGCGTTGGCTTTGCTTCACGGTCACACAGAAGAAACAGTCGCTTTCGTTGCTGGGGCACTTTGAAATCCGCCGAGTTCAGACGTTGCTCTCGTATGTGATAGCCGAGTGCCTCCAACTGCATTTTGAAGTTTTTGTACTGTCGCCATTTTTTCATGTTACCAACGTTTTCGACCACCACCCATCGAGGCTTGAATGCGCGTGCGAACCGAATTACCTGAAAAGCCGTTGCTCGGCTCTTTTCGGATCTTCGTTTCTTTCCCTTGGCAACGCTGTGATTCGTGCATTCTGGTGAAGCCAGAATCAAGTCGATTTTTCCGAACGCCTTAGCGAGCTTTCTGACTTGAGCCTTTTCCAGTTTGCCAAGGATAAACTGTGCCTGGGGAAAGTTGGACTTGTAAACCTTTCCCACCAGTCTGCATTGATCGAATCCAGCGATGATGGAAGCACCGGCAACCTTTGCTCCCCAGCTGCTACCGCCCGCACCGCAGAACAAGTCAATTGCTCTAATGCGCTTCATCAGGCACAGCCCTCCTACCTTCAATTCCTCGACTGAGGTCTGAAGCCGTAGTGCCTAATGCCTTGGCTATGCGAACAATGCTGAGGAGACTGGGATTTCGAATCCCTCTCTCGATACCGCTGATGTAGGTTGGATCTAGGTTGGCCTTCTCCGCCAACTTTTCCTGGGTTAGCTTCTTCCCTTCGCGCTCACGACGAAGGTTCGAGCCGAAAATGGAGAGAGCGCGATCGCGTTGACTCATAGTCCATAGTCTGGACTATGAGTCTACAGACTATAAGTCATGTTGATCTTGCTAAACCCTGAAGGTTCAGAGAGATGGTTCGGAAATCGGCATCGGACCATGTGATCTACTTGCCTACAAATACTTAGTGACAACCGAAAATCGGGCGGTTATAGTGCCGATACGCCTCCACAAAACGAAGCGGGCCGACTTGTGCCGTTAACACGAAGTCAGCCCTAGAACCTCAACCTTGAATCGAAAGGATGAAGCTCATGGCTAGTCATAGTAGCGCAACAACGCGCGAACACACACCTCACGCAAACCGAACAACCAGAACCAACACTATCGTCAATGCTCTGAAACGAAGAGCGCAGGCGGTCTTAAACGACAAATCGATCGATGCGCAAAGTCGTGCGATTATCCGTTATGCTTTGGAGACGAACGATCCGTGGCTTGCGGAACTCGTGCGTCGTGCAGATGCCGATGAAGACGTCGTCGATGACCTAAAAAGCCTCGAGACCAGCGAAGACGAAACTGAAGAAAAGATTGCCACACTCGCAGAAATGATCTGTCGCGCCGGCGATGAACCGGCAACGAAATCCGCCGCGTTGCTGGTCCTTATGGCGGCGCTTGAAAATGCCACGCACCCGAAAGTGCTCGCGAACACGGCGAAGCACCTTGCTTTTATTCGCTGTGGTGAGTTGAACTTCGGCGGTATGGTTGACGCTCAGATTGCAGTACTTGAGAGCGAACTGCTCCGCGAGTGATTCCTTATGTCATGATCGGTTCGGTAGCCGGACTCCCCGCCGGCTATCTACGAAACGTGCTAAGATCCCTTGCATGAACAGATCTTCTGCCCTGGCTAATTGGACTCCGGAACAGATCGCCCTTGGGAGAAAGTGGGTTGAAACGTGGAAACTCGCGGCTGCGGATCTGGAGCGTATCAGGCGCAAGGAGATTCGAGAACTCGACACATACAAAACTATCCAGCTTCTCTGTGGGTCCGCGGACTATACCAAACCTCCATACGCGCCCAAACCCTGGTCGGGACTAGTTGAACAACAGCGGTTGTTTAAGAAGGCGGCGGACCGTGAATGAAGTTATTCCAGTACGTACTCATTTTGTGAGTATCTAGTTTCTGTGGGATCATGCAAGCGTGGCTCAGCATTTTGAATACCAATTTGAATGGGATACTCAGAAAGCAACAACAAATCTCAAACTACACGGTGTTTCCTTTGAACGTGCAGCGACAATTTTTTCAGATCCCAGGGCTTTATCACAGTTTGATTCGGAACACAGCGAACTCGAAGATCGGTGGATTACAATGGGACTGGACCACTCGGGCATCCTGCTTGTAGTTTGTCATACATTCCGCGAGGAGAAGCAGAGCAGCGCTCGAGTCCGTATTATCTCAGCTAGAAAGGCAACCAAGAATGAAATCAAACAGTACAAAGAATAGTGAGATGAAGCGCGAATATGATTTTTCAGGAGCTGTTAGGGGAAAGTTTTATCGTAAGGGCGCTGTCCTTCGGGTGCCAATCTATCTCGATAGCAAAGTTCAAGAGCGACTTCAGCGTCTCGCGGGGAAAAAGGGTAAGGCTATAGACGCGATCGTCAATCAAATGGTTCGCAAGGAAATAGACCTGCTTGAAGAATTGACGTCAAATTAAAGTAGACCCTTTACAACGAACGGGAACTCTACAGATGAAATCGGTTCTCACAATTCTGCTGGTCCTGTTCTCCGCGGCATCAGTTGTCAGCGCGCAACAAGACAAGCATCGTGCATCACCGAAGCGCGCGGAGATACAAGAGGCGGAGCGGCGGCTCGCGGAGTTGGGGTATTGGGGTGGGCCGGTCGATGGAAGGTTTGATGCTGCGACGCGGGCGGCGTTGATTGCGTTTCAGAAGTACGAGGGGCGGACGGTGAATGGGCAACTCACCGCCGAGGAGCTTGAGGCGATGCGGGCCGGCGCGGCGCCGAAAGCGAGAGAACCGGGATATGAGCACGTTGAAGTCGATCTCGATCGTCAAGTGCTGCTGATCATCGATGAACAAGATCGCGTCAGAGTGCTTCCAGTTTCAACGGGCAGCGGAGAGACATTCGTCTACGATGGTCAGACGAGCATTGCCTACACACCGCGCGGCCGATTTGTCGTCTACGAGAAAGGTGTTGGTTGGGAAGAGAGCATGCCCGGTTCGATGTCCTATGCCAACTACATCAGCGGTGGCATCGCGATTCACGGCAGTTACAACGTGCCAACACGTCCTGCCAGTCACGGTTGCATTCGAATACCAATGTTCGCAGCGCGTGAGGTGAGTAGATTGATGAAGCTCGGAACGATCGTGCTGGTCTACGATAAGGTCTCATTTGTTTCAGCTAAGGCTTGGGCTGAGAATCCGAAACTCAAAGAAGCCGCGTTAGCAAACGGCGCTCAGCAGTAGAGCTCAATTGAACTGCCACAGCGCGATCAGTGCTGGAACAAGCAACCACAGCAGTCCCTTCACGAGGAAGAAGACAAATCCCCAAAAGCCGAGTCGTTTGAGCCAAATCACCGCTCTCATAGGCGTATTGTGCCGAAGCACAGAGAATAATAAAAGGCTGCGAGAACCTTGTTAGCATTTGGCCAAAGCGGTGCCAAGGCACCGCACTCCAAGGAGGTGCTTGATTGCCAATTTCCTTCCTCGCGATTACCATCCGCTGGATATGCCCACTGGTATTCGCACACGCGATCTACGGAAAGTCTATACATCTGCACCGCCGCTTGCCGCGGGTGGTGGGTTTGTTCCGCGTCGCAAAAGTAAGAACCAGCCCGCACGCGAAATAGTTGCGCTCGACGGACTGTCGCTCGAGGTGCTTCCCGGAGAGATCTTCGGATTGCTTGGACCAAACGGCGCCGGCAAGTCAACTACAGTCGGCATCCTTACAACACGCGTGCGACCGACAGGCGGCCAGGCATGGATCGGCGATTACGATGTGTGGGTCGAACAAGTCGAGGTGAAGCGACTCATCGGTGTGGTAGCGCAGCGACCAAACCTCGATTTTTCGCTCACCGCGCGAGAGATCCTACTCTTTCATGGTGCTTACTTCGGCATCGATTCACGCACGCGAGCAACTCGCGCCGCAGCGTTGCTCGATCGATTCAAACTAACCGACCGCGCAGATCAGTTGGTGCGCGGATTTTCCGGCGGCATGATGCAACGACTCTCAATAGCGCGTGCAATGATGCACGATCCGCAAGTGCTTTTTCTCGACGAGCCGAGCGCCGGTCTCGATCCGCAAACGCGTCTGCTGCTCTGGGAAATCATTCGTGAATACAATCAACGTGGTAAGACAATTCTGCTGACCACACACAACATGGAAGAGGCTGACGCGTTATGCCACCGGCTCGTTATCATCGATCACGGCCGCGAGATAGCTTTAGGCACTCCCGTGGAACTGAAAGCGTCTGTTCCTGGTGGTTTCCTTTTACGCCTGCGCTTCGGAGATCACTCACCAGAACTTTTTGAGCGACTCAAAACGCTCACCGGTGTTCGAGAGGTGCGCGTTCATACTGACGCCAGTGGCGAAAACGGCACGGACGTCTACGCAGATCGCGGCGGGTCACTCGTTTCTGAGATCGCCAGTATCGCTGCTGCGAGCTCAGTCGAGTTGTCAGATGTACACATCTCAGAGCCGAGTCTCGAGAATCTCTTTCTGCACCACACCGGACGGAGCTTGCGCGAATGAACTGGAAAACTTTTATGGCCCTGCTGGCGCGTGACGCTCACGTCGCGCGCCGCAACTTTATTGCGTTGCTGCTGCAAACATTCCTGCAACCGATGATGTTCGTGTTTATTTTTGGGCGGGTGATGGTATCGAGCGGCTACATGCCGGCCGCATACAAAAGTCTGCTGCTGCCCGGAATAATGGCCATCAGTATGATCTTCACAGGTGTTTGGGCAGTGGCGATGCCTTTAATCGGCGAGTTTCAGTTTACTCACGAAATCGAAGATCGATTGCTCGCGCCGATTGAAAACTCATGGCTCGCAATCGAAAAAGTTTTCTTCGGCGCGGCTCAAGCAGTGATAGCGGGACTCGCCGTGATTCCGGCGGCGTGGCTGCTGTTGCGACCCGGAGTTGAATTGAGCCTGCGCTCTCCGTTGACGTTCGCCGGCGTGACGTTGCTGGTCGCGCTTTTATCTGCGTGCGGTGGTCTCGCGCTTGGTTGTAGCATCGATCAAGCCAAAATCGGCTTGATGTTCAGCATGGTCCTGACGCCGATGATCTTCTTCGGTTGTACGTATTATCCGTGGAGTGCTCTGGCAAACTTTCCTATTCTTCAAAAAGTCGTGCTGGTAAATCCTCTTGTTTATGCCAGCGAAGGACTGCGTGGAACGCTGGTGCCGCAGTTTCCACACTTGCCGATCCTTGCGGTACTGCTGGGATTGCTGCTCTTCGATACGCTATTGCTCGTCGTTGGACTTCGACAGTTTCGCCGCAGAGCTGTGACCTAATTAAGGCTGCCGAGACTCGAACCGGCTTGCGCGAAAAGTCCGTTTAGCCTGCGCAGCAGGCGTAAGCATAAAGCCTAGGGTGGAGCGAGGCTTTGCGAGCGTAACCCTAGGTCAACGTGGATTAGAAGAATTTCAGCCCGCGAAGCTGGCGACAGCGCGGATCCCGCAGCCTCTATCGCCCGCTTCGCGGGCTCACAATTCTTATTGACGACTGATCCTAGGGTTTCGCGAGCAAGCTCGCTCCACCCTAGGCTTTATGCTTTCGCCTCCTGCGCAGGCTAAAAGCAGACTTTTCGTGCAAGGCTACTCGAATCATAAGATTTAGGGATGACTGAAAACAAAGTCATCGACACAGGGGCCGGTGGCTGCTATATCATATATTCAGGAGGTGCCGTTCCCTTGGTAGCCCCACCAGATAGCTCACACCCTCCCATTTTTAAAGAAGGTGAAAGCCAATGGCATCGAATGAAGAAGTCGATTACTACGAAGTGCTTCAGGTAAGTGACAGCGCTGAGACCGAAACTATTAACCGGGTCTACCGAATCTTTGCCCAGCGCTATCACCCTGATAATCGCGAGACTGGAAACGAAGCTCATTTTCGCGAGATAACAGAGGCCTATCAGGTATTGTCGAACCCGGAAAAACGGGCACGCTACGACGCTACAAACCAACAACGAAAGAAGGATCGATGGCGTGTCGTCGCGGCCGGCGCCGAGTCTGAGAACAATTTCGAGTTGGAACAGGTCGTACGGCTGACGGTACTGGAAGCTTTGTATACCAAACGCCGTGTGGACCCGCAGAATCCCGGTATCTTTTTATTAGAGCTCGAGAAGATGATAGGCCGCCCGCGTGAGCACCTGGAATTCACTATCTGGTTCCTGTCTCAGAAGAAGTTAATAAACAAGGATGATGCGCGCATGTATCTCACGGCTGATGGTGCCGAATATCTCGAAGAGAGCTATCGCACCAATCTCCAGCGCAAACGATTGCAAGCGTCCAACGAATAGCAGTGTTGAAGTTTAGTCTCCACGACGAGGCAGCATCTGCTTGTTCCACTTGTCAAACTCAGCCGCAAGACGCTCCAGCAGGGCTGGCCTTTTCTTACTAAAATCCGCCTCCTCGTGTTGATCGAATGACAAGTCAAAGAGTTGGCGCTGGGTGCCATTGCGAAAGTACTTCCAGTTGCCTTGCCGCACGGCGTCCTGATCGTAAATGCGCCAGAAGAAAGTGCGGTCATGAACTGGATTCGCTCCTTTGATGGTCGGCAACAGGTTTATTCCATCCAGCGGATATCCTTCGGCGGGTGTTGTTTCAGCCGCAGCAAGAATTGTCGCCGTCCAGTCCATTGTGATTGCCATTTGGTTGATCACGCGATTCGCCGGAACGACTCCAAGCCAGCGAACGATTGCCGGTACACGAATGCCGCCTTCCAATAGTTCGCCTTTCTTGCCGGAGAAAGGCCATTGATAGGAGAACCGCTCACCGCCGTTATCACTCGTGAAGATCACGAGTGTGTTTCTCTCGAGACCCACAGTCCTTAAAGCTCTCATCACGCGACCCACACCTTCATCTAAACTGCGCATCATCTCAGCGTAAAGCTTAAGTGAGCCTCCGCCGGCCATCGTCACAGGCTCAATCGTTTTGTCGGTGAAGACAACTCGCTCTCCACCTTTGCGATCCTGCCAGGGCCAATGCGGAGCCGTGTAGTGAAGACTCAGATAAAAAGGCGCGCTCCGACGTCGCTGAATGTAGTTAACAGCACAATCAGTCAGGAGATCGGTTAAATAACCAGTTCGTTCAACCGGCGTGAGATTCTCATACAAGTCCGGTTGGCCCAACCCGTTTTTGTGGAGATGATAGTCGGCCGCGCCAGCGAGCACTCCAAAAAACTCGTCGAAACCATGTGCATTCGGTCCCCACTCCGGACGAAACCCGAGATGCCACTTGCCGATCAGAGATGTCTCATACCCACTCCCTTTGAGGAGCGAAGCGATAGTTGGGTGCTGCGGATCGAGACCAACCTGGTGGTTAGTGGCAGGTAACGGCTCAGCTAAACCGATTTTTAGTCGCGCGGGATATCGGCCAGTGATGAATCCGCAGCGCGTGGGAGTACAAACTGCTGACGCAGAATACGCGTCGGTGAATCTCACACCTTGCGCAGCAAGTAGATCCAGGCTGGGAGTCCGATAGTCAGGACGGCCATAACAACTAAGATCGCCCCACCCCATATCGTCAGCAAGAATGAAGATTACGTTCGGTCTTGAGGGTTTGGATTTGAGTTTGATCGATGGGGCTGCAATTGAATTGGGAACGCCGGCGGTAGTCTCGTGATGTTTCAGAAACAGAGTGGCACCGGATGCGATGCCGCTTATGAACTTCCGCCGTGTCAGCTTCACATGCGAATACTACAATGGGACCGCAACGGTGAGGCAAGACTTTTAGTTAAGGCTGCATCGGATTCTCAGGTCCTGGCGGCATTCCCGGGTGATGTTCCATTCGCATCTTGTTGAGTTGTTCTTGCTGCTCTGGCGTTAGCCGGTTCTTTAAGCGCACTGCCAGACCGATATGCAGGCGTTTGATCTCACGTTCGATGTCGAGCACCTTGTCGAGTTGGGCCAGGGCCTGCTGCTCGTTCACAGAAGTCGATTTCATCGTCTCGTGTAGTAACTCCATCTGGTCCTGAAGTTTCCACTGTAGTTCCTGAAAACTCGTGGTCGTCTTTTGAATCTCGGCGCGCATGTAGGCTTTCTGTTCGTCAGTGAGATTGAGTTGACGCGCATGGCCCATGATCATGTCGGGCGGAAACATGAGATGAGCCAGAGGATCCGGATTGGGCGGATGCGGATGGTCGGGGAAAGGTTCGTCGGCCGGCATGTTTGGGGGATGCGGCGGCTGTCTGGGTGTCTGTTGTTGCCGGCCTACAACTACAGTTGCGAGTAAGAATGCTGTTGCGAACAGGACGGTCATCAGCGTTTTCATTGATTTGACTCCTTCGGCAGAAATTGTTTGAGCTCGTTGACGGATTTATCGAGTTGCGGCAATGAGTTCATTACAAATGCTGTCGGCGAACTCATGAAGATCTCGGTTGGCGATTGCCAACTCGAGAGCAACGCAGCTTCCTGAGCCATGGCATGTTCGATCTTTCGTGGCCGCTTGATTCTTTTTGGTGGTTTCGCTTGTTTGCGCTCAAAATAGAGGGCTGACGTCGTTGGGGTTTCGTTGATCCTGGCCACGGATGGCGCGGATTCAACTGATTTGTGGTTGGATACTGCCAGCCACCATAAGGCCGCGATAAGCAACACAGACACAATCACGAAGGCTAATCGCGCGGATGACGCTTTTGCTGGCTGCGCGCTATTCCAAAGCTGCTTGAACCGCGGCGCGATCGTTTGGTCTTCGAGCGACAGTTCACAGAACAGCGCCTGAATTCTCTTTTCGTCTCCACGCAACTCCATAATCGATTCCTTCTCGATCGAGTGTTTCACGCAATCGTTTCTTTCCGCGCTCGTAATGCCGGCGTGCACTGCCAAGCGAAATGCTCATTACCTCCGCGGCTTCGCTCAAACTCAAATCCTGATAGAAGACCAGATGCAGCGTCTCGCGTTGGCGCGCGGGCAATTGCGCTAACGCTCGTTGGAATCGTTGCTGCATTTCGGATCGCTCAAGCTCTGCTTCGACTCGCGGGCGAACAGTTTCGGAAGGCTGGCTGGCGATCGATTTCAGCGTGCGCAATAGATGCTTGCGGCGTTCGCTAATGGCTGTCTTTCGTATCACTGCGAACAGCCAGGTTTGCAGCTTCGACTCATTCCGAAAAACCGCCTTGCCCTGAAGTATCTTCAGGTACACGGTCTGTAGCACTTCCTCTGCTTCCGCCGGATTGCGCCGGCAACAACTCAACGCCCAGCCGAAACTGGCTGGATGAAGTTTTTCGAGTTCGTCTTTAAGCTCCGAGATCTCCATCCGTGCCTGGTCTTCTGAGTATTAGTCGCTTGAACCAGCAGTTTGTATGACAGCAAGGGCGACGCACAACAGGCTATTCGTATCTCAACGCTACCAACGGATCGACCTTGGTCGCGTGTCGGGCGGGTATTAGACACGCCAGCAACGCCACGAGCAGCAAGACGATCGGCACTGCCACAAAAGTCGCGATGTCCGTCGGAGTCACTCCGAACAATAAGTTTGACATCAGGCGTGTGACGGCATAAGCGCCCGCCAACCCGATAACGGCACCAATCAGCACAAGTGACATCGCCTTTCTCAACATTAGATTCAGCACATCATTCATCTGTGCTCCGAGTGCAATGCGAATCCCGATCTCCTGCGTGCGTTGAGCAACTGTGTAACTAGTCACGCCGTAAATTCCCATGGCTGCCAGCAACAGCGCTGTTGTTCCGAACACTCCGAAGATCACGAGACTAAAGCGGCGCTGATCCAAAGACGAGGAAAACACTTGGTCCAGCGTGCGAAACTTAAGCGGCAGTTGCGGATCGAGCGATCGCACCACGTCACGCATGGCCGGCGCTAGCGTTGAAGGCTCAGCTTCTGCCCGAGCTACCACGGTCCAGCTTGATGATGGCAAACGTTGCAGTGCGTTGGCATAGAGTGTCGGAGCAACAGACTCGTCGACTCCATAATCGCGCACGTCCCCCACGACCCCGACGATGTGCAACAAGCGCAAATCACCATCCATGTTTCCGAACTGAATTGTTTGACCAATCGGATTCTCGTTGGGCCAATACTTTTGCGCCAGTGACTGGCTAATGACTGCGACATGAGGGGAGTTTGGTTTGTCGGTGGAATTGAAGGTACGTCCGCGCAGCAAAGGGATCCTCATCGCAGCAAAATAACCCGCGCTGGCGCGACGGTAATCCGCGCTTCCCTTCCTCGACGGGTCGTTGTTGATGAGGAAGGTTCCGTTCGGTCCACCGCCGGTCAAAGGTAATTGACTGATGCTTCCAGCGGCAACGATGCCCGGAGTCGTGCTCAGGCGGTCGAGCAGTTGTGCTTGAAAAAGTCTTTGTCGTTCTTCTTCCGCGTTAGGCTGAACGGTGCTTTCGGGAGCGATGCCCTGTTCCAGCAAACGCTTGTACGACTGCATCATTTGTTTGTATCGCTGCTCATCCTCGGGCGGATTTGGCAGAGATAACTCCATGGCCACGGCGCTCTCAGGACGAAAACCTGGGTCGATCTGGAGTAGTCGATAAAAACTCTTTCCCAACAAACCGGCCGCTATGAGTAGGATCAACGTCAACGCCATCTGCGTTACCACGAGCAGGCTTCGCACGCTCTGACCGGCGTACCCGCGCGCACCGGCGCCAGTCTCCCTGAGAGTTGTTTCGAGATCTTTCATCGAAAAACGAAGCAGCGGCACAAGGCCGAGTACAACCCCAATCAGCAGTGAAAGACCTACGGTGAAAACCACGGCTCGCGCATCTACTCCAATCTCGGTTATGCGCGGCAAACTCTGCTGATTTAAGCCGAGTAATAAGTTGACACCCGAATACGAAATCAAAACTCCGAGTGCGCCGGCCATAAGAACCAACAACACGTTTTCCGTGACGAAATGTCTGGCCAGGTGTAGGCGAGTTGCTCCCAGTGCCGCGCGCACCGCGAAGTCTCGCTGTCGTGTTGTTGCCTGGGCCAGCAGCAGGTTGGCTACGTTTGCGCAAGCTACTAGCAATAAGAAACCGACGGCGACCAGGATCAGGAGCAGAGCGTTGCGAACATTTCCGACCATGTACTCCTGCTGCGGGACCACTGCGAAATCGACGGCGTCCATGTCCTTGCCGTGTTCTTGTTTAAGTTGTTTTGCGATCGCGCTGATTTCGATGTGCGCTTCTTTGGTCGTGATGTTTGGACGCATTCGCGCAACGACGCTCCAGTTGTGCGCTGAGCGCGACACTTGCGCCGGAGAGAGCTCACGTGGGATCCAAATCTCTGCCCGTTGCGGAAAGGCGAAACCTGCGGGCATTACTCCGATGACGTTGACGTTCTGGTCCATCAACCGCAACGTTCTTCCCGTGAGATCTGGATTTCCGCCTAGCAGTCGTTGCCAAAAGCCGTAGCTGATCACCGCCACCGGCGCGCCGCCCGTTTTGCTTTCTTCCGGCACAAAGGTGCGACCAAGGATTGGCTTGACGCCCAGGACATTGAAAAAGTCGGCTGAGACCATGAACGCCGGAACACGAACCGGTTCGCTTGCGCCAGTCACAGTAGTCAGCTCTCCAGCGTATTGCGCGACGCCTTCGAAGGAGTGACTCCGCGCACGAACATCGAGAAAGTTCGGCTCAGCAAACGCCATCTTCCCGCCGCGTTGGCTAACTTCACGCAACTGCACGATCCGTTCAGCCTCAGGGTATGGCAATGGCTTGAGCAGCACTCCGTCCACCACACTGAAGATTGCGGTTGACGCGCCAATACCAAGCGCAAGTGTAAGGACCGCGATCGCCGTGAAACCTGGCCGCTTTGCAAGGCTGCGAATGCCATAGCGAATGTCTTTGATTACGTGTTCCATAGGTCCACTCCTGAAACTGGTCGCCACACTTGTCCTGCTGGGACTTCGAACGAACGAGGTTTGTAGTCTAAACAATCTGCGACTCGAACCCAAAGTTTTTGCACGAAGACTCTCAGCCTGCGAAGCGGGCGAAAGCATAAAGCCTAGGGTGGAGCGAGGCTTTGCGAGCGGAACCCTAGGTCAGCGTGGATTAGAAGGATTTCAGCCCGCGAAGCAGGGCGACAGCGCGGGATCCCGCAGCCTCTATCGCCCGCTTCGCGGGCTCACAATTCTTACTGACGACTGATCCTAGGGTTCCGCGAGCAAGCTCGCTCCACCCTAGGCTTTATGCTTAGCGCCTGCTTGGCAGGCTGAGAGTTTTGTGCAAAGCCACTTGGCTTGAGTAGATTTCGGCAAATGAAAAAAGCCCACGAGAACTGTTACGCTCTCGCGGGCTTTCTTATTTAATCCCGGCGACTTCCTACTCTCCCACGCAGTTTCCCGCGCAGTACCATCGGCTCCAGCAGGCTTAACTTCCGTGTTCGGGATGGGAACGGGTGTGACCCTGCCGACAAAATCACCGG
>Ga0070706_100000211_pt1 | contig 71647 bp, 61 predicted proteins | sample KBSK5501metaG_FD_65476 | JGI IMG/M metagenome (GOLD analysis project Ga0070706, IMG submission 65476) | Corn, switchgrass and miscanthus rhizosphere microbial communities from Kellogg Biological Station, Michigan, USA - KBS K5-50-1 metaG | ecosystem: Host-associated > Plants > Roots >...
AACCCTAGGAGCAATGGTTGATTAAGAATGTGAGCCCGCGAAGCGGGCGATAGCGGTCACGGGATCCCGCTCTATCGCCCTTTCCGCGGGCTGACCTGGGTTACGCCAGCAAGCTCGCTCTACCCGAGGCTTTATGCGGTCGCCTGCGAGCAGGCTGCAAGCAGACTTTTCCTGCAAAGCCCGTCTGAGCGTCTATCTCAATGAGTGTTTTCAGCGAATTTACTGTTCTTCAGGGTCAGGTTCCTCTGGTGGAGGCTCAGGCGGCGGAGGCGTCGGATTCGTGTTGTCGGGCGGATCGATGTTGGGAGTCTCAAACATCAAACCCGTTGGGAGTAATGAAGAGGAGGTTTTGATTGAGAATTGAGTGTACATGTAACTGTCCTTCTGTCGCTTGGGCGACGTGTATTCTGGGTAATACTAAACTTCTGAAACGCCCATCTCATCCCACTCAGCCACCATCTCGTACGCGCGACCGAGCACGGGACGCGGACGCGAACCATCTGCCTGACCAATTAACGCTTCACGCTCCATCATGTCGAGGATAGCTGCAGCGCGGCCGTAGCCGATTCGCAAACGCCTTTGCAGCACGGAAGTCGAAGCTCGCTTCATCTCAACGCAAATGCGCAGCGCTTCTTCAAACAACTCATCGTGCTCGCCGTCGGACGTCTCCAGTCCGAGAGCTTCTTCTTCGGATTGAGTGATGCTCTCGTCGTATGCAGGGGGTCCTTGCGCTTTGATGTGCGAGACGATGCGACCGATCTCAGTCTCGTCGATGTAGGCGCCATGAACGCGAATGAGACGTGAGCTGCCGGGCGGCAGGAACAGCATGTCGCCGCGACCGAGGAGTTGCTCCGCGCCGTTTGTGTCGATGATGGTGCGTGAGTCGATCTTCGACGAAACGCGGAACGAAATACGTGAAGGGAAGTTTGCCTTGATCAAGCCGGTGATCACGTCGACGGACGGTCGTTGTGTTGCCAGAACGAGGTGAATGCCGACCGCGCGCGCCATCTGGGCCAAACGCGTAATCGACTCTTCAACTTCACGACCGGAAGTCATCATTAGATCGGCGAGTTCGTCGATGATGATCACGATATAGGGCAACGGTTTCCACGGCTCGCCCTTGTCGTCGTACTCCTTGACGAGATTGCGGCGCATGATCTCGGTGTTGTAGCCGTCGATATTGCGCACGCCCCAGCCGGCGAGATCGCGATAGCGCCGCTCCATCTCCGCCACTGCCCATTTGAGCGAACGCGAGGCGAGCTTCGGATCGACGATGATCGGCGTCGCCAGGTGTGGAATCTCTTCGTAAAGACCAAGCTCGAGGCGTTTCGGATCGATGAGAATGAACTTCACTTCGTCCGGTCGCGCGCGATAAAGAATCGAGACGATCAGCGCGTTCACGCCGACCGACTTGCCTGCGCCGGTCGTGCCGGCAATCAGCAAGTGCGGCATCTTCGCGAGATCGGCAATGTAGTTGAGGCCGTCGATGGTTTTACCGAGCGCGATCGTGAGTTTCGAGCCTGACTCCTGAAACGCGCGCGACTCGATCACTTCGCGCAGGAAAATCGTTTCGCGACGCGGATTCGGCACTTCGATGCCGACGTGCGGTTTGCCCGGCATACGATCGATGCGAATTGACTCCGCTTTCAGCGCCAGACAGAGATCGTCAACCAGCGACACGACCTTCGAATACTTAATCCCCGGGTCAGGCTTGAATTCGTAAGTCGTAACCACTGGTCCGGGACAGATGTGTTTGATCTGACCGGTGACATTGAACTCTTTGCACTTCTCCGCCAGGCGAGTGGCGATGCCGAGCAACTCAGTGTCGGCTTGTTCGCTGTGCGGCGCCGCTTCGTTCAGGAAATGGAGCGGTGGCAGACCGTAGTCGTTGTAATTGATGCGTCGTGACGAATCGAACGGAAGTTTGCGGTCAGCGGGCGCTTCCGTTTTCATGCGCAACACTGACGCGCCTTTAAGCATGTCCTCTAGATCTTCGTCGTCTGCTGCCTCGGCAACCGGAAAGATCGAACGCCTTCCAGACCGATCGGTGACGATCGTCGCCGGTGGAACGGCGACGCCCACACCTGCACCCGCGGCACTCGCACTGGCCGCGATCGCACTCGTCGTTTGCGGCTCACTGCTTGTCGCTTTTTGTTCCGTGCGTATTACCGGTGGCGCCTCGGAAGCCGGCGTGACCGGTTCCTTCATGAAATCAGCGACGCGCTCTGCAGGAGTGAGATTCAACGTCTGTTTCAGCGTGCCTCGCGCAGCTTCGCGTTCGGCTTTAATCGCAGCCTTCGTCTCTTTTCGCACCTTGGCGCGCTCAATTCGTTGTTGTCGCCACGCCTTGAAGCGTTCGGGAATCTGGCCCATAAAGGCGAACCGCGAACCGATGGCGTTCGCGATGATCTCGTAGAGTCGAACGAAGGAGAAATTGGTCGCGAGCAGTAATCCTGTTGCTGCAATCGCAACCAGCAGCACGGTCGCGCCAATTCTGCTGAGTCCACTTGCCAGTCCTTGTGCGACGACAGCGCCAAGCAGCCCACCCGGTTGCACGCTCGCATCGAATAGCGGGTGCAATTGCGAAATCGAAAGCAACGCCGACGCTGCAACCACCAGCACTATCAATCCGGCGATTCGCTGTGCGGGACGATGAGTATTGTTCGGACGAAAGCGTCGCCACGCCGCGGCGAACAACAATAGCGGCAGGAGGTAAGCGGCCAGTCCGATAAACTGAAACGCGGTCGCGGCAACATTTGCACCGATCGAGCCCGCCCAATTGTGAGTCTCTGATTGTCCGGCCGAGTTCCACGATGGATCGTTTGGATAGAACGCCGCGGAGATCAGGCAGAGGGCCAGCAGCAATCCCACCGCGGTTAGGAGAATCGCCAGGATCTCGTTGCTGCGGCCGGCACGTGGAATGATGATGCGCGGCTTCTCTTCAATCTGTGTAGTTGTAGCCATGAAAACTCCCAACTCAAGTCGAACTATGCGGCCTTGCGGGCAAGCAAGTAGGCTTTGATGAAGTCGTCGATGTCTCCGCCGAGCACTGCTTCGACGTTACCTCGTTCCAGCTTAGTGCGAGTGTCTTTTACCAACTGATAGGGCGCCAGCACGTAGCTTCTGATCTGCGATCCGAATGAAATGTCGGCTTTGTTGGCTTCGAGCTCGGCAGTCTCAGCGCGCCGCCGTTCAAGCTCGAGTTCATAAAGACGTGAGCGCAGCACCTGCATGGCGACTGCTCGATTTTGATGTTGTGAACGTTGGTTCTGACAGGATACGACGATGCCGGTAGGTATGTGGGTGATGCGAACGGCCGAATCGGTGGTGTTGATGTGTTGGCCGCCGGCGCCGGTGGCGCGATATGTATCGATGCGCAAGTCTTTGTCGTTGATTTCGACTTCGATGTCTTCGTCGATCTCAGGATAAACAAACAGGGAAGCGAACGAAGTGTGTCGCCGTGCTGCCTGATCAAAAGGAGAGATGCGGACCAATCGGTGCACTCCTGCTTCAGCAGCCAGCAAGCCGTAGGCGTATTCGCCTTCAACTCTGAACGTTACACTCTTCAGACCAGCTTCCTCACCTGGTTGATACTCGAGCACTTCGGTTTTGAATCCGCGTTGCTCGGCCCACTTGAGATACATGCGCAACAGCATCTCGGCCCAGTCCTGCGATTCAGTGCCGCCTGCACCCGGATGGACCGTGCAGATGGCATTGCGGCGATCGTTCTCGCCGGCGAGCAGCATCTCGGTCTCTGCCTGACTCAGGTCGTGATCGAGGCGTTCAATCAATGATTGGAGTTCGTTGATTGACGTTTCGTCTTCTTCAGCAAACTCAAAGAGCACTTCCGCGTCGGCTACCTGCGATTCGAAATATTCCTGACGTTCTATTTTCTTTTCGAGCTGGCTGCGATCCTGTAACAACTTTTGCGCGGCCATCTGATCGTTCCAGAAATCGGGCGCCGAGGCTTGCGCCTCGATCTGCTTCAACTCTTCGCGACGCGCGGGGACATCAAAGAAACCTCCCGAGCTGGTCCACTCGCGACCGGAGATCGTCAAACGTAGTTCTCAATTCCTGGATTGATAAAATGTCACTCATCTTAAGTTTCTAAAACTCCTTCTGCCTCTGAACAAAATCGCGATAACAACCAAGGACGTGATTGCTGTGCACAGGTAAACAAATAAGTCACCGTGCCTCGTATAAAACGTAGTGGTCCGCGACGAGTCGCTCACGCTCCAATTCCGAACGTCCGCTTGAAACCCACCGGTCTGCTGCTGAATAACTCCATCAGCTTTGATGAAGGCTGTTAAGCCTGTATTCGTAACTCGCAGCACCGGACGACCGTTCTCAACCGCGCGGAAGATCGCGTTGGCGAGATGCTGTCGCATCACGGCCGTCGGTCCGAGATAACCGTCGTTCGAAATGTTTATCAGCACGTCAGCGCCCCGCTCCGTCATCGTTTGAGCGATCCATGGATAAGCCGACTCGATACAGATGAAGACGCCCGCACGATGATTAGCCACCGGCATCAACGTGTAGTTGGTGCCTGGAGTAAAGTCGCCGACCATGCCAGTTATCAAAGAAGCTCCCGGTAACCATTGTGGGAGCGGCACATATTCGCCGAACGGCATTAGGCGAATCTTATCATACTGTGAGATCAGGTGGCCCTGTTCATTTATGAGCAGCGCTGAATTGTACGCGCCGCCCGAAGGGCCGGGCTCGAGCGAGTTAAAGAGCAACGACGTGCGGTTCTGTTTGGCAAAGCCGGCCACCAGCTCTTGAAACGGTTTGTTGGACGCGTAGGTGAAGTTCATGGGCGACTCGGGCCAGATCACGAGTCGCGGCAATTGGTCGTCGGGAAGAGTCTGCAATCCGTTAGTGCTGAGTGAGAGATGTCGTTCAAGCAGTTCTTGCATCTCCGCGGGCGACTTGACGATCGTCATCGGGACGTTTGGTTGTACGGCGACGACATTTAAATGAAACGCGGTGCCCGAGTATCCGCTGGTTGCGATCTGTGGCGAGATGATGATCGTAGCCGTGACTGCCGCGGCTATTAACAACGCGATCGCGAGCGCGGATCTCGTTCGCTGCGTAACGAGGAAGACGAGTGCCGAATTGATCGCGACGATCAGAAAACTAACCGCATAGACTCCGCCCCACGTCGCGGGCTGGATCAAGAATGAGTGATACGCTTGCGAATAGCCGAGGGCGTTCCAGAGTTGGCCCGTGATACTCAGGCGAATCAACTCGAGCGCGGTCCAGAATAAAGGCGCGAGCAATACGGCGATTTGGCCCCGCCTCTGAACGGCGAGTGCGACTAGCAAAGTAAAGATGCCGTGGAAGACGCCGATGACCAGCGCGCCGGGAATCAGTAATAAATAGGCCAGAACGGTGGGAAGTCCACCGTAGTGAATCATCGAGTAAGTGAGCCAGTAACAGGTGGCGTAAAAGAAGACTGAACCCGTCGCCCAGCCGAGAACGAACGCCCGCGCCGGCGACGGACGGCGCACCACTGCCACGAGCAGCGGAACCAACGCCACCCACGCAAGGAAATAGAACTCGAAATTGGGAAACGAGAAAATGAGGACAAGTGCGCTGGCTCCCGCCGCAGCCCACTCATTCCGAGAAACGGCTAACTGCATCGCCGCGAGTTTAGCAAAACCATCCACAGATTACGCAGATTCATCCGTGTAATCCGGGGCAGAAATAATTTTCTTAGCCGCGAATCAGGGCTAATTAGAACACGTCAATTCGCTGGATTTTTGCTCAAAAAGACAGAAAGCGTCACTGTCAAAGTGACAAATTTCGTCGCTGACAAAATTGCGAACTCGAGGTCAGTACCGCCTGCGGTAGCGGGTGGGTCATCCTTTTAAATGCGGGAGAACCCAGTCATTACTGACTGGGCTCGCGTTTCGGGGGGAAGCACTGAAGGAACGCTCGGAAGGTTGGCTGGCGCAGCGGCAGGCGGCGCTCAGGGGATGTTGGCGGCGGGGGCACGGTCAACCAATTCGTGTCATCCGTGTCGTGCCGCGAATCTCTTGAGCACACGCCGTGCCACGAATGGGTTAATTTCCCATCGTGACTTGTCGCTGGAGCGCGATTGCTTCCTGGTTGTTTGGATCGATGGTGATCGCGCTCAGCGCATACTTGCGCGCCTCGCCGCGATCGCCGCGTTCAAGAAAAATCCTGCCGAGTAAAATGTGAGCGTCGATCAGTTTTGAATCCCAGAAGATCGCCGTCTTCAACGCTGCTATTGCTGCTTCCTGATCGCCGCGACGCAGATTGATGCGGCCGCTGAGAAGATAGGCCTCGGCATTTGTCGGTTCGATCATCACGACGCGATGCAACTCAGGCAACGCTTCCTCATCGCGTCCGGCCTGGTAAAGATCTCGCGCTTTGCCGAGTAAATCCTGTGTCGCAGAGCTCGGAGTTCCGTTCTCAGCGATGTTCTGCGTCCCAAGCACTCCGAAAAGCTCTTCACGATTCAGAACGTCGCGCATGCGCAAACTGACGCCGCTCGTAGTTTGCGACTTCTGCCACTCTGTTTCCCACTTCGCATAAGCCGTTCGCAAATAGCGGCGCGCCATGTCGTCGGCGGCAGTCGCGGCTTCGGTCTTCCCGAGTTTCGCCAACGATTTCGCAAACAGAAAATATGCTGGTCCATCCTGCTGATCGGAAGTGATTACTGGACGAAAGTGTTCGGCAGCGTCGGCGTATTTACCGGCGAGAAACAGCGCGTAGCCGTAGTTGAAGTGGACCATCTGGTCAGACGGTGCCGACGTCGAAGCCTGGGCCAGGAAACTTGTGCCCTGCATCAGCAGTCGTGTGCGTTCCGCTTCGTTCTTGTTCTCTCGCGCGGCTTGCACTGCGACCGCGCCGGCGTTGTTGTAAACACCGATCAAGGGCAAATCACTCGAAAGCGGAACGACTGTCGCTAACGCACGCCCGTAGTCGCCGAGCTTCGCATAACCGAGACTCGCATAAAACGCCGCTTCCGCGTAGTGCGGCTCCTTTTTCTGAATCTTCGAAAAGTATTCCGTGGCTTCTTTCCAATTGCCGAGACTCATGTAACCAAGACCTAGCTCAAACGCCGCCTGCGGATAGACAGCACCGCCGAGTGCATCCGCATAGAAGCGAAGCGCGTTCTTTAGATAATTAGCGCGTACCGGATCGCGCAATTCCAACTGAACGGCTTTGACGTAAGCCTCAAAAGCCTTCTGCGGAATCTTTGTCGCTTCCTGAATGATCTGATTCTGTGAATAGGGCAGCGCCTTGTCGCGTTGATAGAGAATCTGATAAGCGAGACGGCCGTGAATGTCCTGAAGTGTGGTGAGAGGACCACCGTAATCAAACTGCCTCGTGGCCCAACCGCCATCCATTACCTCGCCCAGCGTGCGACCTTCATTCACTTTGATCACACGCGACGTGACCTGCACGTAGGCGTCCGCTGGAACTTTTTCGCTGTTGCCGGTTTTGGCTTCGCTTGCAGCCGGCGGGGTTACCGAGTAACTGCCGATGACGATCATTGTGGCTCTCGCCTGTCGCGCGAGCTTGATGGCAGTAGCGCGCGAGGGAATCACCGTCTGAGGCAACCGCAGCTTCTGATAGGCGAGCTCGCGTTGATCACTCGAGACCACCATCAGGCCGGGTTTATTTAATAATTCCGCGAGAGTGTCGGCGAAGCTCTCGCCAACCCAGTTGTATTCGGGGCGATTGGAGGTGTTCTCAAAGGGCAACACCATCACGACGTCGCCCGCCGGGTTTTGTGCCTGGACCGCAGAAAACGCTGGGAAAACGATGGTTGTAAGGAAAACTGCGCAAATTAATTTCAGACTCACCAATCTCATAACGGCAGTCTAAACTACTACCACAAAAAGACACAAAGGCTACAAAGAGGCACAAGTAGAACAGAATTGCTCAGGTTTGCGCTGCTTGTGCCTTTTGTGGCCTACATCAAGCTTGTGCCTTTTTGTGGCTTACATTGAGTAAGCGACAGAGACTTCGTCTCCAGTGTGCGGGTCGAGATTGATGTCTGGCTCACTATCGCGATTCGCGTCCTGAGTCAGGAGATGTGGTACGTCGCTGCTGTCGACGGGACGCGAGAACAGGAAACCCTGACCATACTCGCAACCGAGCATCCTTAACTGTTGATATTGCTCTTCAGTCTCGATTCCTTCGGCGATGACTTCCATGCCGAGATTGCGCGCCAGGGTCGAGATGGTGCGAACGATCGCATTGTCGTTCTCGGTTGTCAATCGCATTACGAAGGAACGATCGATCTTGAGGTAATTGAGCGGGAAACGATGGAGGTAACTGAGTGACGAATAACCAGTGCCGAAGTCGTCGATACTCAACTGCACGCCGAGCGCGCGCAATTGTTTGAACATCAGCGCGGCTGCCTCTGCGTTTTCCATGACCACGCTTTCCGTGATCTCGAGTTTGAGGCAGTGTGGGCTCAACTTGCTCGCTTCGAGCGCTTCTTTGATTCGCTCCAGCAGATCGGGTTGTGCAACCTGTCGCGCTGAAAGGTTAACGCTCAAACTCAGCGAACGGTGAGTCGGCGAGTCGATCTGCCATTGACGAACGTGCGCACAAGCTTCATTCAACACCCACTGACCGATCGGCACGATTAAACCCGTCTCTTCGGCCACAGGAATGAAGTCGGCCGGCTGCACGAGACCACGCCGCGGGTGGTTCCAACGGACCAACGCTTCGAACCCGTTGAGGCGACCGGTTTGCAGCGAGACGATCGGCTGGTAGTACACGCAGAACTCTTTCTGCTCGACAGCCTGGCGCAAGTCGCTTTCGAGTTGCAGTCGCGAGACAGCGCGCGCGTGCATGCCGTGATCGAAAACTTCGTAACGTGCTTTGCCGTTTTCCTTCGCGCGATACATCGCAGTATCTGCATCGCGCAGAATGTCTTCAGGACGATCGTAGCCACTCGAGCTGAGCGCGATGCCGATGCTGGCCGTGGCGAAGGCGGAGTTCTTGTCGAGCACGAACGGTTGACTCAGTTCGTCAGAAATTCTTTGCGCAACACGGACAGCATCCGTCGCGTCAGTCATTCCGCTCAAGAGGATCGCAAACTCATCACCGCCGAAGCGCGCGAGGGTGTCAACCGGCCGCAACGTACGTTCGAGTCGTTCGGCAAAAGCGACCAGCAACAAGTCGCCGTGGGTGTGGCCCAAACTGTCGTTGACGTTTTTGAAACGATCGAGGTCGAGGAAGAGCACGGCGAACATGTGATCGTTACGCCGTTTCGAGTTGTCGATCTCTGCCTTGAGCAACTCGGTAAACATCGCGCGATTAGGCAAGCCCGTTAGCGAATCGTGAAATGCAGCGTGTCGGAAGTGTTCCTTCGTCTCTTCCAGCACACGGCTGATTCGTTCTTGTTCGGCGATGTAGTTGTTCAGTTCTTGAACGTGTCGTTCAGCCTGTTCCGCGCGTTGATGTTCCAGTTCAGCGCGCGCGCGTTCGGCTTCTTCAGCGTGACGTGCGGAAGCCTTCACCTCGCGCATGTAACGATCGTAGCTGAAGTAGACAATGATAATGATCGGAATGCAGACGAGAAACGCCCAGAAACGCGCCGTTCCGAGGCTGTTTACGATAAATCCCGCGCCCCCCGCGCCCACAAAATAACTGATTGATATCCAGAGAAAGTTGCGCGTCCACATGCGCCAGATCGACTCGTTTGTCTTGAGTGCGCTGGCAGTGGCGCCGATCACGGTATGGACCAGATATTGGACCAGTCCCATCAGGCAAAGAGCGATGATCGCAAGCGAGTTGCCTCTGTTTACGAGCTGGGTCGTCGATCCCAGGGCTAGGTTCAAAACGCCAGAGGTAGCGAAGACGGCGCACGCGAGCGCGCCGCCGCCGAAAGCTACTGTTCTAACCTTCCGGCTGATTCTCAGTGCCGAACAGATGCCTGCCAGAGCGCCGATAATGATCGCCGCCTGACCGCCGTAAAGTAGTAAGGCGATGAAGACAAACGTGTCGTCGACGGTGATGTTGAGGTTTATTCGCGGGATACGGATCGCGATGCGCGATCCGATGACGGCAGTTACGAGTGTCAGCAGGAGGAAGTATCCATCGATAATTCCTCTGGGAAGTGTATAGGCGGCATAGAGGACGCTGGCTGTGCCCGCCGCAACGACGGACCACATGTAAATGCCGGTTGAATGTTGTCGCACGTTTATCATGAAGAGTATCCACAGATTACGCAGATTATTTAGATCAATCTGCGTAATCTGTGGATTTGTTTAGTTACTTCATCCCCGGCCCGCTGTCGCCGAGCGAGCAGTCGCCGAGCGCGTAGCCGTCGCCCAGCGCGTAGCCGTCGCCGAGTGCATAGCCATCGCCCAGCGCATATCCATCTCCGAGGGCGAAGCCGTCGCCGAGCAGGAGTAGGTTGCTGAAGAAGAGTGAGCCGCCGAACATCGTCGAACCATCACTCCTCGTCAGATAGTTTCCGAGGGTCACACTCTTGACCCACATGTTGTAGTTCAGACTCTGAGTGGTGAGTCCTTCGTACACGCCATCGCCTAACAAATAACCTTGGCCATAGCTCACTTGATATTTATTGATCAGGTCTTTGCCGCTGATCGTGGCGCGCTTAAGCACGAGTCCCTGGCTCCACGGGAACGTCAAACCAGCAACTGTGGTTTGCGGCGCCGGAGCAGTTTGCGTCAACAGTGACGATCCGAAAGTTGGCTTCAACAAGCCCAGCAGGTCGCCACGAACAATCTTCGCGAGAGTCACAGCGCCCGCGATATTCAACTGGCCAGCGCCCTGATCGAAGGTGTTGAATCCGGGCAGCGGTTGCGCCGTGTACATCAGAAGCATCTTGACCAGGTTCGGAGTCAGACTCGAGTTTGCTTCCAACAACAGAGCCGCAGCGCCCGAGACCATCGGCGTGGACATCGACGTACCGCTCAGGTACATCAGCTTCATGTTGGTGGTTGAGTACTTGTTGGTTTCGAGTTCCGGATACTCTTGAATCAGGGCGTTGCCGATTGCCTCGGCCGCGATGATCTTGTTACCTGGGGCGACGAGATCGGGTTTGATGACATTGTCGTAATGAATCAGCCCGTACGGATCGACTGAGAAGCTGCGCGTTGGACCACGCGAGCTGTATGAAGTGACAGAGTCGTCGTTGCGTGCGTCAGTGCCGAAGCTGTTGCTGGCGCCAACAGTGATCGCTGAAGGCTCGTTGCCGGGGCAGTGGATTGCACCGTAGATCTTCTGTCCGCTTGCGTCTTTGCCGTTGTTTCCGGCTGCTGCCACAACAACCACGCCGGAGTCGACGAGCTTGCGAACAGCGTTGCAGATCGGGTCGTCTTCGTATGAACTAATGGCGGGAGTGCCAAGACTCATGTTTACTACGCGAACGTTGTAAGAGCCCTTGTTGGCAACCAACCAGTCGAGGGCAGCGAGTACGCCGGAGACTGTGCCGATACCTTGGGAGTTCAAAACTCTGAGATTCACAAGAGAAGCGGCTGGCGCGATTCCTTCGTAAACGCCGGCAGTAGGAGCACCGTCGCCGGCCGCGATTGCGGCGACGTGTGTGCCGTGGCCCCAGGGGTCGTCAGTTCGGTTCTCGCCGGTGAAATCTTTATTGAACTTGATCTTGCCGGTGGTAGCGAATGATTTGTGTTTGCTGTCGATGCCCGAATCCAACACGGCGATCGTGATACCTGAGCCGTCAAGCGTGTTATTCAGACCGAGCAGACTCTTCTGAGCACGAATTTGTTGAGTGCCGGTGGTGGTCACGATGTGACCTGAGCTGCGCACCGGTACGTCGAGCGAGACGTAAGTGACGTCCGGATCAGAGGCCAGCGCCTCGACACTGTCCACTTGAACGTCGACAATGCTGATGTTCAGATTTGAAAGGATGCTGACGACTAGTCCGCCGACAGTGTTAATTAGTCCGCCCAGTAGGCCACCGGACGAAGTTGGTTTCGTTTGTACGATTACCTTCACGCGCGCATCGCCGTTGCCTGACAGGATTAGTTGCCGCAGATCGGGAGAGATCTTGTTCGTCGAGACAGTTGTTGAGGGACTGCTCGCGGCTCGAGCTCTTGTATTGGTATTGATGAACAGCGCTGAGCAAAGAGACAGCAGCACAGCGATGGTCACAAGACGTTTAAGGGCGTGGGGGCGAAACATTCAAATTCTCCGGGGGCTCGAAAATAGTTAAACCTTTGATCGCGCTCAAAATGCGAGCGCCGTCTTAGTGCTAGCCCCGTGCCAGATGGGGATTTCTGGTGCTTTCTGTCGATTCTGTTGAGGAAATTGGAGGATCTTGATTCCTGGAACGCGCGCAGGTTGGCTGTCGCTGTCAGGGCAAATTGACGAATCGAAGGGTCATGTTGAAAGATTCGGTCTGAGTGAAATACTCTCCTTCTTGTGCTTTTTTGTGGCTGTGAGGAGAAACGCGGACCGCATGAGATCCTTCACTTTATTGCTCGTCGTATTGGTGCCGGTGACGAGCGTCGTGGCCCAGACGGCCGCCAAAGCTCCACCTTTGGATCTCAGAGATTTGCAGGGTCGACAAATTCGTCTCAGCAACTACAAAGGCAAGGTTGTGCTGCTGAACTTTTGGGCCACGTGGTGTGTTCCGTGCCGCGCCGAGATTCCTGAATTGATCAAACTTCAAAACAAACATGCGAAACGCGGACTCCAGGTAATCGGAATCACGTATCCGCCACAAACCAGAAACGAGGTGCGGAAGTTTGTTCGCAGATTGCGAGTGAACTACCCGATCGCGCTGGGCGGTAAAAAGACCAAGGCACTCTTCACCACCAGCGAAGTGTTACCAGTGACTGTGGTCATTGGTCGGGATGGAAAAGTCGAGCACGTAATCGAGGGAATTCTCTACCCAGACGAGTTTGAGCAACAGGTCGAGCCGCTGCTGAAGGAGCGGCAGTGATGGTGCCTTCTCAAATGAAACATTTCGCGGGACCCAGCCGTACCATTACCGCCAGCTAGATTCCAGCAGCTTTTTAAATAGGAGAAGACAGTGAAGTCACGATTGCTAACTATCGTTGCCGCGCTCTGTTTGTGTTTCTCAACCTTCCCGTTTACAAGCTCTGCCAAGACAGGTTCTTCCAATTCCGATTGGCCGCAATGGCGTGGGCCGGAGCGGACGGGCGTGTCTTCTGAGACGGGTCTGCTCAGACAGTGGCCGGCAGGTGGACCGAAACTTGTCTGGCAAGTGAACGACATCGGCGACGGTTATTCAACACCAGTTGTTGTCGGATCGCGGATCTATTTAATGAGCAATCGTGGCATGGACAACGAGTTCGTGCAGGCACTCTCAACTGACGACGGCAAAGTCATCTGGACAACGCGCGTCGGCAATGTCGGCAATCCCAATCAAAGCCCGAATTATCCCAAAGCTCGGTCTACTCCGACCGTCGATCGAGACCTGCTTTACGCACTCGGTTCGGATGGCGATCTTGCGTGTCTCGAAACCAAGACAGGAAAGATTCGCTGGTCGAAGAGCCTTCGTAAAGATTTCGGCGGTCAGCCGGGTGAATGGGCCTATGCGGAGTCGCCGCTCGTTGATGGTGACTTAGTCGTGGTGACTCCCGGTGGAGCAGACGCGACGATGGTCGCGCTCAATAAGAAGACGGGCACCCTCGTTTGGAAATCAGCAATACCTGGTGGTGATCCGGCTGGCTACGCATCAGCGATAGTGGTCCAGGGTGGCGGACGAAAACAATATGCGCAGCTGCTGAGCAAAGGAATCGTCGGCGTTGATGCGAAGACCGGGCAGTTTTTGTGGCGCTACGCAGAAGTAGCTAAAGGTCCGGCGCAGTATTTCACTCCGGTTGCGCGTGACGGACACATTTACGTTGGAGCACTTGGCGTTGGTGGTGGACTCGTTCGCTTAAAGGCCGATGGTAATGGAGTCGCTGCGGAGCAGGTTTACTTCATACGCGGACTTCCGAATGGTATTGGTGGAGCGGTGCTGGTTGGCGATCATCTTTACGGCACTGAAGTCGCACAGAAGTTGATCGCTGCTGATTTCGCTACCGGCAAGGTGAAGTGGGAAGCTGCGAATTTTGGTTGGGCTTCAGTGGCTGCTGCCGATGGGCTTTTGTTTCTTCATCTAGTCATGGGCGGTGAGATGGTGCTGGTTGAGGCGACGCCGGAAGCATTTCGCGAGAAGGGCAGATTCACTCCGGCAGCTCCGCCGAAACACAAACAAGATGGTCCGTTTCCTGAAGGAGCGTTTGCGTATCCGGTGATTGCGAATGGGCGTCTCTACATTCGAGATGTCGGGACGTTGTGGGCGTACGACATCAAGGCCGGCAGCTAGAGCCGCAAAGAGGCACAAAAGAGCACAAGAAGAGGTGAAAGGAATGTATTGTTCAACTTGCGGCGTGGTTGTCGCGCAAGGCCTGAGCTACTGCAATCATTGTGGCGCCAAGTTGAATCGTGGCGATGCCGTCGTCAAGTCGTCAGAGGTGCGACCGGATCTGCTCGTAACTTCGATGGTCGCAACGTTTGTTTTCGGACTTGCAGCTATTACGATGCTGATGGGAGTGATGAAAGTAGTGCTTGGCTTACCCGTGGGGACGGTGCTTGCTTTCACGGTGTTGCCGTTCCTGCTGATGCTCAGCCTTGAAGGCGTTTTCATCCGATTGTTGTTGCGGCGCCATCGGTCGCCCGAAGAAAGCGATAAAGTGTTGTCGAAGCAGCAAACTACAAATCAACTCGATGCGACGCAGGCTCGCGTATTGCCAGAAGGCGTCCCGAGCGTGACCGAGCAAACCACCCGCGCTTTCGATCCGGTTTACACTGATCGAACACCAAAATAACCTTCCACTATCAAAACCGCCTCGACTCGGATAAAATACGCGTCCTCAGTCCAGAGAGAGGAGCTACTTGATATGTCAAGTCCAAGTCCGCAACGCCGTAAATTTATTGACTGTAGAGAATTCCCCAGCGAGAAAAATTGCTCGCTGAGAATATCGGGAACTGAAGATGAAGTGCTCGAGATAGCGGTCCAACATGCTACCTCCTCACACGGTCACGAGAACAACCCTGAGCTGCGCGAAGAACTCCGAACGCTGCTCAAGGAGGAATAGCCGAAGCATTTCGCGCAGAGGCGCAGAGTCGCTTAACGGTTCTTTTCGCGACTCTGCGTCTTTGCGTGAAACCTCACTCGCCAACTCTTCGAAACACTCTCGAAAGACTTTTTCTATCGCAAGCGACTAGAGTCCCCGCACAAGGAGCGAGACAGACACGATCGCAGAATAATCAACTTTATGCTTACTAGAATCGGTTTTGTGCGGACGTTCTGGTTGGTCGTTGTCTTTGTTTTCATCACTGCACATCCGCTTTCCGCTCAGGAACGCCTCTGCGATCCATCATTCGAAGACTGCTACACACCTTTACTCCAACTTGTATATAACGAGACGAAAGGCATCGACATTGCCTTTTACATGATCGAGCTGCCGGGACTCGCCGACGCGATCATCAATCGCCATCAGGCGGGTGTTCCAGTGCGCATCACAGTCGAGCCGCGCGCGAATCTGAAGTTTCCAGAGAATCAGCCATTATTAGATCGGTTCAAGGCGGCGGGCATTCCGATGCGATACAAACTTGGCGATGGCATCGTGCACGTCAAGTTGCTCCTGGCTGTCGGACAGAACAAGGTAGTCTTCACCGGCTCCAATTTTGGTGACGGCGATGTCAGGCCGTATGACCCGTACGTGAATTATGTCGATGGAGCATGGTACTTCAGCGATGACCCGGCAGTGGTTAATAGTTTTAAGACCAGGTACGACGACGTCTGGACCGACGGGAACCTTTATGGTGACTACGCCAACATCACTGGGCCGCTGACGCGTAGGTATCCGACTTTTCCGATCGATCCGTCAGTCAACTTCGTTCCCAATCAAAACCTCGCAGAGGATTACGGCGCGCGTACGATCGCCCAGATCGATCAAGAGAACCAGAAGATCGATCTCACGATGTATCGCGTCACTGACGTCGGGATCTGCGATGCGTTGCTCAGGGCGTTGGCACGCGGTGTACCCGTGCGACTGCTCGCCGAGCCTAACGAATATCGTTTTGATGCCAGTAGGTTGGGAGCAGAACTGACTGGCCCATACAACATCGATCGCATGTATGCGGCGGGCGTGCAGATCCGCATGCGAAAGCATCTGGGGCTTAATCACCAGAAGTCGATATCGCTTTACGGGCGCGGTCTGACGATCTTCGGATCGTCGAATTGGAGCTGGCAGTCGTTCAATTACCAGGAAGAGCACAACTACTTTACCACTAAGCCTTGGTTCTTTCAGTGGTTCGTCGATCAGTTCAATCGAAAGTGGAATTCGGCGACGGAGTACGAGCCGTTTGTGCCGTTACCGCCGACTGTTCCGACCAATCTCTCGCCGGGAAACGCGAGCACGGTTGGCACGTCAGTAATGCTTAACTGGGAAGGCGGACGCTGGGCGCACAAGTACGATATCTATTTAGGCATCAACGAAAGCAGCTTACCGCTCATTGCGTCTGATGTGATCACTGGCACGTTGGGACCAGACGGTGCAGAGAGCTATCTGGTTTCGGGATTGCAAAATGGAGTCACTTACTTCTGGCGCATAGTCGGCAAGACGATGGCTAACCAGACGGCGGGTGGTCCAGTGTGGCGGTTTACAGTATCCGACGGCGTGCCAACACCAACACCAACGCCATCACCAACCCCGACGCCAACACCATCACCAACCCCGACGCCAACACCATCGCCATCACCGACCCCAACGCCGTCACCATCACCGACACCTCCGCCGACACCAACGCCAACACCTCCGCCTCCTCCACCTGCAACCGCTGAGGTTGTGCTTTACGCATCGCAAGCGTCTGTGCGAGCAGGCGGATGGACCAACGTTTCAGATCTAAGTGCCGCGGCAGGCGTTCGCATCTATCAGACAGACGTCGGAGTACCGAAAGTCACTACACCGTTTACAAATCCGCCACACTATTTCGAAATGACGTTTGACGCCGAGGCGGGCAGACCCTATCGCATCTGGATAAGAGCCAAAGCTCAAGACGACTTCTGGGGCAATGATTCTGTGTGGGTGCAGTTTTCAGATAGTGTCAACGGCAGCGGCGCGCCTGTATATCGAATTGGCACTACATCGGGAACAGAAATCAATCTCGAAGACTGTTCCGGATGCGGGTTGAGCGGCTGGGGCTGGCAGGACAACGGTTGGGGCGTCGGAGTTTTCGGTCCACAAATATTCTTTCAATCGACGGGCACACACACGATACGAGTGCAGGCTCGCGAAGATGGAGTCTCCATCGATCAGATCGTGTTGTCGCCTGGAACTTACCTGAACAATTCACCCGGCGCACTGAAGAACGACAACACCATACTGCCAGCGTCTGGAGGTTCTGCGCCACCGCAACCAACACCAACACCCACACCGACGCCAACGCCCACGCCGACGCCAACACCGACGCCGACGCCGACGCCAACGCCAACGCCGACGCCGACGCCGACGCCGACACCGACGCCAACGCCCACGCCGACGCCGCCAGGTGAGTCAATCATTCTCGCGGACGACTTCAGTGACAACTCGTTAGACCTTGCGAAGTGGTCACCGAACAATCTCTTCAGCGGATTCACCGATTCGTCAGTGCCGGCAACGGAGATCGCGCAACAGTTTCAAGTAGGATCACTGTTGTTGGGCCAATCCGGATCGCACTACAACGGAATCCGATCGGTGAACACCTATAACTTCACAGGCGCGTACACCTACGTCGAGTTGGTTCAGGCGCCATCGTCTTCGACGAAAGCCGATGCGATGTTCACGATCGGAAGAGACGCCGACAACTATTACCGCATCTACATCGAAGAAGGTATCTTTATCTGCCAGGCCAAGATCGGTGGCACTAAACGAAACCTGTTTACGTCTGCTTACGCTCCAACCGTGCACCGCTACTGGCGCATCCGCCACGATCAATCGACAGGAACCGTGGTGTTTGAGACAGCCGTGGACAATCCAAGCCTCGCGGGCAGTTGGATCGTGCGCTACAGCGAACCATGGAACAGTTCAGCAGTGCCGCTGTCAACAGTGATGTTTGAGATCAAAGGGGGTACATGGCAGCCCGAAGCCGTAGCGCCCGGCACCGTCATCTTCGACAACTTCCGCGCCGCCCACCCGTGAGAGAATCGCTTACATTCAGCGCCTGCCTATCGTAGAATGTCACCGCTCAAAGCTCACCACGGTTCTTAAGCGAATTGCGCTGTATTTTTTGTGCCTCTTTGTGGCCTAAGCTATTTCGCAGGAAGATCGGTATTGAACATGTCGACCACGCATTTCCACGAACCGTCCGCTTGCTTTTTCCAAACTTCGAGGTATTTGCCCTTGTCGGTCTGCGGCTTTCCACTGGCATCGTTCTCAGTTATTTCATAGTTGCCAGTCAGATAGGCCAGGTCGCCAGATCGCGCAACCTCGACCTTCGTCACGTTCCAGCCGCCCGAGAAACCAGGCGCTCCGAGCATACTCTTCCACATCGAGTGAATCTGTTGTTTGCCTGTTAGCGCAGGACTATTCGGCGGCAGGACGATCGCATCGTCGGAATAGTAAGAGACTGTTTTGTCGACGTCTTTGGCTCCGGCTGCCTTGGACCACTCATTGTCGAGAGTCTTAAGTGCATTCTCGTCGGCGGCACGGGTGTCCTGGGCCATTTGAGTTTGACATGCAGTTGCGAGCAAGAGTAGCAGAAGAAGAAAGACGAGTAGCGTGTTTCGCGGTCTCATAGGTCTGGGCAACCTCGATCAGTGGCGATGGAAAAGCGGAGTAAAACTATTCCTGGCCACGTAGGTTGTCAATGGTTATCCTGTCTAAGACATGTCTGACGGGTTCAAGTGGATTTTGTCATCTCGGGGGTTGTCGTTGCTTCTTGCCGCCGCCTACTTGCTGATCCCGCTCCTACTCGGATTCCGCGAATCAATCCGCGATGTGTTAGGAATTCTGTTAATACCCGCGGCAGCCCTGTTGTTGCCACTCGCGTGCATATGGTTTGGAGATGAACTCGGCGATTATATAGGCGCGCTTCCCGGGCCTGCGGTAAATAAACGATCGCCGGGTTGGTTGGTAAAATTGGCTGGTTGGTTTTTACTATTGTCGCCTGCGATGGTCGCCGGATGGTTCTTTTACCAGAGCCAAAAGTGATTGCGTTGACTCCGCGGTATCTTCAAAACATTTCATAGATTTCAGGCGTATTGATTTACTGAACTTTGATCGCGGGGAGGCTCACCAATGTTTTGCCCAACTTGTGGGAGAGATAACTCAGTCGAACGTAAATACTGCGCCTCCTGCGGAACAAACCTGGAGGCTGTTTCCCAGGCGTTATCCGGAAGCGATGACGACTTCTTCACCAAGATCGATTCAGGTCTCGATCACTTTTTAGCCAAATACGCTGAACACGTTTTTAAGAATGCTCCTGCGCACGCAGCCGAACAGCGAATCGCAAGATCCTGGCAAGTACTGGGTCAAAGCGTCCTCACATCAATCGTAGATCTTCTTCTCTTCTCGCTTATGTGGAACATTATTCCACTGAGATTTCTGTTGCTTCTCATCTCAACACCGGTCAGGCTGGTGACGCAGCGTGGTCAACAGCAAAAGCACACCATACCCGGCGGCAGAAGAATGTCTGACTTACCCGAGGCAGCGCCACACCAGTGGTTGCCAGGCCCGATCGAAAGTGTCACGGAGCATACGACCGCGATACTCGCCGATACCGAGCGTCCAAAGACCCGCACATAAGAGGGCTTATCCGCAGATTACGCAGATTTGATTAATCTGTGTAATCTGTGGATTCTAAATTCGTATTCTGATGCTACCAGTGTTACTCACCTGCGCATGAGCTTTGATCGTGACAGTACACGCACCGACGGCAAGAGTATCAGGCAATCGGAAAATCACCTGAACGAAATCGGTGTTAATTACCGGTCGCACATTTTCTGCGGGTACTTCGTAGTCTTGGTGATTAGCATCAACTAAACTGACGACTACCGAAGAAGCAAGTTCGTTCTGCGCCAACTGAAGATTTCTTACAAAAAGAATTACTCTCGTGTTCCGATCACTCCCCAGAGTGAGCACGTTAGCTCCATTCATCACGGGAAATGGATCTCTAAGAAACAGTATTGAATCCAGACTCGCCGCTTGATTCACCGCAGGCCCAGACGAGTCGAGTAGCAACTGCATTGGCCCAGACGGTGTTGGTGTCGGCGTCGGCCCCGACGTGGATGCCGTGAAGCACCAGAGTGGGCCACCGGTTGTCTGGTTAGCCATCGTCTTACTCACGATGCGCCAGCAGTAGTTACCGCCGTTCTGCAATCCCGAAACCAAATAGCTTTCTGGACCATCTGATCCGAGAGTGCCTGTAATTACGTCAGGGGCAAGCAACGATAAGTTATTCTCGCTTGAACCGAAATAGACGTCATACTTATGCGCCCAACGTCCACCTTCCCAGTTAAGCATCACTGATAGTCCTGCGGTGCTACCGTTGGCAGGCGAGAGATAAACGGGAACACTCGGCGGGAGCGGCACAAAGGGCTCATATTCCGTCGCCGAATTCCACTTTCGATTGAACTGATTGACGAACCACTGAAAGAACCACGGCTTGGTAGTGAAGTAGTTGTGCTCTTCCTGATAGTTGAATGACGGCAAGCTCCAATTAGACGAACCGAAGATCGTCAGGCCGCGACTGTAAAGCGACACTGATTTTTGATGAGTAAGCCCGAGATGCTTGCGCATGCGAATCTGCACACCCGCTGCATACAGACGATCGATGTTGAATGGTCCAGTCAGTTCCGCTCCCAACTGGCTGGCATCAAAACGATATTCGTTAGGCTCGGCGAGCAGTCGCACGGGTACACCGCGCGCTAACGCTCGGAGCAGCGCGTCACAAATACGAACATCCGTCACACGATACATAGTGAGATCGATTTTTTGTGTTTCCTGATCGATCTGCGCGATCGTGCGTGCGGAGTAGTCTTCGGCAACGTTCTGATTGGGCAGGAAGTCCATCGATGCGTCGATAGGATTCGTCGGATATCTGCGCGTCAGCGATCCGGCAATGTTGGCATAGTTGCCGTAAATGGTCGTATTGGTCCAGATGTCGTCATAGTGAGTCTTGAAACTGTTGACTACTGTAGGGTCATCACTGAAGTACCATGCTCCGTCTACATAGTTGACGTATGGCTCGTAAGGCCTGACGTCACCATCACCAAAATTGGAGCTGCTGAAGACGACTCTATTCTGGCCGGCGAGAAGCAGCATCTTCGCATGAACGATACCGTCACCCAGTTTGTAGCGCATCGGGATGCCGGCTGCTTTGAACCGATCAAGTAACAGTTGATTGTCCGGAAACTTGAGATTTGCGCGCGGCTCAACAGTAATGCGGACAGGGACACCCGCCTGATACCGGCTGATGATCGCATCGGCAAGGCCCGGCAACTGGATAACGTAAAAGGCCATGTCGATTCCTGCGGTCTCAGCCTTTATAGCTTGCAGCAAGGGCGTGTAGCAGTCTTCAAATGAGGGATCGCAAAGCCGTTCCTGGGCAGACGAAGGCCCGCACGTGATGAGAATTAACCCAATGGCCAGCCATAAATGGCGGACGAGACCCATTCGAACGATCATGTCGGGGAGACGCTGCGCTTTAATTAATAATAAATTCTGATTAGGAACTTGTCTCTTTATAGAAGAAATCAGGAAGTAGAACAAGTTAGGAAGAGGGGCTTGCCCCCGCTGTTTGAATTCTTCTTGCAGCGGGGGCAAGCCCCTCTTCCTAACTTGTTAGATTCTTCCAGGGTTCTGCTTTATTGAAAGAACGCATTCATCGACGCGGATAGCCGATAGCATTCAGGCTGGCTTCGATCTCGTTGAGGACAAGTGGATCGTCTATGGTCGGTGGAATGCGGTATTCAGCACCGTCGGCAATTTTCTTGATCGTTCCGCGCACGATTTTACCTGAACGAGTCTTGGGAAGACGGTCAACTACAGTCGCCACCTTAAAACAAGCGATGGGTCCAATCCTCTCGCGCACCATGGCAATCAGCTCAGCAATAATATCTTCTCGCGATCTCTCGATTCCGCTTTTCAGTACGACCAATCCCAACGGGACTTCACCTTTGAGCTCATCGGCGACACCGATCACTGCACATTCGGCTACGTCGGCATGTGCAGCCAGCACCTCCTCCAGTGCACCGGTCGACAGTCGATGGCCGGCGACGTTAATGATGTCGTCGGTGCGACTCATGATCCATAAATAATGGTCTTCGTCTTTGAAACCAGCGTCCGCAGTTTTGTAATAACCCGGATACGAATCAATATACGATTCGAGATAACCGGCATCGTTGTTCCAAAGTGTCGGAAGACAACCCGGAGGCAGAGGCAACTTAATGACGATGTTGCCTGTCTGGTTAGGTGATAGCTCTGCTCCTTCGTCGTCGAGTACACGCACGTCGTAGCCGGGAACTGCTTTGCCGCAAGAACCGGCCTTGACTGGAAACAGACCCAGGCCCGCGAAGTTAGCGCCTATGGGCCAGCCGGTCTCCGTTTGCCACCAATGATCGATGACGGGCACGCCGAGTTGACTCTCTGCCCAACGCAACGTATCCGGATCACAACGCTCGCCGGCAAGAAACAACGTGCGGAAGTCTTTTAGATCGTACTTTCGCAGGTAATCACCCTGATAGTCTTCGCGCTTGATGGCGCGAAAAGCAGTTGGCGCGGTGAAGAGCGCTTTCACGTGGTGTTGAGAGATCACGCGCCAGAATGCGCCCGCGTCGGGAGTGCCGACAGGCTTTCCTTCGTAAACGATCGTGGTGTTTCCATTCAGCAGTGGTCCATAGACCATGTAGGAGTGGCCGACAGCCCAACCGAGATCCGAAGCAGCCCAAAAAACTTCTCCTGGCTCCATGCCATAGATGTGTTTCATGCTCCATTTGAGAGCGACGAGATGACCGCCGTTGTCGCGCACCACGCCCTTGGGTATGCCCGTCGTGCCGGAGGTATACAAAATGTAAAGCGGATCCGTTGCAGCTACGGGGACACAGTCGACAGGTTCTACGTGGGCTATCGCCTCGGACCACTCGATATCGCGGCCGGCGATCAGTGGTGCTTCGACCTGCGGTCGCTGGAGGATGATGCAACGTTGAGGTTTTTGTTTCGCCAAAGTGATGGCCTTATCGAGCATCGGTTTGTATGGGATCACTCGATTAACTTCAATGCCGCATGATGCTGAAATGATCAGCTTCGGGCAGGCGTCGTTAATGCGTGTAGCCAGTTCGTCGGCGGCAAAGCCTCCAAAGACCACCGAGTGAATGGCGCCAATGCGCGCACAAGCCAGCATGGCGACAAGTGCCTCGGGAACCATTGGCATATAGATGATTACTCGATCGCCTTTGGCTACACCTTGTTGCCGCAGTGCACCGGTGAATAGCGCGACTTCATTCAAAAGTGCGCGATAAGTGTAAGACTTGTTGACGCCTGCGACCGGACTATCGTAGATGAGAGCGAGTTGTTCCGCGCGACCGTGCTCGACGTGCGCATCGAGAACGTTGTAGCAGGTGTTGACGAGGCCACCGGAAAACCATTTATAAAAAGGAGCGGGTGAGGCGTCTAACACGTGGTCCCATTTTTTGTACCAGTGAACTGACTCCGCTGCATCTGCCCAGAATCCTTCCGGATCCTCGAGCCAATGACGGTATGCTATGTCATACGCGCTTGTCATGTTTTAGATAACGCGACATTGGCAAATAACGCCGAAGGCGTTGGCTAATTTCAGCCCAAGGTTGGAGCGGCGCGACAACCTTGGGATACGAAATATGAAAAGGATATTAACGCTGAAAGCGTTAGGCATGCGACTGGGAACCCTTTCAGGGTTGATAATACTTTAAGGTTTAGGATCCCAGGGTTCTCGCTGCGCTCGAACCCTGGGCTGAAATTAGCGAACGCCTGCGGCGTTAGGAGTTGGACCATGTAAACTTACACGATGACAGAATAGACTATTTGTTGCGCACGATACTTTTACTATGCGGCCTTCACTATCAAATATTACTTCTTGCCATTTGTCGTCTAAAGGCAGTACCTACGGGTCAGTGAGTTTGTACTTCGAAAGCTTGGCTTGACTAGTTCTCGGCGTGTTCGTCGCGGCAGAGTATAAGAATATAAGGCAGAAGAAAGTGAAATTAATACCACCATTGATTGCATTGCAGCTATAGACAGGACCGACGAAGATCAATAGAATGGTCGCTCGCTGAAATCGAACCAAAGACTGTTCGCTTTCTTTGAAACATTGTTCGTGGCGATTTAGGGCAACTTGCTCCACGTAAAAAACTGCTAAAGAGCTGCTTGTATTTCCAGTCTTCCATTGGAACCTCGCGCACTCTGAGGCGCGGGGTTTTTCTTTTTGTCCTGCCACCCGAACATCAACCAACTATCGTTTCCAATTGCCATTGCCGCATCTGCAATCGGCAATAACCGGAGGGTTTATGTCAACAACGGAGCAGAAAGTAAAAATTGAGCTGGAAAACGTCGATTCTTTTAATGACAGTTATGGCTTCGAGACGCTGGCGCTACACGCAGGTACTCCACCAGATCCAACCACCGGTGCAATGCTGACCCCAATCTATCAGACAACAACTTACCGGCAATCGTCTGTCGGAAAAGACAAGGGTTACACGTATAGCCGTTCCGGTAATCCAACCGTCACTGCGTTGGAACAAAGACTTGCGGCGCTCGAGGGAGTCGACTTTGCGACGTGCTACGCGACTGGGCTGGCAGCCACGACCGCATTGTCCCTGGCTCTACTTCGTTCCGGCGATCGCGTAGTGGTTTCGCAGGCGGTCTACGGTGGAACAGTCCGACTCTTCAGACAAGTGTTTTCGCAATTCGGCGTTGAGGCCGAGTTTGTCGACACCAGCAGTTCCGACGCACTCGCAACGGTGCTCCTGAAACCGACTCGCTTTGTTTTCATCGAGACTCCGGCAAATCCCACGTTGAAACTCAGCGACATTGCGCTTATTGCTGGCCTCGCTAAGTCTGCCGGAGCGTTGTTAATCGTAGACAACACGTTGCTCACGCCGGCGCTGCAACGCCCGTTTGAGTTGGGCGCAGACGTTGTTCTTCATTCGACGACGAAGTTTATCGATGGTCATAACGCAACTGTTGGTGGAGCATTGCTTACAAGTAATGCCGAACTGCATGAACGGTTCGCGTTTACGCGCAATGCAATCGGAGCTATTCAATCCCCCTTTCCAGCATGGCTCACTTTGCAAGGCGTCAAAACCTTACCGGTGCGTATGGCACAACACTCGGCCAATGCTCTTCGCATTGCAGAATTCCTGAACGCACATCCGCTGATCACGAAGGTTGCTTATCCTGGATTGCGTTCCTTCCCACAATATGAGTTGGCCCAACGGCAGCAGCAGTCAGGTGGCGCACTGATCGCATTCGAGGTGGCGGGAGGGGTGGAAGCCGGCATCCGTTTGATGAATTCGGTGCGGCTTTGCGCCCTGGCTGAAAACCTTGGGGCTGCGGAGACCATCATCACACATCCAGCTTCGATGACTCATGCTGACGTGCCCCCCGAACAACGCAAGGTTGCGGGTATTACTGATGGCCTGGTGCGACTCTCAGTGGGACTGGAAAACGTCGATGACCTGATCGCCGATCTCGACCGCGCACTACGTTGATTGATCCGTTTTAGCCTGCGGAGCAGGCGTCAGCATAAAGCCTAGGGTGGAGCGAGGCTTTGCGAGCGGAACCCTAGGTCAACCGTGGATTGGAAGAATTTCAGCCCGCGAATGCGGGCGACAGCACAAATGCGGCGAAGATGCCAACAAAATTGCAGCGCACGGACTGCCGCCCATTTCATGGGCTCGAAATTCCATTGCTGCTAGTTCCTGGGGTTCCGCGAGCAAGCTCGCTCCACCCCAGGCTTTATGCTTACGCCTGCTCCGCAGGCTAAAAGCAGACTCTTCGTGCAAAGACCTAAGGAGGAAGCGTTTTGAGTTATAACAAGGAAAATATCGTCGTACTCAAGTTCGGCAGTTCTGTCCTGCATGACGAAAGCGATCTGCCTCGCGCTGTTCATGAGATCTATCGCTGGTGGAGAGAAGGCACACAGGTGCTCGCCGTAGTCTCTGCTTTTGGCGACAAGACCGACCAACTCCTGCGTCGCGCAGAGTCAATATCTGAACAGCCGGAACGTGCTTCACTTGCAACGCTGCTTGCCACCGGAGAAGCAGAATCCTCTGCACTACTCGGAATTATCTTGAACAGAGCTGGGATTCCCGCACGGGTGCTCGATTCTGTGCAGGCCGGCTTGCGTACTGTTGGAGCTCGCCTCGAGGCCGATCTAGTTGCCGTCGATACGACTCGTCTGAAAGACGAGTTACGACATGGCGTGGTTGTGCTGCCAGGTTTTGTCGGCCGCGGTGAAAATGGTGATACCACGTTGCTTGGTCGCGGTGGCTCGGATTTGACCGCACTTTTTCTCGCTCAGCGATTGAATGCCAGATGCGTCCTGGTGAAGGACGTTGATGGACTCTATACAAGCGATCCGGCCGGAACAGAGCGCGCCTATCGCTTTGAACAGGCAAGTTATGAAACGGCGAGCCGGCTTGGTGGTCCCGTAGTGCAACTGAAAGCAGTTCGTTTTGCTGAAGCGCATCGACTGCGATTCGCGTTGACCAGCATTGGCGCTGGCACTCATACAGACGTTGGTCCTTTTAACGATCGACTTTCAGCTTTAAATGGTTCAGTTGAGCCTTTACGAGTTGTCTTGCTTGGATGCGGTACGGTTGGTGGCGGAGTGTACGAGCGACTCGCAGCCCTGCCCGAGTTGTTCACGATTACAGGAGTCGGGACTCGCACAGGAAAAAGAGCGCGCGCTGCGGGCGTGCCGGAACATCTGATCACCGGCGATCTGGAAGCACTGGTGGACCAGCCATCTGATGTTGTTGTCGAACTAATCGGTGGCACTCGCCGCGCCGCGAGTCTGACCGAGCAAGCTCTCGGTTTGGGACGACAAGTAATATCAGCGAACAAGGCTCTGCTGGCTACGGCTGGAGAAGCGCTGGAAAAACTCGCCGAGAAAAATGGAATCATATTGCGTTACAGCGCAGCGGTCGGCGGCGTCATGCCGGCTTTGGAATCCATCAAACGTGCCGGCACTGCTGGTCCATTGCGGGAATTCTCGGGAGTCCTCAATGGCACCTGCAATTTTGTTCTTGATCGACTAACTGCGGGAGACAATCTGGCCGATGCCGTATGCGCTGCGCAAGAAGCCGGATTCGCAGAAGCAGATCCGCAGGTTGATCTCAAGGGTCTTGATGCTGCACACAAATTGGTGCTCCTATCACGTGCGGCGTTCGACGTTCCTCTGCCGCTGACGTCTGTGCGCTGCATAGGTATCGGCGGGTTGAATACGGACGAGTTGCAGCGTGCGCGCGATCAGGGGTTGGTCATACGGCTCGTCGCAGAATGTAGTTTGACACCGTATGGACCAAAGGCCAGTGTCGAGCCTCGACTCTTACCCGCGGAGCATCCGCTGGCACAGGTCACGGGCGCTGACAATCGGCTCATCATCGAGCCTCAAATAGGCGCACCTTCGATAATCTCTGGCAAAGGCGCCGGTCGTTGGCCCACGTCCGAGGCAGTCATGGCCGATCTACTCGAAGTCAGGCGTAATAATCGGATAGCGGTAGACGAATGTGAAGACCGTGAGGAGTGTGTAGCATGAAAACCGCAACGCGCTGTGTACATCTCACTGCGAACGATGATCCATTCGGAGCCATCTGTCCGCCCATTTATCAAACCGCCACGTTTCGTCAACCGTCGGCCCTGGACTTTGGCGATTATGATTACACTCGCAGTGGGAACCCCACGCGCACGATCGCTGAGCGTCAGCTCGCTGCTCTCGAAGGAGGCAGGTTCGCATGTGCGTTCTCCAGCGGCATGGCCGCGATTGCTGCCTTATTACACTTGTTGAGTAGCGATGATGAGATTATCGCGGGCGATGATCTTTATGGCGGGACCACACGTCTGCTCGAACAAACGTTATCGCGGCAGGGAATTGTGGTTCATTATGTCGACACCACAGATCTGGTTGCAGTGGAGCGAGTGTTGTCCTCTCGAACCAGGTTGATACTCGTCGAGACGCCTTCAAATCCGTTGCTAAGAGTTTCGGATCTTCGCAGACTCGCTGAACTGGCGCACGAGGCTGGGTGTCTCCTGGCAGTTGACAACTCGATGCTCTCTCCGTGTTTGCAACAGCCACTCAAGCTCGGCGCGGACGTGGTAATCCATTCGGCTACTAAGTTTCTTTCCGGCCACAGTGATGTAACCGCAGGCGCATTGGTAACCAACAACGAATTCCTTCAGCGTCAGATTTCCTTTCAACAGAATGCTGAAGGCGCAGGACTCAGTCCTTTTGAATCATGGCTCCTGATAAGAGGTCTCAAGACTCTTTCGCTGCGTGTCGAGCGACAGAACGAATCTGCTCAAAAAATTGCGGAGTATCTGGTTCGGCATGAAAGCGTCAGCCGCGTCTACTATCCCGGTCTGGCTGATCATGTCGATGCGGACATTCAACGTAAACAAGCGAACGGCAACGGCGCCGTGATTAGTTTTACGACCGGCGATCCTGAATTCTCGAGACGTGTAGTTGAGGCAACCAGACTGTTTACGATCGCGGTTAGCTTTGGATCAGTTGGTTCGGTCATCAGTCTGCCTTGCAGAATGTCGCATGCCAGCATTCCGGCGTCACTTAAGGAACGCCTGGCGCCTCCGGCCGATCTCATCAGGATTTCGGTGGGCATCGAAGACGTCGATGACCTCATTGCCGATCTTGATCAAGCTTTCACTGTGGCCACACGCATAGAAAGCGCTGAACTGTTTGTGTAACAAGCATGATCTGTGAATAAAAATTCCCGCTTTCATTACATCCACTTAAACCACAAAATCAAACGGGCCGTCATCCTAACGGTGTTGGATGACGGCCCCGGGATGCGAGAAACAGCTTTCTTAACGAAGAAGTTTGATAAGTGCCAAGAGGCCCAGAACGACGCCTACCAAATAGCTAAGAACACTAAAGAGCGCATCAAAACGGTTCGCGCTATAGCCAATTAGCTGGTCGAATTTCTGAGCGGAAACCAACAGCCGGCTCTCGGTTTCCAGTGAGTGATTGATCTGTACTTGTCCTGTTGTAGGCATCCTTTATTCCCTATGGAGCAGCGCTCCTACCATGGGCTATTACCAGCAAGAAGGGTAACAGCAAGTCTATTACAAGTCCAGAGGATTTCCCGAAGATCTTCTTCCTGTTCCATTGAATATTGACAATGGCCGCGGGAAACTCATCCAGGTTGGTTGCTGCCGGCAAACTGACAAAGCTCCTCATAACTTTCCTTTCCTTCTTGAAGTAAGCGGTAAGCGCCACCTTCACAGAATCAGACACGCCAGATGACCAGTGCCTCCCCAGGCGGAAAGTATTCATCACCCAATAAGGTTTTTTCGTAACAAAAGCCATAGGTCCACCGAAGAGGATCTTATCCTTCCAGTCTCCGTCCGGGCTATAGACCGGCAAACAGAAATCCGGCGGAACATTAGGTTCGAAGAGCGCCCACTTCTCAATCTTCAATAAACAGATACACATCTGTCTTCCATCCGGCGACTCCAGAAAACGGATCTTTTCATCCCCGCGATTTCATTCGACGATTCCTAACTTCCGTGTTGTTGTCTCTTGTTCTTCTGAAGTTCTCCGCCGCGAGAGCCAGGAGTGCGTTCAAGGGTAGAGGAACCCAGAGGAATCGACATGATAGCCCTTCCTCACATCGGCGCAAAGCGGTTGTGAATATGCGAATGGGGTCTACGAAGCCATCAGATTTAAGGCGATTGCCGGCTCTGGCAGGAGCAATAGAGATCTATAACTGAAATTTGTTTGCAGATAAGCCGACCTTCGAACCACACTATTGTAGAACGACCAGGGGAAAGGAATAGATATGCTAAACATGCGGATTAATCGATTGTTCGGATTCCAATGCCCGAGAAGGCAAAATGAGTTTTAATCAATCAAAGTGGGTGTGGATGAATGGCGAGCTACGTCCCTGGGCTGACGCCAACATCCATGTCTCAGCACACGCCTTGCACTACGGTAGTGGAGTGTTTGAAGGATTGCGCTGCTATGAGACGATAACTGGACCCGCGGTCTTTCAGTTGGCAGCCCATCTGAACCGACTTTACGCCTCGGCCGAAATCCATGGAATACAGATCCCCTTCACGCCTGAGGAGCTAACGGAAGCAGTCTTGAGTGTAATTCGCGCCAACGACTTCTCGAGTTGTTATGTGCGGCCACTCTGTTTTTATGGTAGTGATAGTCTCGGTTTGCATCCGCGCAACTGTCCGGTAGAGGTGGTGATTTTTGCGTGGCCGTGGGGAGCATATCTAGGTGGCGATGGGTTGGAACACGGCGTTAGAGTGACAGTGTCTCCCTGGCGTAAGTTTCACCAGCGGATGATGCCCACAACGGCTAAGGCCTGCGGTCAATACCTCAACTCTATTCTGGCCTTACGCGAAGCAGTTAGCCGCGGCTATGACGAGGCATTGCTTCTAGACAGCGATGACTTTATTGCTGAAGGATCAGGAGAGAACATCTTTATCGTTCGCGAAGGAAAGGTTCTGACGAATGATGAGCAAAACTCAATCCTGTTGGGAATCACGCGAGATGCCGTCATCGAGATCGCTCGTGATCTGGGTTTAACGGTAGAAACGTGCCCGCTGAAATTAGAACAACTAATAAACGCAGACGAAGCTTTCTTTACGGGTACGGCGGCCGAGGTCACGCCGATTAGGGAGGTTGACGGACAGATAATTGGCACTGGACGTCGCGGTCCCATAACCGAAAACATTCAGCGGACCTTTTTTGCGGCTGTGCAAGGTCGTGACTCTCGTTATCGGCACTGGCTTCGCGAGGTAAACGTTCTCTCTCATCAATAAGCATCGGCGCATGAAATCAGATAGCGGCAAGCGACGATCAGACAGTTCTGGTCCACAGATTACACAGATTAATCTGCGTAATCTCTGGATTGCTCTTTTCGTGTTACTTCCGTTAGCTCTTAGCTGTTCGTCGAGCAAAACGAAAGTCGACAGCCCTGTTCCTCCGCCGGCAGGTTTCGTTGCTGATTACGCGAACGTAATCGATTCAGCGTCGCGGGCGAAACTTGAGTCCACACTGACCAATCTTAAGGAGAAGTCAGAGATCGAATTTGCTGTCGCGACTGTTGAAACCACTGGAGGGCAGCCGATCTTCGACTATTCGCTGGCGGTAGCCAGAGCCTGGGGAATTGGCCCAAAAGACACCTCGCGTGGAGGCGGAGTGCTATTGATGCTGGCTGTAAAAGATCGCCAGTGGCGAGTTCAAGTGAGTCGCACTTTGGAAAAGGATCTTCCGGATGAGTTTTGTAAAGCGCTTGGCAAGCAACTGGAAGATTCTTGTAGACAAGGGAAATATGCTGAGGGAATTACGAAGTACGTTGATGGGATCATTAAAAGGCTGCAAGAGACCAGAGGATTTAGCTTAAGTTGATGAAGTCACGAAAAGGTCTCACTAAAACTTGCCACAAAAAAGCACAAGAAGCACAAATCAGTTAAGCAGGAAACGATTTAGTTTTGTGCTTTTTGTGCTTCTTTGTGGCGACTCCGTAGCTAACGAGCGTTCCGAATCGTCTAACCAGGGATAACTGCTGCATCAGATCATGGCTGTCGAGAAACTGATCGACCGAACCAATATTTGCTGTAATTCGCTTCACCTTGGGATCTCTGATGGCTTCTATTATCGCGCTCGCAAATGTGTGGCCATGTATTACTAAATAAGGTCTGCCGTAATACTTCGTAGCGTTGGTCGGAAGTGGTTTGGTGATTCTCAAAGCATTGTGCTTCCTGGCTACTATTGAATACGCCTGGGCCAGTCTTCTTTCTCTCGCCTTCCATGTCTTCGCCGATAATACCTCCTGCAAGACGGGCGTCAGTTTGCCGGCGATTTTCAGTCTGCTGAAGGCGGTTCCCAGCCACTTGCTGTACGGCGCGTACTGCTTCTCCATCAGGAATGCCAGCTTCATGATTTCATGAACCATGCGGGCTGCTAATATTTTGGAACCGAGTTCATCGCCGACATCACCGGCGCGCCCCATGAAGGCTTCCTCCTGAGATATTCTGGTCCACTGAGCAGCCAGTAGATATAGCCAAACGTCTCTTGGATAAAACTTGAACTTCTCTCGAATCTTTTGAAGTTGGCCCAAACCGTCGTGGTAAACCTCGCCACTCACCACCTCCAACAATCTTTGCTGCGGAAAGGTTAACCAATCGGTCACTCCGATCTTCCTCGTTGGGTCAAAATTCAAGCGCGCTTCGAAGAATGATCTCAGCGTAAATATCGTGATCATGTGGTTGACTGGACCACGTTTGATCTTGACCGCATATCTGACGCCATTGGGTTCGGGTTTACTGAAGTTGGTCGAATATCCGAGGAACTCGTAAGGCAGATTGTTGGATAGGGTCTGGCTAATTCTGTCTTTGAACTTCGAATAGTCCTGATTGCTCAAGAATAAAAGTACGCGTGGTCCCCAATGGTGATCGCGCGATAAAGCAGTATCAAATCCCAGCACTTCTGAACCCCAGCCGATCAATGCGGCGGAGTAGCGGAGGTTTGGGAATTCTCTATCTAAGATTGGCCGGACTTCTTTTTGATAAAAGAGCTCGCAGAGCTTTAAGCCAGGTATGAATTTAGATGGCACTGTTACTGTTTTTCCCCCTCCTTCTCCCTGCCGAACAATCGTCTGAAGAAGCGCGCGATAATGGCCCAGAGGGCGTGAAACACTAACGGTGCAGCCGCAACAGCCTTCGCGTCTGAAGCTGTTGGCTGCTCCACAGGTGGAACCACGTCTTCGACAACTTCCAACCGCGCCCTCACGCAGGTCGAGAATTGCCGGAACATTTGCCGCGAAACCTCTTCGATCATTCCGCGGCCGAACTGGACAATCCGTCCAACCAGCTCCACTTCAGCGTTAACGACAACCTCGGAACCTCCACCCGCCAGCGGCGCGACCGTGCTCAGCATCGTCACCTTGGTCGATCCCGACCCGCTCACCTCACGTGCATCGCCAACCATGCGAACCTGATGCGTCTGCTCGTTTACTTCGGTGAACTTCGCCTGGCCTTTATAAGACATCGCCATTGGTCCAACTTTTACTTTGATCGCTCCAAGAAAGTTGTGGGCGTCTTTCATTTCAAGTAGTTCCGCGCCAGGAAGACACTCGACCACCCTCGCCGGATCGATCAAGTATTTCCAAACTCGCTCTACAGGCGCTTGCACTTCAAAGCGTTCTTCAATTTTAAACGCCATCAATCACCTCCTTGCCGAAGATATCAGGAGTAGGTTCAGAGTTCAGCCTTTAGGCTGCTGGTTTGGAAGACAAGCTAAAGCTTGAACTCTGAAGATTAAACACGACTTATGGACCATGTTGACGTTACTGCCACCGGCTCGTATGATCAGGCCCTTCCCAATTTGAAACGCTCAGATTGTTCGCGCACGAGAATCGAATCCGATGTAGGAAGGTAGAAATCCCATGATACCTCGGAGCTTTGAGTACTTCTCTCCCCAAACTCTCGATGAGGCAATTGCGCTGCTTCAAAAACTCGGACCTGAAGCCAAGTTGCTTTCCGGCGGCCAAAGCCTCATACCGATGATGAAACTGAGACTCGTTTCTCCTGCACACATCGTCGACATCAATCGCATTCCAGACCTCGATTATATCTCTGAACGTGACGGCCATTTGAAAATCGGCGCCCTGGCACGCGAACACCAAATTGAGTCGTCGGAAACAGTGAAGACAAAATTCCCGATACTCGCCGATACAGCAAAGGTGATCGCCGATCCACTCGTGCGAAGCCAGGCGACCGTCTGCGGAAACCTCGCTCACGGCGACCCGGCCAACGATCACCCAGCCACGATGCTCGCACTCGGAGCAACAGTGGTCGCTACTGGCCCTAACGGTCAACGTGAGATCGCAATCGAAGACTTTTTTCCGGGCCTCTTTACCACAGCGCTTGAACCCGAAGAGATACTCACCGAAATTCGCATTCCATTTCCTCCGCCAAAGAGCGGCGGCGCGTATCTGAAGCTCGAAAGAAAAGTCGGCGACTTTGCGACTGCCGGAGTTGCCGTGCAAATCACCCTCGACGATTCTGGCGCTTGCAGCCGCGCGGGTATTGGCCTGACGAACGTCGGCATGACTCCAATAAAAGCAAGGCAGACCGAAGCATTTCTGGCCGGCAAGAAACTTGACGAAAGCGTTGTTCAACAAGCGGCTGAATTGGCGGCTTCAGAGTCGCAACCGATGGACGACATCCGAGGGTCAGCCGAGTACAAGCGCGACCTCGTTCGCGTTCTAACCACACGCGCTCTCACTCGCGCGTTGGACCGTGCGAAAGGAGCAGCTTAACGATGACGACAGTTCCGATCAAAGTGGAAGTCAACGGCGTCGAACACAGCGCCGACATCGAACCACGCTTGCTGCTGGTCCACTTCCTCCGCGAAACACTACGACTGACCGGCACGCATATTGGTTGTGACACCAGTCACTGCGGCGCTTGTACTGTCGTCATGGACGGACGCGCCATCAAGTCGTGCACTGCATTTGCCGTTCAAGCCAATGGGCGTTCGATAACGACAGTCGAGGGACTCGAACAGGACGGCAAGCTGCATCCGTTGCAGGACGGATTTTTCCAGGAGCACGGTCTACAGTGCGGTTACTGCACTCCCGGAATGTTGATGACCGGACTCGCTTTTCTCCAGACCAACGACAACCCGACCGATGATGAGATTCGCCACGCGATCTCCGGGAATCTGTGCCGCTGCACCGGCTATGTAAACATCGTCAAGGCATATCAATACGCCGCTCAAAAAATGCGCGAGGGAGGCGCATAACATGACGCCAAAAACATCGCCTGAAATTGGTGGCATGGGCCATCGGGTTAAGCGCCGTGAAGATCCGCGCTTCCTTCGTGGCCAGGGTAATTATGTTGACGACGTGTCGCTGCCCGGCATGCTCTATCTCGACATCGTGCGCAGCCCTTACGCGCATGCCACGATCAATAACATCGACACCTCAAAAGCATTAGCCATTCCCGGCGTGCTGGCAGTGATCACCGGAAAGGATCTCGAGAAATACAACCTGCACTGGATGCCAACGCTGATGTCTGACACGCAGATGGTCCTGCCGGTCGACAAAGTGATGTATCAGGCGCAGGAAGTTGCCGCGGTGCTTGCAACCGATCGCTACATCGCCGCCGACGGAGTCGAAGCAGTAGAGATCGACTACGACCCTCTCCCAGTCGTCGTCGATCCGAAAAAGGCGCTACTGCCCGATGCACCGGTCTTACGCACTGATAAAAAGGACAAGAAAGACAATCATATCTGGCATTGGGAGTGGGGCAATCGCGAGGAGACCGATCAACTGTTCCGCGAGGCCGAGGTCACAGTTAAAGAAGACATCTACATTCCACGCATTCACGTTGCATCAATCGAAACCTGCGGTTGTGTCGCCCACTTCGACAAGGTCAGGGGAAAGCTGACAGTCTGGATGACCACGCAGGCGCCTCATGCTATTCGCACCGTTTTTGCACTCGTCGCCGGACACGTTGGACTCTCAGAAGAAAAAATTCAGATCATCTCGCCCGATATCGGAGGCGGATTTGGTGGCAAGGTGCCGGTTTATCCGGGATACGTGATCGCTGTCGCTGCCTCAGTGTTGACCGGTAAGCCGGTCAAATGGATCGAAGATCGAATGGAGAACCTGCAAGCAGATTCGTTCGCGCGCGATTATCACATCAGCGCCGAACTTGCCGGCAACAAAGACGGCAAGCTCACGGCACTGCGCATCAAGACCATCGCCGATCATGGCTACACTGACGCCGCGGCGAATCCCTCGAAGTTTCCTGCCGGACTCTTTCACGTATGCACCGGCTCTTACGATCTGAAAGCAGCACACGTCGAAGTCGATGGCGTTTATACGAATAAGCCGCCGGGTGGGATTGCGTATCGCTGTTCATTCCGCGTTACCGAGGCTGTGCACACCATCGAACGCATGGCAGATCTCATGGCCCACGAGCTGAAGATGGATCCGGCGGAGTTTCGCATCAAGAACTTCATCACACCGGAGCAGTTTCCGTATAAATCCGCACTCGGTTGGGAGTACGACAGTGGCAACTACGCGGGTGCTCTGCAACTGGCGATGAGCAAAATCGGATACACCGAGCTCAGGAAGGAGCAGGCTGAGAAACGCGCTCGCGGCGAGTTGATGGGAATTGGCATCAGCAGTTTCACGGAGATCGTCGGTGCTGGTCCATCAAAACACTTTGACATACTCGGTCTCAAGATGTTTGACAGCGCCGAGATCCGCGTTCACCCGACCGGAAAGGTTCTCGCTCGCTTCGGAACCAAGTCACAAGGGCAGGGCCACGAGACGACTTACGCGCAGATCGTCGCCGAAGAGCTCGGCTTTCCAGTTGACAACGTTCTGGTCGAAGAAGGCGACACAGATACCGCGCCCTACGGATTGGGAACATATGCGAGCCGGAGCACTCCGGTTGCAGCAGCGGCGTGTGCTGTCGCTTGCAGAAAAATTAAAGACAAGGCACGGAAGATTGCGGCATACCTGCTCGAGGCGCACGAGGATGATCTCGAATGGGAGACCGGTAAATTTTTCGTCAAAGGATCGCCCGATCGCGCGAAGACGATTCAGGAGATCTCGCTTGCGGCCTACACGAATCATCCGCCAGGAATGGAAGCCGGACTGGAAGCAGTTAATTACTACGATCCGCCGAATCTTACTTATCCATTCGGTAGCTACATCTGCGTCGTCGACATCGACAAGGGTACGGGCGAGGTTAAGGTTCGCCGCTTTGTCGCCGTCGACGATTGCGGCAACATCATTAATCCGATGATCGTCGAAGGTCAGATTCATGGTGGACTTACGATGGGACTTGGACCAGCACTTTATGAAGAGATCCAGTACGACGAGAGCGGAAACATGCTACAGGGCAGCTTCATGAATTACCTTCTGCCCACGGCTGTCGAGACGCCGAACTGGGAAACTGCCAATACCTGCACCCCTTCGCCACATCACCCGCTTGGAGCCAAAGGTGTTGGAGAGTCTGCTACCGTGGGTGCACCGGCCGCTATTGTGAACGCAGTAGTTGACGCGCTTTGGCATTTGGGTGTGAGACACATCGACATCCCGATCACGCCGGCGAAGGTGTGGAAGCTGTTGCGCGACGCGGGAGTAAAGGGTTAAGACAAATAGAGAAAATCGACAACAAATGCCTCGCAAGATTCGCGACCTCATAGCAGATCTTCAGTCGGCTGGTTTTGTTAACCGTGGCGGGAAGGGTTCTCATCGGAACTTCGTTCATCCAAAGGTCGTGAGGCCCCTGACTATTTCTGGTAATCTTGGGGACGACGCTAAGCATTATCAGGAGCGAGCCGTAAGGGCGGCCATAGAGGAGTCGAAGAAATGAAACCGAGTGCAAGATACGTAAAGATCGTTGAATGGTCAGACGAAGACCAGTGTTACGTCGGAAGTTGCCCGGGTTTATTTTATGGCGGTTGCCACGGTGCCGATGAAAAAGAAGTCTTTGCTGAGTTGTGTGAAATAGTTGACGAGACAATCCAACTATATCTAAGGGATGGAAAACCGCTACCCCTTCCCACCACTGGCAAGGATTACGCCAACAAGATATCTAAAATCGCGTAATCGGCTGAGGGCGGTTGTCCATGACATCCAGTGATTTTTTCGAACAAGCGGCTAGATTGCGAGCGCGGGAAGAGCCGTTTGTTTTAGCAACTGTTGTCGCCTACAAGAGTCCGCAGTCTGCCAAGCCGGGATCGAAGGCAATTATCAAAGCTGACGGCTCGCAAATTGGTTGGGTCGGGGGTGGCTGCGTGCAGCCAATCGTCTTGCGCGAAGCGAGAGAGGCGCTGCAAACAGGTAAGCCGAAACTTCTTACCATTAGTCCTGATGCGACAGCGGATGATTGGAAAGGAGTCGAGTCGTACCCGATGACGTGCGAAGGTGGCGGCTCGCTCGAGATTTATTTGGAGCCAGTCTTGCCGAAACCCCAACTTCTGATCGTCGGACGCTCTCCTGTTGCTCAAACAATCGCACATCTTGGACGGCTGCTCGATTTCAAGGTCGTTGTGGCTGACGCGGAGGCACGTCAGGAAGATTTTCCTGATGCGGAGTTGCTGCTGAACGATCTCGACGTCGTTCGCAATCACATCAATGAAGCGAGCTTCGTTGTCGTGGCTACGATGGGAAACAGTGACGAAGAAGGTTTGCTTTCCGTGATTGGCACGCGGCCCAGGTATCTCGGGTTGGTTGCGAGTGAAAAGAAGTCGAAAGCACTTTTCGAATACGCCCGTGCAAAAGGCGCAACGGAAGAAGACATTGCGACAGTGAAGTGTCCCGCCGGAGTCGAACTTGGCGGCGAGACATTACCGGAGATTGCTCTGAGTGTTGCGGCGGAGATCGTTCGTGTGCGTAGAACAAGTACTGAGCCAGCGGCTATGGCCAGCGTCGCAACGGATCCAATCTGCGGGATGACAGTCGATGTGCAAAATGCGAAATACACGTCAACCGTTAACACCGAGACGATCTACTTCTGCTGTCTCCGCTGCAAGGAGACGTTTGATCAGCCACAGATTACACAGATTGGCAAATGAGGAAGTTTATCTCGGGATTGATCCTGGGCGCGGGCGCTTCAAAGCGGCTTGGACCACCAAAGCAACTCCTGCCTTTCCGCGACACTACCATGCTCGGCTGGGTGGTGGCGCAGGCCCAGCGTGCTGCGGCCCTCGATGATCTGGTCGTCGTTCTCGGCCGTGCAGCAGATGAGATACGCGAGCGAGTGGATTTTAACGCGGCGCGCGTGGTCGAGAATCCAGTCTTTTCCGAAGGCTGTTCATCTTCATATCGTGCGGGCATCGCGGCGCTTGACCCGCAGTGCGAAGCGATCATGATCATCCTCGGCGATCAACCGGGAATCACTCCGGAGATCATCAATCAGCTCGCAGAAGGATGGCGCAAGGAAGAAGCACGGATTGCGCTCTGCTCGTATCGCGGGCGCAGAGGTCATCCGATGATCTTTGCCCAGTCAATGTTCGATCGGCTCGTTAATTTACACGGTGACAAAGCGGCATGGAAGTTAGTTGATGCCAACTCGGATTCGGTCCGGGAGGTCTACCTGGATCTTCAATTTCCTGACGACGTCAACACGCACGAGGATTTTGAACGACTCACATCCGCCGGCGAGAGTGTGAAAACAAATTGAGAAAAGAAGTACGACAGATCCAGCAGATGCTGGAAGAACAGGTTTACATTGCCGACGCCGCCGTTGCGACGGCCTTGTATTTGTCGATGGCGCTTGGTAAGCCGTTGCTGATCGAGGGACCGGCTGGTGTTGGAAAAACCGAGATTGCGAAGGCTTTAGCAATTGCTCTGGGCACGAAGCTCATCCGTCTCCAGTGCTACGAAGGTCTCGATGCCACAACCGCACTCTACGAATGGAACTATCCCAAGCAGTTACTGCATCTCAAACTGGCGGAATCGTCTGCTGCGTCAGAAGCTGAGAAAGAAGCGGCCATCTTCGGCGAGGCTTTTCTGTTGAAACGGCCTTTGCTGCAAGCTATCACCGAACGCGAGCGCGCGCCGGTCTTGTTGATTGACGAGATCGATCGGAGCGATGAAGAGTTTGAAGCATTTCTACTTGAAGTGCTATCGGATTATCAAGTGACCATTCCGGAGATTGGGACTATCAGGGCGACTCACCGGCCGCACGTTGTGCTCACCTCCAACCGTTCTCGCGATCTCTCTGACGCACTTAGACGCCGCTGTCTCTATCACTGGATTGACTATCCATCGTTAGAGAAGGAGCTCGAAATTGTGCGGGCAAAAATTCCGGCGATCGGAACGGAGCTTTCGCGGCGGCTCACAGGAGTTATACAAACCACCAGAACGATGGGTTTGTCGAAGATTCCCGGCGTTGCTGAAACGCTCGATTGGGCCAACGCGCTGGTGGCGTTGAACGCGACTGAGTTGAATGACGAGATTATGGCTGAGACGCTCGGATGTTTCTTGAAAGACGAGACTGACGTCGCAACGTTCAAGGCACAAATGACCGGATCGGAATCGGTGTAATCTGTGGATTCCATGTATGAAGATAGAGAACCTTGTCACCTTCTGCCGTGCGTTGAGAGAACGTGGCCTCTCTGTCACACCGGCGGAAGTCGTTACGGCAGCATCGGTGCTGCAAGTAATCGATACGAGCGATCGCGACGAGGTCTTCTTCAGTTTGCGAAGCATTCTCACCACGTCTGTTGACGACTTTCCCGCCTTTGAAGAGTTATTTGAAACGCTTTGGAGCCAGTCGCCGCGTAAGTTGGTCGAACGAGAATCGTTTTCCAATACTCCACTGCGTCCGCGAACTGTTTCGCACACTCGAGGTCTCGCGTTCTTTCTCGAACATTGGGCCCCTTCGCACCGCGCCGACACTCGGCCCGTTAACGTACCAGGCGCCGGCGAGCATGAGTCGCATGCTCAAAAAGACTTCAGTGAATTCAGTCACGAAGAGTTGGAGGAGATTTCCCGACTCGCCCGCCGCATCGTAAAGCGCCTCGCCAGTAAACCGAGTCGTCGCTGGCAACCGGTAACCCGTGGTCACAGGGTGAATTTGCGACGCTCACTGCGCCTGTCGTTAAAAACCGGAGGCGAGCTGATCGATCTCGCTTACAAACGCCGGCGGCCAAAACGTACCAAGCTGGTTGTAATCTGTGACGTGTCAGGATCGATGGACCTTTACAGTCGACTGTTGCTGCAATTCGTCTACGGACTGCAAAACAGCTTCGCAAAAGTTGAGTCGTTTGTTTTCGCGACTTCGCTATCGCGGATAACAGGCGAGCTAAAGAACAAAACGTACCGCCGCGCACTCGATCGTCTGTCAGCTAACGTTCAAGGCTGGTCAGGAGGAACTCGGATTGGTGCGAGTCTCGCAAGTTTCAATGTGCAATGGCTGCGGCGCATCGACAGGCGCACGGTGGTTATCATCTTGAGTGACGGATGGGATACCGGCGAACCAGAGCAACTTGCGAAAGCGCTCTCGCAGTTGAAAGACCGCGCCGGCAGACTGGTTTGGTTGAATCCACTCCTCGGCACCTCCGCTTATCAACCACTCACGCGCGGCATGCAGGTGGCGCTGCCTTTCATTAATGTATTTGCACCCGCTCACGATCTGGCGAGCTTGCGCGCGCTCGAACGGCATCTGGTGTTGTAGACGATGGAAGAACTGTTCGAAGACATTGAAAAGCTCGCTCGCGCCGAGAAGCGTGTGGCGATGGCGACGCTCGTAGCAACTCGCGGCACCAGCCCAAAGCGCGAAGGGGCGAAGATGTGGGTGGGCGAAGAAGGTCGGATTTTGGGATCGGTAACGATTGGTGGCTGCGTCGATGCACGTGTGATCGCAGAGTCGGAAAAGGTTCTGTCGTCATTCAAGCCGCAGTTGGTGGAGATGAAGTTGGCTGATGAAGATGCGTGGGAAATTGGGTTCTCGTGTGCCGGCGATCTGGATGTGTTAATTGAACCGCTCGATCTCAGCAGCCCAAAGGATAACGTGCTCGATCTGTATCGAGCAGTGCGCGCAGCAGTAGATAACGGCAAGCATGCAGTGCTGGTCACTCCGTTAAAGGAATCCAGTTTCAAACTGCTTGTACTCGAGGGCGGTGAAATCTCCGGAACGTTGGGCGCACCTGAGCTCGATCGTGAAGCGCAGACGGTTGCACTCGAGCTCGTTCGCAAACGCACATCGTGCACCGTTTCTCTTGCGGATTCCACGGCGGTCTTTTTTGAAGTGCATGGACCACCACCCACGTTGATCGTCTTTGGTGCGGGACATGTCGCCATGCCATTGATCAGTCTCGCACATGACCTCGGGTTGAAGACTGTTGTCGTGGATGGCCGTCCGCGCTTTGCTACCCGCGAGCGATTTCCGGATGTCGACGAGTTGCTCATCGGAATACCGTCGGAGATTGCTGAAACGCTCGCCTACACGTCTTCAACGTTCGTCGTGCTGACCGCTCACGATTACAAGTATGACCTTCCGGTATTGAGAGTGGTGTTGCCCGCGAAACCCGCATACGTCGGACTATTAGGCAGCGAGCGACGTGGAAAAGCGATCAAGGAGTTTCTGAAAGATGGCGGGATGGATGAGAGTTTGCTGGACCAGCTTCACGTACCGACCGGTTTGGATATCGGAGCTGACACCGCATCTGAAATCGCGTTGAGTATTCTGGCGGAAGCCGTGGCGATCAAATCCGGCCGGCAAGTCGCGTTCTTGAAAGATAGAAAGTAGTAAGCGATGGCTGCGCTCTACAGTGATACTCTTCTCGACCACTTCCGGCATCCGCGCAATTACGGCACTCTGCCCGGACCGACGATCAGCTTTGAAAGTTTCAATCCATTGTGTGGTGATCGAATCAGAATGGAAGTGAAACTTCAGGATACGATGGTGCAGGAAGCTCGTTTCAAAGGCGACGCGTGTGCGATCAGCACGGCTGCCGCGTCGCTACTCACGGAGCTCATCATCGGGGCCGACCTCGAAGAGGTTTCCGCTATTTCCGACGAGCGCCTCATCTCCGCGCTCGAAAGTGACATCAAGCCCTCCCGCCGGCAGTGCGCGCTCCTCCCTCTCGAAGCCCTCCGCGCGGGATTGAGGAATTACGGTCGTTGAACACGCGTTGTTGAATCCTTGCTTTGTCGAGAGTATATTTTTCGCCTCAGCCCATTGAGAATACTTCGCGCGCTAGCCCAGCGGCATTCCTCCACTGCCGGTAATCACCCTCCCAAAACAACAAGTCAAAGAAAGGAGCACTTCAATGATTAAGATTCATCGCATTGTTAAATGCACAACTGTAACTCTGCTCGCCGCGTTCGGATTCATCATGATTGTCTGGGCTCAAGGCAGAACAGCGCCGACCCCGACGCGAGACGGTAAGGATTCGGTGAGGGCTGTAAAACTCCGGCTCACGTTCGCGGCTGGTGACTCGGCCAACGTGACCGAAGTCGAAGGCGGCACGATCAAGATCGAGAAGGACGGAAAGAAACTGGCAATCACGCCGTACATACGCGACCAGGGACGGGTCGAGTTGCGAGTGTCTCAAGCGGTTCAGCGCGATGGCAGGGAAGTGATGGACGCGTTAGACACTCTGCTGGTTGACAAGAGCTTGACGAAACTCACCCGCGGTAATCTGCCGTTCAGCGTGCAGGTTCTCGACGCTGATAAGAGATTGCCGGCGGAAGTCCTCGCCGCGGCAGGCGCGACATGTTGCGCGCGGACCTGCAGCGGGACGCTGATCTGCGGTGTGTGCGTTTGTACGGATTGTGGAGTCTGCGCGACAGTCCACTGGTGTGACTGTAATCCTCCGGGACCGACGAGGAAGTGATCCGTCGTTTTACGATTCTGTATAGCCACAAAGAGGCACATAAGGCAGAAAAACCTTAGCACCTTTTGTCTTTTTTGTGCCTCTTCGTGGCTCAGTAGAGACCGAGTTGCCAGAAAAGGAAGGCCCAGATGTCGGTATAACGGTCGATAGTTCTGCTCGCGGCGCGGTTGCCGCGATGTCCAGCTTGCTTTTCTTCGCGCAGGAGGATCGGGTTTGTGGAAACGTTTGCCGCAAGCCACGCAGCGTGCATTTTGTAACCGTGCCAGGGAGCGACGCGATCGTCGTTGTCGGGAACGACGGTGAGTATTGCGGGCGCTTCGATGTTTTCTGGCAGCGTGTGATACGGACTGTATTGCATCAGGAAGTGGAGATCATTTGAGTCTTCGGGTGAACCGTAATCGGCGACCCAATGTTGTCCCCCGTGGGCCAGGTGAAAGCGGGCCATGTCGGTGACGGCGGCACCAGCGACAACTGCTTTCCACAGATCCGGACGCTGTACCGCAACCGCGTTGGCAGACAAACCACCGTTACTCCAGCCAAAACAACCCAACCTCGAAGCCTGCGTGTAACCCTGCGCAATCAGCCACTCTGCGGCGGCAATGAAGTCGTCGAAAACGTTCTGCTTATTCTCGCGCATGCCGGCTCGATGCCACTCTTCGCCAAACTCGCCGCCTCCTCTCGCATTGACTATTGCATAGATTCCGCCACGTTCAAGGAACGGAATCACGTGCGCCGTAAAGGTAGGCAGGAGGCTGACACCAAAGCCGCCATAACCATGAATCACCGCGGCATTCCTGCCGTTGCGCTCGATGCGTTTTTTATGAAGCAGGAACATCGGTACGCGGGTCTTGTCGCGCGATTCAAACCAGATCTGTTCGAGTTCAAACGCGTCCGGATCAAATGACATTTCACGCTGATGGTAGAGGTTACATTCCAGCCTTTCGAGGTCGATGCGATACACGGCTTTGGGCGTTAAGAATGACGAAAACGACATGAAGAGATCTTCCGACTCGGGCTCAGCACTCAGCGCGTTGATACTACCGATGCCCGGGAGTTCGATCTGCTTGACAAACCTTCCCGCTAGGTCATAGACGCCCAGCCGTGATGAGACGTTCTCGATAGTCTCGACGAATAGATAGTTTCCGGCTGTGGTCCAGGTGCCGAGCGGATACGATCCCTCAGGAATTACGGTAGTTAACTCGCCGGCGGCGAGCTTGATCGCTTTAAGTTGGCCCAACGGCGCCTGATGATTTGTCTGGATGTAGAGTGTGTTTCGATGAAGTGTGACGGCGCTGATAAATGCCTCGATCCCTTGAACGACAGGAAGAAAGCTGCGTTGCGGATCCTCGCGATCGAGAAGATACAGTTCTGAGCGCGGCGCGGCGCCCGACAGATCCTGGACCAGCACAACCAGATAGCGCCCGTCGGACGATAGCTGCGGATACGGCGTTTGCTCGCGCTTGAGAGACTCGCCAAACACGAGAGCGTCGTCGCGCCAATCGTCGCCAAGTTGATGGAAATACAGTTTGTGATGAAATCGCGCTTCTCCGGCAGGCGCGTCGCTGTGGCGGCGCGTGTAATAAAAGCCGCTCTTGTCAGGTAACCACGCAACTCGGTTCTTCGTGTGCCATGCATGCGCGACGGGATTTACCTCGCCTGGGGTAACGTCTGGCAGCACTTGTTTGCTGTCGACGTCCATTACATGCAGCGACATGCAAGAGCTTCCGGAGGAGCAGAGACGATACGCTATCAGCGAACCGTCGGGAGATGGGTGCAGGTCAGCCAGCGTGATCGTGCCATCGGAACTCAGCTCATTCGGATCGAGTAAGAGTTGCGGTGTGCCATCTGGTCCGTCCTGGTAATAAAGTGCCGAGAGCTCCTGATCCTCGAAACGCTGACGAAAGAAATATCGCTTTCCAGCTTTGGTGATGTTGCCCATTGCGCGCGTGCGCAACAACTCCTCCAAGCGACGACGGATACTCTCGCGAGCTGGCAGCGACGAGAGTTGGGCCATCGTGTACTCGTGCTGCGCAGACACCCACGTTCGCAAGTCTGGCGTGTCCTCTTCCATCCAGCGATAAGGATCGCTGATCCCGCGTCCAGGTTCATGCATGTCATTTACGGAAGCTTCTTATCCACCGCTCAACTTTTTCCGAGGTCTCGTCTACTGTGATTTCGGAAGTGTCCAAAAGAGTCATTGGCGGTTCTGTATGCGGCGCATTATTCAGCAACCAGCGATTGAATGCGACCTGCCGTTGAATGAATTCGTCCTTGTGGGAACCGCGCCACGCCGGACGATTTCCCAACCGTGAGGCCAGGATTTGATCGTCGCAAATCAAGGCCAGATAATGAAGCTCTGAGAAATAACGACGCTCGATACACTGCTCAAACTGAGTAGGCTCACCAACCCCACTCAAGACCACAGGTTTACCAGCCTGAGAAATGTTCTTGCACACGCGCAACCAGGTCTCTCGATAGTCGCGGTAATTGGTTTGAGGGTGATCGAATTCTGAGCGCCACAGAATATCGCTCTCCATAACCACTACATCTTTCATCTTGGCTACAAGCTTCAGACACACCGTTGACTTACCAACGCCGCTTGCGCCGGTGAGAATAAACAGTGGCAATCGGATAAACTCATATCGAAAGTTGCAGTTCGGGCAGATCGCTCCTTCGGGCACGACGACTTTGTCGGCGCGATAATCTCCGCAGTTGGGACAAACATTGAACATAATTCCTGAGGCAATAATATACTTAACACAGCCGACACCGATGGAGGAACCTCATGCCACGAAGCAGGATGCGCATCGATCATCAAGTGCCGATCACCTCGCCGCAGATGTTTTCCAGCCCGTACCTGGACATTCCGATTGATGCGAACGATCCGCGTGGTCGCGAGCCGCTGGTCCCGTTAGAGTCGGTTGGCGTCGCATACGAGAGTTACTATGCAAAGACCGACGGCAAGAATCCGCCGTTTGGCCGCGCGATCGAGGGCAGCCGAAAAGATATTTGGCTGCGAAAATCGGTGGCCGAAAAACTCGCCCGCGTCAACGAGCTGCTCCGGCCGTTCCGGGCAGAGTTGTTCGTGCTCGATGGTCATCGTACAGTTGCCTGCCAGCAAGGCTTGTGGAACTTCTTTTACACAAGAGCGAAACAGCAGAATCCAAGCGGCACCGATCAAGAACACCGGGCCAACGCAAGGCAGTTCATAGTCGATCCAGCGGCTTTCGACAAGGCCGATTCCCGAACGTGGCCCGCGCACACCAACGGCGCGGCAATCGATCTGACGCTGCGAGATTCCGTAACCAGGGAACTGCTCGACATGGGCGCGAACTTCGAACAGGACACTGAAGCAAGCATCGGCGATTATTTTGAACGACAACTCGCAGCCGGACATATTGACGAAAGCGATGTTCGGCTACAAAACCGGCGACTGTTGAATTGGGCCATGACGCGTGAAGGACTGCTTAACGAAACGGCGAAGGTCTTCTGGCACTACGACTGGGGCAACCAGATATACGTGAGAGCCAGTCGAGCGTTTCTCCAGAATCCGCCACAGGCAGCGTGGTACGGTTATATTGAGCCTGCCGTAAAATAAATGAGTGACTTTGAAACCACTTCTTTGTACCGCATCAGTGAGCTGCCGCTTGACGCGGAGGCAGAGATCTTTCGCCACTATCCCGCCTTTAAGCTCGGCGTCACCGAGAGCGTTCGCCATTACGCCCGGCTAATGTTTCCTCTGGTAAAAGAAATAATCGCAAGTGACTCGAAACATACCGACTGGATATTGACGGCACCCGCGATGACGGCCCACACACCCGCTGCCGCGAACTTGTTGTGTTGGGAGCTGTTTGATTTGTGCGCTTCGAAAGAGCTTTCGTTATGCGAGATCAAGCACGACAGTGAGTCGAACACTTCGATAGATTGGAAGGATCCGAACAAGTCGCTGGACTATGCGAGGCTCGAGTTCGCAGACCGCCTGACAGAACACGAGCGATTGGGCCAGCGACTGATCCACAACTCCGATTTTCACGGGCGCCCGATCTTGTTCGTCAACGACGTCTGCGTCACCGGCGCACAACAGCGAGCAATGCAACAGTACTTTGAACATGCGGAAGCCGCGTGCGTCAGGTGGTTGTATGTAATTGTCGTCGATCCGGAAATCGGCAGGACCAAGCCGGAAATCGAATGGCAAATCAATTTCGCACCGTTTGAGGATCTGTTACGAATGGTGTCGCGAGAAGAGATTCAATTCACTGGCAAGTGCGTGCAAAGGCTGATGCACTTAAGCATCGCGGAGCTCGATCAAGTCCTGCGAGCGCTCAGTGAGGAGCGCAGAACACGTCTGTTGGAACTAGCAGTACTGAATGGTTTTCAAATTCTGAACGGCTTTCACGAGCAGATGGAACTGCTCCGGTCCTACGTCTCAAAGAGCTAGCCACAAAAAAGCACATAAGGAACAAAAGCCTTGACTCTTTCTTGTGTGTTTTGTGCTTCTTTGTGGCTAAAAAGTTGTGGATCTTTGTGGCTAAGAAGAATGTCATGAGTGACCACGCTAGTCTCACAGAATACAAACACCAACTAGCCGCATCTTTCGACATCCGAGTCGATTACGATGATGAGTACACCGTCAGTCGCGCGACGCGATTACTGGAACTAGCCGAACTAAGGAGTGGCGACTCAGTATTGGATCTTGCGACAGGCACAGGGATCGTTGCGATCGACGCCGCGCGCGCAGTCGGTGCTAACGGGAAGGTGATCGGCGTAGATATTTCTTCAGGAATGCTCGACCAGGCGCGAAAGAAAATAAGTGCCGAGGGTTTGCGAAATGTCGAACTGATCGAAGCGGACGTTGAGAAATTCAATTTCGAGCCCGAGAGTTTCGACGTGATTCTGTGTTCTTCCGCGTTGATGTGGATGAGCGATATTCCAGGTACGCTTCGCAACTGTCGAAAATGGCTGAAAACCGGAGGGCTGCTTGCATTTTCCTGCTACTCCGAATCGTCCTTCACGATTCCTCTTTACGTTAGGGCTTGCGCCAGGTTTGGTATCGCTTTACCTAATTGCAATGAACCGCTGGGCACACATGAAAGATGTCGCGCGTTATTACGAGATGCAGGTTTTGACAAGATCGACATTCGCACCGAGCAGTTCGGAAGCTACCTTGATCCGAACGAGGTCAAGTGGAAATGGAACGGCGAACCGAATTGGATCGATCCAAGAGGGAATCCGTTGACGGGATTGTCGTCCGAACAACTTGACGAAATAAGAGCCGCTTACGAGTCGGAGATTGATGCTCTCACTACCGAGCAAGGCTTTTGGCACGAGATCACAATGTTTCTGGTTTCAGCACTCCGCGACGATTTGAGCGTATTCCTCGCGCCGCAAGTTGCTGGCTCTCGAAACTTGCCTGGGATGTAAACGATAGTGCAACTCGACTGTCGGCAAATTGTGAATCTTCAGACCCGCCTGGACCATTTTTAACCAGAGGCCAAGATCCTGAGCGACGCGATAATCAGGATAGCCGCCCAGCTTCATGACTTCACGACGCCTGAACATTACAGTGGGGTGGTTGAGAAACCAGATTTCCGAAGTGTTCCGTTGATGTTTGATGAACTCGTCTGTCACCTGCTCCGGATGCTCAGTTGGTGGGAATTGTTGATTGGTTTTTCCATCGATGTACTGGAGTTGAGTGCCGAGCACGGTCACGTCAGGGTGTGCCTGCATGTAGGCGAATTGTCGCTGCAAACGCGTCAGCATCATCTTGTCGTCGGCGTCCATCCGCGCCACCAACTTTCCCCGACATCGGCTCAGTCCCACGTTGAGAGCAGTAGCAATGCCTTGGTTTGAATCCAATCGTATGAGGACGACTCTGGGATCACTGGCGATGCGATCGATTTCTGCGATTGTTTCGGCTGCTCTGGATCCATCATCCACGAGCACAAGCTCCCATGCGCGGAACGTTTGATCCTTTATCGACTCCCAACACTCCGCCAGGTACGCCGCCGGCGTATCGAAGACCGGTATCAAAATCGAAACCTTACACCGAAGAGCTGCCGAGAAGCGGGCAGTATGAGTAGCAGCATGTTTATGCACGTCGTGTTCGTTAACCACCCATTTGCGCGCCTTCTTCCCTAGCCTGGAACGTGCGTTCGCGTCATCCAACTCGCGAAGTCGGGCGAGAAGATCGGTATCCTTGCTCGCATACAACGGCAGATCACCACAGTTGTACTTAAGCCCGGGAAGGTCTCGTGCGATCACCGGCAACCCCGTCGCCATCGCCTCTAGCGCCGCGTAAGAACCGGTTTCACCATGGGCAGCATCTGTGGGAATCAGCACTGCGTCCAGCTCGCGCAGGGCCGCTGGCATCTGGCCCGGCGTCACGTCACCTGCAAACTCGACCCACGACAGCTTCGCGAACTTTCGGCGCACGAATCGCTGATAGCCATTATCGAGTCCATGCCCGATGAAGCGGATTCGCCACGGACCCGCTTCCCAAGCCAGAAGTGCTTTGATGAATGAACGTGGAACTTTTTCCTCGTGCAGACGGCCCACAATCCCGCAGACGAGGCCGGCGTGCTTCCGTTTGAGTGGATGAAACTGACGAGTATCGACTTGCAGCGGCAACACTTTGAGCGACAATCGCCGCCAGCGCGAATGAATTTCGTGTGAGTCAAAATTCGAGAACACCGTAACGGGCTTCGAATGTCTTGGCGGCAACTTTCGCAGGGAATTCGTGCAATGCAAGATCCAGACTTGAGGGCATCTGGTTCTGATCCCATTCTTACTAGTGGGTTCGTGATGAACCAGCAGATCCGGCTTCAGCGTTTTAATCAGATCGAAGGCTTGCAATTTTCGCAACTTGGAATGGACCGTAGCTCCGGCGAACTTAAATGGCCCGCGTTCGCCTCTCGTGAGGATGTGCGTATCCCAGAGGTGCGCTTCGCGCGAACACCAAAGGTCGAGCATGCGTTGAGCGCCACCGACGGTAAGGTCCCACGGCATGAGATGGATCAATCGTGGACGACCGTCTCGTGGCCAAAGTTCTGCTGGATGTTTCTTACGAGTTTGTTTCCCCACTGCTCTTCCACCGGCCATTCTGGAAAACTGGCGTTTTCAATCCTTCCCATTCCACCATCCGCACGATGCACAACCGATCTGATGGCTTCGACCCATTTATCGATCAGTGGCCTCAGCAACACCTCGTACTTGGTCCAAACGGGCCAGGAGTCAGGGTAGATGTAAATCAGTTCTGACCATAGACTATAAAGCTGTGCACGCTCGCTTGTCGTCAGGGGTACCGGCAGTGCGTTGGGAAATGCCTGCAAACCATGATGACCGCCAACCTGTTGATACACAGTGGCCACACCCTCACTGATCGACTCGGCGGCAGCCAACCCAAAGCCTTCCGTGATACTCGGCAGAACCGTACATGCAGCATTGCGCACTGCGACGAGCAATTCATCCTGCGTGAGCCAGGGCAACCAGTAAATGGAAGTGCTTCGAGACAAATCCTCTGACATTGCTCGCTGCCCAGGTGGCTGCACCGCCACACACGCGATGTTATCGGCTCGCAGTCGTTCGGCGATTGCCGCGAAGATGCCAACACCCTTGTCGATCGACGGCCGGCAAGGGAAAAGAACATACGGTGAGGGCACGTTTTTCAGCTCCTCCAGGTTTGAACTGGGAATGAGTTTACTTTGCGAATTCTCCGGAAGACAGCCCATGGATTCGACTGTCAGCAGTCGATGTTCGTCTGATGCAAGCAGGAGTGCTTTCTGCAATTCTTTGAGCCGGTCAGGCCATTCAAACTCTCGCGCATCCTTTAGAATGCCCGCGCTCGTAACGACGATATCGGCCGTCATGACGGCAGAGGCGAGCAAGGATCGCGATGGAAGGAGCTGGCGGTGTTCTTTCGACAAGTCAGTGATTGGTGGATCGTAAAGGCTATGAAGCCAAAAAACTGATGGCTCTGAGGATCGCTTTCTGCTCCGCAGGATGACGAACATCGCGCCTTCGTCGCTATGTGCGATGACGCAGTCTGATCCTGCCATCTGTTCGACCGCCTCAAGCGCAGCGCGACAAAACTCACCACATTGCATCACTCGAGAACCACGACGAAGCTCGGGTTGCATTTTCAGAGGGATCGGCATCAGCAACGGTGTCAGATCGTTTCTGTTCGGACGAGTGTCCAGCCAATCCGGTAACAGAACTCTGGTTTCGATCCCCAGCCCCGTAAACTGATTAGCCAGACGTCGAATTGCGTAGGCGGTGCCGCCCCGTGTGTGAAAGGGATCTAACTCCCAGGAGATCATGGTTACGGATTTCACGGGAATATGCTGCGGATCGAGGCGAGGGAGGTTAGTCCACAGATTACACAGATTGAATTCGTGTAATCTGTGGTTTTACTTGTTCTCTAATCCAGGTCAAAGTAGTTTTTGGCCCGCGCGGCCTCCGGCAGTTCTCCCGGTTGCAGAGGCTCGTCGATAACCTCGACGCGGAAGTTTTCTTCTAACGGCGCATTCCAGATACGCGTTGAGAGGTTCACCTTGAAGATGCGGAACGATCTGATGTCTTCCTTGGTTGTCTCGTTGGTTTCGAGGCGGTCGGAGAGTTCGTAGAACTCGCGCGGCACGAAATCCGCGCGCAGGTTGATGTTCGCAGTCTTCTCGCCGTCGCTGACCCACCATTCATATTTCATCTTGCTGTTGCACTTCATCTCGCAGCCCTCGGCGACGATGGTCTTGTAGCGATCGCGGCTGGCGGCGCCCGTAATATAGTCAATGGTATCTTTGACCCCTGGACCGGGATGACCAGTGACGATATAAAGGTTATCGCGGGACCACAGATCATCCTTCGAGAGAGCTTGCGCAGCCGCTTGCATGGCGCGGAAGCCGACCGCGGTTCCCCACCACAGCGATCCCGGGTGTTGACAGATGGCGCCGTCATAATCCAACTCCAGAACCTGGCCCTGGTCCTTAATGCGAATCGTGACGCCCTCGGCCGCTTTGATTCCGTTGCTTGACATTCGATCTTCCTCCGCTCTTTGTGCCTTTTTGTGGCTCTAAATTTGTGCCTTTTTGTGTTAACAGATGCGTGGCAACTGTTCGCCGACGAGCATGTCGACGATGCGACGCCCGCCGAAAACGGTCTGCATCACGACACGCCCCGCTCGGTGATCGGTCACTTCGCCGATCCTCGCAGCTTCTTCACCAAGAGGATGTGACTTCAACGCCGCCAGTGCAGTTTCAGCATCTTCCGCCGGTACAACGCAGACGATCTTTCCTTCATTGGCGAGATAGAGTGGATCCAGACCCAGTATCTCGCAGAAGCCTTTGACCTCGCTGCGGATCGGCGTGCGGTCTTCGTAGATCTCGATGCCGACCTGCGACGCCTCGGCGATTTCGTTCAAGACAGTCGCGAGTCCTCCGCGAGTGGCATCACGCAGAAAGCGAGTGTTAGGAACCGCTGACAACAACGTATCAACCAGACCATGCAGGTAAGCACAATCACTCTCGATCGGTGTGGTCAACGCCATGTCTCCTCGCGCATTGAGGATCGCTGCGCCGTGATCGCCCAATAGTCCATTGACGAGGATCACGTCTCCGGGTTGCGCTTTGTCGACGCCCAGATCGACGCCTGTGCGAATGACGCCAACGCCGGTAGTGTTTATGAACAGCTTGTCACACGCTCCGCGTTCGACAACCTTGGTGTCGCCGGTAACCACTTTTACGCCCGCGTCCTGAGCGGTCGCCGCCATGGTCCTGGCGACCATGCGCAAAGTTTCGACTGACAAGCCTTCTTCGATAATCACCGAACACGACAAGTAGAGTGGTATCGCGCCACCCACCGCAAGGTCGTTGATCGTTCCACAGATTGCCAGCTTGCCTATATTCCCACCTGGGAACTCGAGCGGCTTGACGACGTACGCATCGGTGGTAAACGCGAGTCGATCGCCAAGTGCCGTCAGGTCCGCCAGACTGATCCGCGCCTGGTCTTCCAGCGGCGCTAGAGTTTCGTTATCAAACGCATCGATGAAGATGTCGTCGATCAAATCGTGCATAGCCTTGCCGCCGCCGCCGTGGGCCAACGTGATAGTTGGAACCTTCACTTTGCCGCGGCGTCTTGGATGACCGTTCCTTGTGCTCAATTCTGCAACGCTACTCATGCCATCTCCTCAACCAAAGCCCTCGTATCGTGAATCTTTTCTATGTCGCCGTATTGATAGTAAGCAGAGCAGGCGCCCTCCGATGAAACCATCAGCGCGCCCAGCGGTGTCTCTGGAGTGCACTCTCTACCGAAGACTTTGCAGTCCCATGGCTTGATCACACCCTTCAGCACTTCGCCGCATTGACATGATTTGGGATCTGCAATCTTGAGAGCCGGCACGGAGAATCTGCGCTCCGCATCGAACTCCGCAAACTCTTCGCGGATGCGAACTCCTGAGTGATCGATCGACCCGAGACCACGCCATTCGAAGAACTCCCTCAACTCGAAAACCTGGCCGATCGCATCCAGCGCGACGGTGTTGCCGCCGTTGGGCACCACGCGTTTGTATTGGTTTTCGATCTCGGTACGACCTTCGGCGACCTGTTTGAGGACCATCCAAATCCCGTGGAGGATGTCGAGCGGCTCGAAGCCCGCGATCACCAACGGCTTTTTGTAATACTCGGCGATAAAACGATACGACGAGCTGCCGATGACCATGCTGACGTGGCCCGGACCGAGAAATCCGTCCAAGTGCAGATCCGGCGAGTCGAGGATCGCTTTGATCGTGGGAATGATCGTGATGTGATTACAGAAGAGTGCAAAATTCTTGACGCCTTCTTTTCTTGCTCGCAGCACAGTGAGTGCGGTGCTCGGCATCGTCGTCTCGAAGCCCAAGGCGAAAAAGACGACCGGCCTGTTCGGGTTCTCCTTCGCGATGCGCAAAGCGTCGAGAGGCGAGTAGACCATTCGCACGTCGGCGCCGTTCGCTTTCGCCTGGAGCAAGCTCTCTTTCGATCCGGGCACTCGCATCGCATCGCCGAACGTCGTGAAGATCATGCCCGGCATGTGGGCCAGTGCGACGCAGTCGTCGACACGTCCCATTGGTAACACACAAACCGGGCAGCCGGGGCCGTGGATCAACTCGATACCGTCGGGCAGCATTGTCTCCACACCATATCGGAAGATGGCGTGCGTGTGCCCTCCGCAAACTTCCATGATGTATACCGGGCTGGTGCTGGTGCGTTCCTTCTGAATTTGGGGCACGAGGACGCGGATTTCTTCGAGTAGAAATCGCGCTTTCTCCGGATCTCGGAATTCGTCAACGTATTTCATTTTGTTTTCTTTCTTGTGTGTCGTTTAGCGATCATGCCGTAACGGCCAGTGAACCGCGATTGTCGGCCAGCAGTGTGTGGACCAGGTCCCAGAGAATGTGGTAGATGATCACGTGACATTCCTGCACGCGATGAATGCTGTCGGTTTCGACCACGAGGCAGTGGTCCAATCCGATCTTTGCCATCTCGCCACCGCTCATCCCAGCCAGGCCGACGGTTGTTACACCCATTTCCTTTGCTTTCAAAAAAGCTTTCACGAGATTGTCTGAGTTTCCACTGGTCGAGAGACCTACCAAGCCGTCGCCCGCGCGCGCCTGCGCGATCACTTGTCGAACGAAGACGTGCTGGAAGCCGACGTCGTTGGCCACAGCGCTCATCATCGTTCGATCGGCAGTCAGATCGATCGCGGTCAGCGCAACGCGCCCGGCCGTGATCGGGTGCAGAAACTCGACGGCGACGTGCGCGGCATCGCAGCTCGAGCCACCGTTTCCCATCGTAAAGAGCCGGCCGTTACGACGATAAACATCGGCAATCGCTCCGGCAGCAGCGACGACCTTCTGCGCATTCGTGGCGAAAAAGTCGTCGATCACCTTGTGATGATGAGCTGCCTTTTGTGCCACTGACTCGAGCAAGGCAGAATTCATCGAAGACGGATCTTGCTTCTTGCCGTGCAGGAACGGGTAAAGCCTCGCCAGGTTTGGATCTTCTGCAACACTCATTACGTTTGCGCTGCGACTTCCGGCAACGGGGTTGTAGGTGGACTCGACGCTGATTCCTGCATCGCGAGAAGTTCCGCCTGCACCTCACCGAGTTCCCGTAGAACCTTCAACGTGGCCTCTGCTTCTTGTTCGTTGATTAAGCTCATCGCGAAACCGACATGGACCAAAACCCAGTGACCGACACATCGTTCAAGTGGATGGTAATCGTCAACCACACACTCCAAGCTGACTTCTCGTTGGACGCCACTAACGTCGACGAGCGCCATCTGCCGCTTGGTGTCGGTGACCTTTACTATTTGCCCAGGAATTCCAAGACACATTGCTTACTCCTTAATTTGATTGCAGTCCGCGGACGCCTCTTTGGAGTGCGGCGGCTTGACGCCGCCTTGTTATTGATCGCTTGATCGATACTAAAGCGGTGCCAAGGCACCGCACTCCAAGGAGACGCCCAAATGGCGCGCTGCCGCGATCGCGGCTTGGCCTAGCGCCAGGCCTCCGTCGTTACTTGGGACTTTTGCGTGTAAGAGACAACTTAGACCATCTGCCCCGAGTAATCGCAGTAGTTCTTCTAACAAGAGCTTGTTCTGGAAACAGCCGCCGCTCAGAACTACCGTGTTCAGCGACATGCCGTTGACGGTCGTGTGCCGGATGCGTGCGACCATGTCGCGAATCGCTCTGGCGAGTCCGAGATGGAAGCGAAGAGCCATCTGAGCCACCGGAGTCTGTCGATCAAGATCTTCCAGCAGCGCCTGCCACATCGGTAACGATTCAAGGTGGAGCAGGCCGGTCGCGTGCTCGGTGATCGCGAAGGCATATGGCTCGTCGTTCGACGGTCGCGACGTCTCGGCCAGCGCTTCCAATTCCATCGCGCCCTGACCTTCGAAGAGAGCGTGGTCGGCGCACAGTCCCACAGCGGCCGCAACCGCATCGAAAAGTCGACCACACGAACTGGCCAACGGCACGTTGAGTCGGGTTTCCAGCATGCGATCGATCGTCGGCAAGGGCTTCGTGATCAAGTAACGATGGAGTTCAAGTGTGGAAAATGTTTCGACGAACCTGGACCAACCCATCCCAGCGACCAGATGCGCATACGTGTTACGCCACGGTTCGAGGATGGCCTGGACGCCGCCCACCATCGCGACAGGCTTGAAGGCACCAACGCGCCGATAGCCAAAATAATCGGCCAGCAGAAACTCACCGCCCCAGATCGTGCCATCCTCGCCAAAGCCTAAACCGTCAAGCGCGATACCAAGCACGGGCGGAGCATCCATTGCGACGCCGTTTTCAACCATGCAACTCGCGATGTGCGCGTGATGATGCTGAACTTCGACAAGAGGTAATCTGTCATCGGCTGCACGTTGTTTGGCGAGTTTGGCGGAAAGATATTCCGGGTGCATATCCGCAACCAACACGCGCGGCCGGTGATCGTAAATGCGCGAATAGAGTTGCAGGTTCTTTTGGTAATCCTCGAACGTCGAAACGTCCTCGAGATCGCCCTGGTGCTGCGAGAGAATCGCGGCACCATCTTTCACGACGCAGAAAGTGGACTTCAACTCGCCGCCAAAAGCCAGAAGATCGGGTGCGCCTTCGAAGCCAGGCGGCAACGGCAGAGCACTCGGCGCGTAACCACGCGCACGGCGAATCAACGATGGTCTACCGGCGACGATCCGCACGACTGAATCATCGATCCTGTTCGCGATCTCACGATCGTGCATCAACATTGCGTCGGCAATGCCGCGCAGCCCGTTCCGCGCGCGATCGAGACTCGTAACCTGCGGTTCGTCGGAGATGTTGCCGCTTGTCATGACGAGTGGTCGATTGATCTGGCGCGTGATCAATAAGTGCAGCGGCGTATAAGGCAGCATGAAGCCGATCGAATTCAGACCGGGTGCGATTCCGTCGGGCAACTTCTCGAGACCATTAGCTCGGACCAATACGATCGGAGCTTCTGGACTTTGTAACAAGTCCGCCTCGCCGGGAGTCAGGTTGCAGTAGCGGCGAATCGTGTCGAGGTCCCTGGCCATCAGTGCAAACGGTTTGCCGTACCGGTGCTTGCGCTGGCGCAATCGCTGGACGGCTTCGGCGTTGGTCGCATCGCAGGCCAGGTGAAAGCCGCCGAGGCCTCGAATCGCTACGATCGCACCGCGCTTTAGCAGCTCGATCGCAGAATCGAGCGCGGTCGTCGTTCTGGCATGATTCGACGTCGCGCTCTGTTCCAGCCAGATCGACGGCCCACACGCGGGGCAGGCGATCGGCTGCGCGTGAAAGCGGCGATCGGCGGGCTGCAAATATTCGTTGTTACACGACGCGCACATCGGAAAATCTGACATCGTCGTGTTGACGCGATCGTACGGAACCTCTTTCACGATCGAGAAGCGTGGTCCACAGTGCGTGCAGTTCGCGAATGGATAACCGTAGCGCCTTTCGTTCGGATCAAGTATTTCTACTCGGCAAGCTGCGCAAGTCGCAGCATCGGGAGTGACGCGCGTGCAGTTCTCGCCACTTACACTTTCGGCAATGCGAAAGTCCTCAAAGTCGAGCAGGTTCAAGACCTGCGTCTCGACATTCTCGATATGCGACAGGGGAGGTGCTTCCGTGTGCAAGCGAGTAAGAAACTGCGAGATAGCGCCAGAATTTCCGGTGGTGCGAATCAATACTCCAAAGCCGTCATTAAAAACTTCGCCAACCAGTCCCTCGTCGCAGGCCAGGCGCCAGACCGTTGGCCGAAAGCCAACGCCCTGAACTGTTCCTCGAACACGGATTTCGACTGTTTGCCGAATGTCCATCAGAGGTTTTGCCTCAAAGGTATGATTGCTGCAAAGAAGCACAAAATGCGCAAATGATTCATGCTGCCTGCGTCGCTAAAGAATCGATAGCGGCTTTTAGACGGCGACCGACTCGGACTCGCGTCTCCTTAAGATTCTCCAACAGCGGCACAACCACTCGAACGACTTGCAGCGGTGATTCGGGCGGCGTAAACACAACGCGATAGATCGGTTCTTGCACTACACGACGCAATCGCTCGATCACAGCATCAAGCTTCTGCTGCAAGTCGCCTCCAACGGCGACGTCGGGAATGTCGGTGAACAACACTTGCTGTCGCGAATCGCTGACGCCCAGCATGTGTTGCCGCACGAGTTTCGCTTCTCGTTGTTGAGCATCCAATGCTGTCGCTTCGGACGTTGGTACCTTCCGCCCGCCGTGAATGAAAGCCACGCGACTCTGCGCCGCCTCGGTCACAGCGCGAACGAGCGCCCGGTCACGATTCAGATCGCATGCCCAACCTCCGTTGAATGTCTTACGGCTGGGACTGTTCAAATCGAACACGAACGCGGCGAAGAACGGCATCCCGTAGTCGTTAGGAATAGTGCGAACTTTCAACTGCAAGCGATTCCGCTCAGCGCGCTCGATGATCTCACGCACCTCATCCGGCAGACTTGCCGACTCGACTAACTTTGACGCGGAGCGAACAAATTCAAACGACCAGATGTCGCGTTCGATCAGTTCCAACAGACCCTGAATGGTTGCTTCAAGAAGCGCGTTGCCGGATGCCAATCCATTGGTCGACGATCCGAAGAGCGATTGCCCAACATCCGCCGCCGGATAAAAGACGAGCTCAGCGGGAATCGAACATTCAGCTCCACTCTCAAGATCCTGAGCCGATGCAAGCAACAACGAACCATCGAGATCGACTTCACGCTGAAGCAGCGGAACGAAATTAAGGATCGCATCGTCTGCACGCTCATGGCCGGCGACGTCTCTTGCCGATCCCCAGTGGGTTGAAACACCGCCTATGCCCGGTTCGGCGAAATAAAACTCCAGGGCCTCCATGTAGGCCCCGACTTCCGCATCGACACGGCGCAAACCTTTGCCAAAAGTGAAAGCCTCACCGCGCGCCTGCGGTCTGACACTTACAAATACCGGCACGCCGAGGACATCGAGATTGGTAATCTCCGTCACCTCGCTTATGCCAGCAGTCGCGGCCCACTGCTTGGCATATAGCAAGGTCGTCTCGGGAGCTAAACTGCGCATGCTTCGAGCACTGCTTGAAGTCGAGTGCGATTAGAGGGAATGGACACCTACGCGAGCCGCGATTTAGAGTTCCCTCGCGTTAGTGCGCGTTGTCATTTCACCAATCGCCGTTGGCATGGTAGAACTCCGAAGGCGATTGGCGGATGGAAGTAAAAAGGTCAGCCGTCTACATCACCATCGTCGTCGCCGCAATGGGCGCCCAACGCTGCTGTTCCGCAAAAGCCGTCGACATCTCCATCGTCATCGCCACAGTGGGCGCCGGTCGCTAAGGAACGATTACCCAACAGACGTGAAAATCGCGCGAGGGATTCCCCATTGAACGTAATCGAAACTGTGTTCTTCGTCATAGTCTTCTCCTTAATATTAAGGTCATCGGTAAGGACGCCATGTACCACTTAAGGCTGTCGTTTACGTGCACATCAACGGATTGAGCTAAAACCGCTGTTACCGCCTTGATTGGAGCGAAAGTTGGACCTCGAAGCTCCTCTTCATGTCTTCGTAAGGTGTGACTCAGCTAGGAAACGAAAAGGAGCTGTTTTGGAGCGGGCGGGAGTTTATCACATCCAAGAATACTTGCAATAGTTTTGGAATAAGTGCTCCTTTATGCCTCTTTGCTGCTAATTTTTTTAAGGATGTGAGCCGCTGGAATATACGATCGTGCCCACATGTTCGCCATTCAGCGCGGCTGCTATTCGATCCGGATGGCGGCCATTGATTATCTGGAATGATCGTAACAGCCTCGAATTCTCCAACAAGTCGAGTAGGATGCGTTCGAACGGAAGAGATTCGAACTGACGCTGCTTGAGTTCAGCGCTGTCAATCTCGCTAATGAAATCAGCACTTGAATGGATCCTTGGGTCTCGATCGTAAAGCCCATCAACGTCCTTCACCAGCGTGAGTGACTTGCACCCAAAACATTCGGCGAGCAGAAACGATCCAGCATCCGTACGGTGTGGCGGTATTCGACCGACCGCGGGCGGATGCTCCCAAAGTGAGTACGGCGGCACACCATTGAAGATTACGCCAGGGGCGCTGGCAATGAACAAAGGCAACAAGTGGCCCAGGATGTCCGGCGGGATCGCAACGACACCGTGAGGCGCCAGTAACGTGCCGAGGATGTGTGCGTTTCCCAGAGCATCAGCCATCGCCAACTGCGCGAGCGCTCCGGTGGGAAGGCCGAGATCAATTCCGATTGAGAGAACATGCCGGCTTCTTATACCGCCGCCAGCGCCGATGATCAGTTTTTTCGTTTGCAGGCAATTCGCCAGGGCGTCGATCACTGGATACACCACGGCTCGCCCAGCATCGATGATCGATCGACCACCAATTTTGATCACGTGCGCTTCGGGAAGCATGCTGAAGACCGGTGTCTCAGTAGACTTTTGGACGTCTTTGTCCAGAAGACTTTCACGCATTAGCATCGAAGTAACGTGGTGACGACCATCGTTCATTTCAGGACTTTCCTCGCTGCCAAAATTGTCGACCGCCTTTTGTGCTTTTTTGTGGTAACCATTAATCAGCCGTGATGATTGTGCCGACTTGCTCACCATTCAACGCTCGCGTCAGGTTACCGCGCTCGAGGCCATTGATGATCTGGACCGAGCGTCGATGAGTAGCGTTTTTCATCAAGTCGAGCACGCCGCGCTCGATAACCACATCCTGAAGGTCGAGCTGCTCGAGCTCTGAGACCGTAATCCTGCCAATGAACTTGGCTGTTCGATCTTTTTTGGGATCGGCAGTGTACAAACCCTTCTCGTCCTTAACGAAGATCATTGACCTCGCACCAAAGACCTCGCTAACGAGATAACTGCCTGTGTCTGTGCGGTGCGGCGGGATGCGGCCGAGGGCGGGATTTTTCTGCCAGTAAATATAAGGAGGCATGCCGAAGAAGATCACCGCGCCGCGCTCAGCGAGATAGTGCGGAAGCTGCGCAAACTGCGCCGGCTCGATAAAAGGAATGCCGTTCTTGCTAAGAAGAAAGTTGAGCATGCGAGCGTTTTGCATACTCACGAAAGTTCCAAGCACACTCAGCACGCCCGTCGGAAGGCCCAGGTCGAGGCCCACGCTGTAAGCATGCCTCGCTCTCGTACCTGCACCTGTTCCGATGATCATCTTGTGCCGACCGAGGTTTTCTACGATCTCTTCGATCATCGGAAACACTGCGGCGCGTCCGCGATCGATGAAACTCTGACCGCCGACTTTGATGACATTTGCTTCAGGAAGTATTTGGACTGCGCTCGGCCCGTCTGTCTGAGCCATTAATGCTCGCTCGTCCAGCGAGCCGGTGAGCAGTGATTTGCCAAGTTCGGTAAGAAGAGTGCTTTCCATAGCTTTGACTCTCGTTAACGCTGAGGATCAGGTATGTGCGGATCCGTGGTGACCTAAATTTAAGCTTCTTTATCCACAGATGACACAGATTCTATTAAATCAATCTGTGGATACTGGTATGCGTAAAGATCTCAGAACGTAAGTTTCTTCAGACTCAAAGCCTCGATCCAACCCGCCGAATACTTGTTCCGCCCAACTTTCCAACTCATTCAGGATCTCGTCGCGGATTTCGCTCGGCACTTTTACACCACCTAAACCAGTAAGGCAACGCCATGAATCGACTGACTGCCGCGGCGTGGTGCAAACATTCCAGCGGGCAACATGCCGGAGTTCCAGTTCTTCTGCACCGCGATGGCAACACGCTTCAATGAGTCGACGATTTCGTTGCTCGCCACGGCGGCTTTCGAATCCACGCTGGCTTAGTCGCTCGTTCATTTCTCTCGCCATGCGAGATCTAACACTGTCGCGCTCGCGTTCGACGCGTCCGAGAATCAGAGTGGCGCCGTCAGTTGATGCAACACGGAAGACTTCTAAGGCGACATGGTTTTGATCGAGCAGATGCAAAGCTCTCGAACTGAAAATCACGCGCGCGCTGCGACTTGTGAGCGGCCAGCTTGCGTTGGCATCGGCCTGAATGAGCGAGCGATTTCCTACGTTATGATCTAAGCGACGCTGCGACTCTCGCAGCATCCCACTTGAAAGATCGAATCCGATGTAAGCAGCGTCGTGTGGGAACCACTCAGCGATCTGACCAGTGCCGGGACCGATCTCCAGGATCAGACCGCCGGGTCTCACTTGTCCAATTTCAGCTACGCTGTTGGCGATGTCGCGACAGTAATGCGCGGGCAGTCCGGCGCGTTGCTCAAACGCGGCGGCTTGATCGTCGAATAACTCCCAACTGGTTTCTTCTCTGTGTTGCACAGAGCAGCAGTTCCAAGTTACGGTACAACTCATTCAAAGCTTTTCATTGCAGGGTCGGCTGGCAAGTGATAGGATTCCTGCTCGCAAGCACGCTACAAATCTTTCACCAACCCGTTTTTGGATCATTAAGTAGAGGAAGGCGAGTTTACCATGAGTAGATGGAAGGCACAACGACCAGTTGCGGTCCAGGGAACGCCAGGACAGGCGGCAGAAGTGGAGCCTCAGGTAAGCGGTCCCGACCAGCGAGAATCCGGTCGCAGAGGATCGGCAAAACAGGTCGGCGGCGTGGGCATGTTGCTCCATCACGTCGACGACTTCGGGCTTAACGACAGTCAAGTAGAGCAACTCACTAAGATGATGCTCGACTTTGAGCTCGAGAAGATCGACCTGCAAGCCGCGTTACAAAAAGCGAAGGCTATCTGGCGTGCGTTGGTCCGTGATGTCGATGCCAACGAAACAGATGTGATGGCAGCCATCGATAACGTATCAACCGCCGAAGCGAATCTTCGCAAGATGCGCTACAACCATTTGAAGGCGGCTCGCGGTACTTTGGAGCCCGAGCAACGAGATAATCTCAGAACTTTTCATCTCAAGCAGTCGCGGCAAAAGGTCAGCGGTGGAAATCAAGGGGAACGGCGGGCAGGCTAAGTGCCAGTAACCGCCGATCCTCGACAGTGACTGTGAAAGCTTTCGGGTCCTCGCAGACCAGCTTTTCCGAGAGCTTAACCCACAGTACCTAACCTGTCTCAGAATCACGTTCGCGCATACCAAGCAGCAATCGTTTAAGTATTTCTTGACTCAATCAATACGTCGTCGATTACCGGGGGTCGATCACTGGGTTGGCTTAGAAGTGGTTCTCTCTACTACTAACCTGCGGTGAGGTGTACATCCCCGACAAGTTGAATCAACTAATTCTCAGTTCTTCCCAAAGGAGGCTCACTAATGAAACGAAAGAGGCGCTCAGGCCCTTCTGATGAAAATGTCAAACCAACCACTACCAGCGATCAAGAAACAACAACTGATTCCGATTCCAAAAGTAAACTCGGCCGCAGAGGATTTCTGAAGGTTGGCGCCGGCGCAGCGGCGGTAACACTCGCTAATCCGTTGGAATCAATTGCGCACGGCGGCAGCAGTAATAGTCTCATGCAGGCGACAAAGGACGAGTGCAACGATGTGCCGTTCTCGGAGCCCAAACCCGTTTACGCTCAGATAATCAACGGTCAAAGCGTGCTCCAATACAGCCTCAGCGCCGAGCCGCTCAAATGGACCTTTGCGTGCCCCAATCAGACAACACCATCGACAGGTACGCAACCGGTTTTCAACGGAGCAGTACCCGGCCCGTCGTTGTATGTTGATCCTGGAACGTCGATAAACCTTACGCTCAAAAACAATCTCAACCTCATGCCACAGTTCTCGGGTGACAACTGCCCCGCTAACCATCATCTTACTCCACCCAAACCGGCGTGCTTTCAGCATACCAATCTGCACGTTCATGGCCTTCAGGTGTCGCCGTGCAGTCTCGACAGCTACGGCAAGAAGCATTGCGGAGTGTACGAGATCGACGGCAAGAACCCACCGTTGAAATGCTCCTCGGATGACGTACTGGTAGACATCTTTCCGGGCCAGAGCAACCAGTATTGTATCGTGCTGCCCGATATGCATGCGCCGGGTACGAATTGGTACCACTCTCACTTGCACGGAGCTTCCGCCTATCAGGTTTCCGGCGGCATGGCCGGTGCGATCATTATTCGCGAGCCTCCGGGAGGGCAAATAGTTCGCGACGACCTCGACAAAGTCTTTGTGTTGCAGGAGATACTTCCAAACCCGACCCCGTTCCCTGCCTTTCCTCCAATTTATGGAAGTCCCGGGAACTTCCCGCCCGGAAGCCAGGTCTTTGTCAATGGCTTGTGCCGGCCCACGTTGAAAATGAATGCCGGCCAAAATATGCGCTTTCGTTTCATCAATATTGGCGCGTCGCCAGTGACATTGATGAAGCTCAGACTCGTTAAGACCGATACGTGCACCAACACTGTTCCCCCGCCGGGTCCGAGCGATCAAATCATGTGGCTAATGGCCATAGATGGCCTTTCCTTCTATGGCATCAATCCGCAACCGGTGCGGTATCACCTGATGGGCAATGGCAATCGCGCCGACTTCTTAATTAATCTCCAACCAGGTACTTACACCCTGGTCAAGGATCGTTTCCCACTGCAAAGTGTCTTGAATCCCAGTTCAACTCAATTTACGACTGCTTCCAGCACGCAGGTGCTTATGTATCTCGACGTGCAAGCCTCGCCTTATCAGGAACAGATTCCAAAAGTCATTCCCGGTAAGAAGCCCGCTTATCTGAATCCCATCTGGAATGTGGACACGATTCGACAGCAACCGATTAAATTTCAGAATCTGACCCCCGGATCGTTTCAGATTGACAACGCTTTCTACGCCGCGAACACGCCTATTCAGGTTAAGCTGAATACGGCGGAGCAGTGGACCCTGCAAAACATCGGGACCTCAGGAGCTCCGACAACAAATACGCACCCGTTTCACGTTCACCTCAATCCATTCCAGATATTAGGTGTAGCCTTCGACTTTGAGGTCTCGAACGCCGACCTCCAGCAGTTTGGTTTGAAGCGGATGGATCCGCGTGACCCGTGTACCTGGCCCTTCTGGGACACAGTTCCTCTTCCTGCACAGATTCCCCCTGGAACTGGAACCCCGGGGCAGTTACAGATTCGCAGCCGCTTCCTGATTTACGATGGCGAGTACGTTACCCACTGCCACATTCTTGTACACGAGGATGTGGGGATGATGATTAACGTTCAGCTAATCGGCAACGGAGTCGGTCCGAACGTACCCGTACACACCTATCCGCCTGATGCAGCAGCCTGCATCCAGCGAACCAGCAGGTGTCCCGGAGATACACCTCCATAAGAGCTACTACACTGATCACTCTCCCCTGCACGTCGACAGCCGCGGCTTTCCGCGGCTGTCGATTTTTCACTCCTTCATTTCTCCGCTACAATGACGTCAAAGGCCAAAATAGATGGATACGAATTCGCGCTTACCTCGGCGGCGCTTTCTCACTGGCGGCATGACTGCCATCGCCGCGCTGTTAGCGCCCGCTGAATTAGCTTTCCCACAGCTCCGAAAACAAGCTGCGGCATCTGGCAACTCCAAACCTTTTACTCAGCCGGCAATCGAAACATCAAAAAATGGTACGTTGGAAACTCACCTGCGCGTGGTCCAGGCAGACGTGCCGATTCCGGGAGGTGTGCGACTTGAGCAAACGCGCTGTTATAACGGCTCGGTTCCTGGTCCCACTTTGAGACTTCGCGCGGGTGAAGAGTTGCGACTGAAGTTGTCCAACGAACTCCCTGGTCCAGCAGAGCATTGCAACGGGGAACATCTCAACCGGCCCCACTGCTTCAATACGACCAACATTCACACGCACGGGCTGCACGTCTCGCCACAGTCTCCCTCCGACAACTCATTTTTGCGAATCGGACCGCAATCCGAATATCAGTACCAGTTTCAATTACCGCAGAACCATATTGCCGGTACGTTTTGGTATCACGCGCATGTGCATGGTTCCACCGGACTACAGACAATGAACGGAATGGCCGGCGCGCTGATTGTCGAGGAGCCGGAAGACGAAAAGCTTGTACCTGAAGCGAGCGACTTAATTTGGTTAGTTCAGGAGTTGTTGGGAACAGGTGCGGAGAAACTTTATGCCTGCGAGCATCCGCACGCACCTTACACTGTTAACGGAACATTTCAACCGACACTTCCCATGCGCCCTGGCGAGGTCCAACGCTGGCGCTTCATTAACACCACTGCCACGCCCGGCGGATTCATGGACCTGCAATTGCTCGACAACAGGAATCGACGACAGGAATTCATGGTGATCGCGATCGACGGTCATCCTCTGCGCCGGAGACTGCGTCGCACTTCGTACGTCTTACCGCCGGCCGGGCGCGTCGACTTTCTCGTGCAATTGCGCCGGCCGGGAAAATACAAAATGTTCAAGCGCAGGTATCAGGGACAAGCGCAAGATCAAGTGCTCGCCTGGATCGAAAACGGTGGCAAGCCGCTCAACACTCCTTTGCCTTCGCTGCTGCGATCGTTGCCACCTTTGTTGAGACCAATTGCGGACGACGAAATCGTCAAGCGCCGCGTCCTCAGGTTTCAAATCTGTCCGGATCAGGCTCGCGGCGATGTCTGCAAGAATTATCCCGAAGCGAAACTTTGCCGCAACCAAAGTAGTGATGAGCCACTCACGAATGTGTTCTTGATTGACGGCAAGCCGTACGATCCGAATCGCGTCGATCACACGGTGAAGTTGGGAACTGCTGAGGAGTGGGAAATCGTGAACGAGACCGGAGCGGAACATCCGTTTCACATTCACGTCAACCACTTTCAAGTGATGCAGCCTGGAGTCTCGCCTGAGTATTGGCCATGGCAGGATACGGTCAGCCTGCCGGCCGAGCGAAGTATCAAGATCAGATCACGCTTTCTCGATTTTCCCGGACGGTTCCTCCTTCATTGCCACATTCTTCTACATTCAGATCTCGGGATGATGCAGAACGTGGAGGTCAAATAGATATGGAGAACACTTGTATGAAACGCCTAATTATATTCGCGTTGCTTGTTTTGTTGAGTTGGACCATAACCGATGCGCCGGCCCAGCGTAAGATCGCAGCCGAAGAAACCAAACAACTGCAAGCTTCCAGGGACGCGACACTGATCGAGAGTCCGAAAGGAGTTCTCGGAAACTCAAAAGGTGAAACCATCTTCGCGGGTCGCACAGGCCAACCGGAAGGCTCGAAGAGGAGAGGATTAATAGCGTTTGACCTTACCGGCATTCCACCGCGCTCTCGGATCGTATCGGTCACGCTTAGTATGACTGTGCAGATCAGCGCCAACGGAGATCAGCCGTCGACTATTAACTTGTACCGTGTTTTGAAAGCGTGGAAGGAAGGGACGTCGGTAAGCCAGGGCGGTCGAGGTACTGACTCAACGCAAGGCGATCCAACGTGGATACATAGTGTTTATCCAACTCAGCGTTGGGCTCGTCCGGGCGGTGATTATTTAAACGTCTCGAGCGCAGAGGCAGAAGTACGGGGTGTAGGGTCGTACACCTGGAATTCCACTCCTCGACTTGTCGCCGATGTGCAGTCGTGGATCAACTCACCTAAGAGAAATTTCGGTTGGATACTGATTGGCGAGGAATCGAAAGCGCCAACCGCTAAAGTGTTTCGCAGCAGAGAAAGCACTGAAGAAGCCACGCGACCTCAACTGACCGTCACCTTCCGCCCCAGATAACAACATTGAGCGACTCCAAGGAGGCGCTTAATCGTATTGAATCGTATAAAATCTCGGAAATTATTTGACTAAAGTCGCTTATAAATGTATAGAGAGCCGCATGGAAGAGTTAATGAAGCCGGCTGACGCCGCTCGACTGGCGGGCGTCAGCTATCCGACGCTGAAGCAGTGGATCTACAAAGGGAAAGTTCATTCAGTCAAAACTGTCGGAGGACATCATCGCGTTGCTCGCAGCGAGATTGAGCGGATCTCCGGCGTTGCAGGTGTCAGGGCGCCTCGCAAAAAACCGATCGGTATCGAGGCCATCAGCGGCCGCAACAAGCTACATGGAATCATCACCGATGTTCGTTACGAAGGCCTGCTGGTCCAGGTAACGATTGACGTGGGTGGCCAGTCGATCACTTCGATCATCACCAGCGATGCAACTAAAGCCCTCGGTTTGAAAAAAGGTAATTCAGTTTACGCCCTGATCAAGGCCACGGAAGTAATGGTGATTAGAGACTAAGTCTCGCGTTCAATTCAGCAATACTCAAACTGTCAGTGGGAGCACGTCATGCCTCATCTCACGAAGGGATGTCTCACTATCTTGCTGTTGGTTGCTTTCGTAACCGCAGCGCCGGCGACGCCCGCGCAAGCTGGAAGATCGGAGATCACTGGGTTGGTCCACGATGAGCGCGGCGCTCTGATAGCTCAAGGACGCATCGTCGTAACGGAGGTCTCCACGAGTCAGTCTGTTATAGCAACCACCGGGGAGGCTGGCATTTTCACTGTCACAAATCTAAAGCCCGGCAACTACACGATCACAGTGGAAGTTCAGGGCTTCAAGACTTTCGTGCGCGCCGGCGTGCAACTAGCCACCGGGGAGCGTGTGCGCCTCGACATTACGCTCCAGCCGGGACAATTGACCGAGAGCGTGATGATCAGCGAGGACGCCTCGCCGCTGCGAACCGAAAGTGGGAGCCTGGGCCAGGTAGTGAACAACCGCAAGATCGTTGACATGCCGCTCAATGGACGCAACTTTCTTTCGCTGGTGAGTTTGTCTGCGGGTGTTGCGCAACCTCCTCCGACAACCGCCGGTCCTTCGTTTCCGCGCATAAACGGCGGCCGCCCGAGAACAAATGAGTATTTATTCGACGGGATTTCAGTGCTTCAGCCGGAACCCGGGCAGGTCGCATTCTTTCCGGTGATCGAGTCGATACAGGAGTTCAAAGTCGAAGTTAACAGTCCACCAGCCGAGTTTGGTCGATTCAATGGTGGTGTGGTGAATCTAACTACGAAATCAGGCACCAATGATCTTCACGGCGCTGCTTTTGAATTCGTGAGAAATGAAGCACTGAACGCGCGCAATCTGTTTGCGCCCGCTACCGCTGCGAATCCAAACAAGCCTGTCTTCCGGCGCAATCAATTCGGCTTTGTGATCGGAGGGCCGATCGTTAAAGACAAGACGTTCTTCTTTGGAGACTATCAGGGCACGCGTCAATTGATCGCGCGAGTACGCATTTCAACTGTGCCGACACTGGCCCAACGCGGAGGCAATTTCTCGTCGAGTCTCGGTGCACTGCTGTTCTTCCAATCCAACGGCTCGATCGGCACGACTGTCACAGCTAATCCCGTCAACGTCACCGACACTAGCGGCAACACGATCCAGGCACGCGTAGGTCAGATCTTCCGTCCTTCGGATCATCGCGCTTATGTGGGCAATCTCATTCCGACAAACACGTTCGATCCGGTGGCAGCTTCGCTGTTACAGCGTTACCCGCAACCTACCTCGAGCAGTGCAGCGAACAACTTTACTCTAATCGGAAACGAGCCCGACAACCAGGACCAATTTGACCTTCGTCTCGACCATCGTCTCACATCGAATGACCAAATCTTCGGCCGTTTCTCCTACGCGAAGGACCTCACGACGCCGGTGACACCTCTACCAGACGGCAGCGGAAATATAACTAGCGGTGTGATTGGACCAACCGATACGAAAGCGCAGTCAATCGTCGTTAGTCATCAACACCTTTTCGGCCCTCGTGTGTTGAATGAGCTGCGGTTTGGTTATACGAGAAGAAAGATCGGGCGAGACGCGACTCGTCTGGACGAAGGCCCATCACAAGGCCTGCACCTTTCAGGCATACCTACTAATGGCGCTTTCGAGAACACACTGCCCACTTTCACGATTGCCGGCCTGCAACAGATTGGCTCACCGGCTAACACAGCGTCAGACTTTCGCACTGACGTGACGCAAATCTTCGATGCGTTATCGACTCAACATGGGCGGCACTCGATCAAGTTTGGAATTGACTTTCGTTGGGAGCGGCTTGACGTCATTCAGCCTCCGTCGCCAACCGGGACCTTCAGCTTTAGCACGCTCTTCACAAACTCACAGGCGATTCCAACGATTGGCTCGGCGCTTTCGAGCTTTACCGGAAACGCTCTCGCAAGCTTTCTACTCGGCCAGGTGCAAACGTTCTCGATCGATATTCAGCAAAACGTTCTGCGGCCACGCGCGCACGTTGAGGAATTCTTCGTGCAGGATGACATTAAAGCCACGCCACGACTGACAATAAACGCCGGCCTGCGCTACACGCTCAACTTTCCTTCCACTGAAGCTGACAACCAGGGTGCCGTCTTCAATCTGCAAACTCAGAAACTGGATTACCTGGGCCAGAACGGTTTTAGTGAGTCAGCGCGCCGTTTGCACAAACTCAACTTTGGACCACGCCTGGGTATTGCTTACGGTCTGAACGACAAGACGGTGATGCGCGCGGGCTATGGTTTGATCTGGATTGAGATGGCGGGAATCACAACGCCCTTCACCACACCGCAGTTCCCGTTCATTCAGACGGTATCGCAGCGTACGCTCGACAACATTGTTCCGGCATTTGTGCTTTCGAATGGACCAACTGTGGCGCCGATACCGCTGACGCCGGATGCCGGGTTGGGCCAGGGAGTATTTGCTGTCGACGCAAACCTCGGCAGCGGCTACGCGCAGCAGTGGAACTTTGCAGTTCAACGTCAAGTGATGAAGAACATGGTGATCGAGCTCGCGTATGCGGGATCGAAGATCACGCACGTCGGCATTCCGGATACGAGCATCAATCAACTCACTCCGCAGCAGCTTGCGATGGGCGCGGCGCTACTGCAAAGAGTTCCGAATCCGTTTTTTGGTCAGATTCCGCGTTCGTCGAGTATCGGAGATCCGACGATACCGTTGGCCCAACTGCTCAAACCTTTTCCACGGTTCACCGCAGTCAGTCTCTATCGCAACAACGTAGGGAACACGAACTACAACGCGCTTCAGGCTAAACTGGAACAACGATTCTCGCGTGGCCTTTCGTTTCTCGTTAGTTACACGCGTTCAAAGCTGATTGACGAAGCGTCGTCAGTCTTCGACGCTTCGATACTTACTGGTCCAATCGCAAACTTTCCGGT